>Ga0209700_109081_pt1 | contig 11946 bp, 10 predicted proteins | sample SiratroredBW_FD_187528 | JGI IMG/M metagenome (GOLD analysis project Ga0209700, IMG submission 187528) | Root nodule microbial communities of legume samples collected from California, USA - Siratro red BW (SPAdes) (version 2) | ecosystem: Host-associated > Plants > Roots > Nodule | place: USA...
GAAACTTTACCAGATACAAATTGTACAATTACTACAATCATTAACTTCTCTATTCAAGACTTAAATTTGTAAATCAAACAAGCACTAAGGTTAGCTTCCCTTACCTTAATCGCAGTGAAAGTTCTCTCTAACACTCCTAAAAGCTTAAGATCCTCAGGAACTCGAATCTGCACCAAAGGACCTCTGATCAACGATCAGACTAACACACTAGGAAACTGAGCTCACAGAGGCACCGTCTGATGGCTCAGATGTCACATGCGAGCTCAGTAAGTAGAGGAAAAACAAAAACATAAATCTGCTTTAAGGAAAAGGGGCAGAAAATGAACTTACTCTAACGGAGGTTCTGATTGGATAGACTTGCTCTATTCTCTGCCACGAGTCCAACGGTGGGCTCCGCTTGAGAAACTGATGAGATATGGAAGCAGAGACTTAGAGAGAAGTCAGAGAAAAAGAAGTTAGGGGTTTTAGAGAGATGATGGCTTGAGTTGAAATGAGACTTGACTACTTACTTTTTCTATAAATACGCATTTTTAGTTTAATAATATAATAATCAAGTGCTCATTCCACTTTTACCATTTCACTTAAATGACAGATTTTCTAGGTTATTACAGTGGCGCTTCCAATAATAATAATAATAATAATAATAATAATAATAAAATATCTATATATAAAATATTAAATTTTTATATGCACATCTCAGTGCATTAATAACTTTTTTTCTTTTATATTTTATCCCTTCTAAAATAACTGGAGGAGTTTCTCTCTCACTCTTAATATTTTATTTTTTTTCTTCATTATTGCGGAGTTGTATATTCTGTGGGATCTCATTTACTTTTTATAAAGGTGATTTCAAATTGTTTTCGTTCTAAATATAAATTTTTTAACTAATATTTTAAATTTAAAAAACATATTAATTATACTTATATAAAAATTATATTAAATTTAAAATTAATATGTTAAATAATAAAAAATTAAATTAATTAATTAAATTCAAATTCAAATAAATAAAATAAAATAATAAAATTATAAATATATTTTCACTAATTTAACTAATAATAATAATAATATATTTTTCATAACTGCCCCTACCCTGTCTTAATGAAGGTGTCAAACAAAGGTTTTTTTGTGTCATTCCCCCTCTTCCTCCCCCACACATTATCTCCTTTCTCTCTCTATATTCTTTTTCCTTTCTCACTCTCTCAATATATATATAACCCTCTCTCTGTTTTTTCAATTCTCTTCTTCCGTGCTTTTATTTCATCTCTCAAATTGCTCATTCTAAACCTCCAAAGCACCAGTTTTTACTAATCCCAACACAGAAACAAAAAACCCTATACTTTCTGCAAATCCTTTTCCTTTTCCCTCTGTTTTTTTTTTTTTTTTTCTTTTTCATTTCTTGGGTTTGCGAAAATGGACGTGCTGGTGGGTCCCACTTTCACCATCGATGTCGCCTCTTCTCCGCCGCTGCCGCCATATGCCTCGGTACCCGCCGCCGAACGTCCGTACGGTCTCTTCTCCGGTCACTCCTCGGAAAGCTCGTCCTCGATCGGAACGCCGGACGATACGGACGATGAAAACGACGTCGTTTCGTCAAAAAGAAACCAGAACAACTCAGAACCAGAGAATGAAGAAGAAGTTCAGAATACTTTGAAGAGTTTGGCCTCTCTGGAATCCCTTGAAGACGCTCTTCCCATTAAGTTTGTCCCTCAATTCAACCCTTTTTCCTCTTTCTCTTTAAGAAAAAAAAAAAATATGAACTTTAATTACACAATACAGAACTTTTTTTTTTTTTTTTTTCATTTCACACACTGAAAGTACCATGATTATGTTGAATTGCATGTTGCAATTTTGAATTTGTTTGGGTGTTTATTGAATTTGGTTCTGACATGGACATGCGACAATTTTTAAGGAGGGGGTTGTCGAATCATTTCATGGGAAAATCGAAGTCATTCACGGATCTGTCACAAGTGAACACAGTGAAGGAACTGCAGAAGCAAGAAAACCCTTTCAACAAGCGAAGAAGGGTTCAAATGGCATCAAAGTGGTCCAGAAGATCTTCCTTCTACTCTTGGTCTAACCCAAAATCCATGCCCCTTTTGCCTCTTCTTGAAGATGAAGATTTCTACCAGGAGAATCCCAAAAAAGTGTCACCATCTTCTTCTTCTTCATCTTCATCAGAGGAAAAAAAACTCCAAGATCAAGTTATGGCGACACAGCAAAGAGAACCTAAGTCCTATGTTGATCACATGAGGACTAGATTTGGGAGCTTTAAGTCTAGGAGTCTCTCGGATCTGAAAGAACATGAGGAGGAAGAAGAAGAAGAAGATTATGATGATGATTAGTGATTTTTGGATTAATATTATGTTTTATGTGTAAATATAGTTATAATTTAGCTTAATGGTTTTGGTATTAACAAAATATGTTTTGGCCCTTATATACATAATAATCTATTTCAACTTGGATTATTATCGTGGGACCTTGTTCTTGATTATAATGTGTGGTCTTACAAAAGATAATTAGGTGTAAAGATTAAAATATGATGTTTGTGTTTTGTGTTTTATGGATATTTTTAATTCAATGGGTCTCAAGACAGTAACCAATGATCTCACAAACTAAAAGAAAACAATTTGATCAGAATTAATTCATCAGTTGGGTTTAGCTTCTTTTTTTTTATTCATATATTTATATCATAACTTTTTAACGTGTTGAATATGTTTTTTTATTTTCCTGAAATTTAGTCAAATTAATTTTAATTCTCATCTTAAACAAGTTATCTGTTTATTAATTGTATTTTTGGCTGGGTGAAAGGTTCTTGTTGACACACAATCTTAAAGTAAAGTTTATGTAACATGTTTCATTGATAGACATAAGGTCTAATTAGTTTTCTTATTCCAATAAATTATACTTCTATGCTTTATGTGTATATGTATAAATCATTATTCATATATACCAAATTGTTAATGAGAATAATTATTGCATTTATCTAAAAATAAATAATCAAATAAATAAGTTGTTTAGTATGGATACTAGAATTAATGTATGACTATTTGAGAGATGGAAAATACATTCAACTTTTTTAATAATTATTTTTAAATTTAAATATGTTTTAGTTCTAAAAATTAGTAGAATTTTGGTTTTAGTACTTATACTTTTTTTTTTCGCTCTTATAAAGTTTAAAATTGTTTTTTATTCATATAAAATACATGAATTTTAGCTTTATTCTTTAGAAAATATTCTCTTACATTTCTACCTCATTAATCTTTCTTACTTTCTAAAATCATAAATTATAAAGAAATTTTATTACATGGATAATATGTTAAAATTGAATAAAAATTAATTTTATTCTTCACCTAATACTAATGATAAACGTGTAGATTTTTTAATAATAAAAAATATTATTGATATAAGTTTTAAGTTTATTATGGCCTTAAATTCATTGTTGGTACTCTCATTAATGTTCAATTTTGATCTTAAAAAAAAGGATATTTTGAGTTTCTCAAATCAAACAATTTTACCCGAATGTAATATATCATCTAATCACTAATAAAAAATATTAATGTAATTTTTATTATGACAAATGTTAGAGTACCTTTAATGCAAGATTTATTTTCAATATCTCATTCAATTTTTCTCTAATTACAGATCTCAATTTAAAATCTTTGTAGTTCCCAAAATGATTTTTTTTAGTAAAAGAGAATTAAAAATATGATGTTCTTTTATCATTTCAAAAAATCTTAAAGAACTTCTACAAGTCAACCCCTAAAGATGCTGTTAATTAAGATTTATAATGAAATATTGTTATTAATATTTTATGTAAATAAGTCATTAAGATTACTATTATTACAAACATATTAATAATTTCTATAAAAAAAATTGAAAACGTATCACCATGTTTGATAATTTTCTTAACTTTTACAATAATTATTTTAAGAGATTGTTTGTTCTAGGACTTTCTTTATTTTCGTTTTCTACGAACTTAGAGTCAGGGATATTTATTTTTCATTTCAAGTTTTTTTTAAACGACATTAATAAAATATTGTTTCCAGATAGAAAAATTGTCTATGATGAAAAAGTGAATGACACTATAATTTCCTTTTATTAGAAAAGTTTTTTTTTATTAAAGTACAAATACTGTTACCTTATATTGGTTACCCTGATAAATAATTAAATTTTCAACTAAAAGAAATATCATATTACTATTTGATTTACAGAAACAACTATATATATATATATATATATATATATATATATATATATATATATATATATATATATATATATATATATATATTCAAAAAGTATAATATTTCACAATTCTTAAGAATTATGATTTTGGAAGATCTACATTTTTTTATTTAAACAAAAAGTTATATCAATGATAACTTTTAGTAGGTTGATAATTTAAAATTTACACTTACATACTTACTCATACCTAGTATTTCTTAAAACTTTTTTGGTTGTCCTTAAGCAAGTTAATAGTATTAACTGTGCAAAGAGATAAAGTCTTGACCTTTTATCTATGGGTTAGGAATTAGTAGTTGCAGAAGAAATTTTGTTAAAGCAAAAGGATGTGATGTTGGTGTATGGAATTAAAGTTGTGAAATTTTGATATAATGACATGAGAGGGCATGGCTGCCTCATCTTCCCAAATAGATGATATTGGAATTATATTCATGAGAGAGAAAGAGAGAGACAAACATCCAACTGGGTCAGTAATGATAAAGATTTAATGTTTATATGTTTTAGATTTTCATAGATTTTTTTCTTCTTCTTAAAATTGTGGTATACAAGGTTTCCAATAACCATGGAATTGTGGTAAGTAGGTCCAATGTTTCCCATAGGATCTTTATCATCATAACTTGTACTTTATTCTGATAAACATGTTTTTGGTAGGGATTGATTTTGTTCACTATTAATTTTTTGAGAATATGATTAATTATTTTTAAGGAATTTTTCCTTTTAAATGTAAAGTTTTTATAACCGAATTTAGTATCACTCAAAACAACCAAATGTTTAACTTGCTATAAACATGTGTATATTGAGAAATTACAAATTTAAAAAGACATTATATTCACAATGAAAAGTCATTCTATTATTACTTTTTTAAGCGTATCTGTATTTACTTAAAAAAGAAAGACGTCTAAGTAAATTTATCTATCCATTTAAAAGTTCAAGAGATATTTATTTTTCTTTTTAAATACTTTATATAGTTCTTATAAATAAAAAATAGTAATGTAGAGTTAGAAAATTAAACACGATTTCAATTTAAATAATAGCTATTATTTTAGTTTTTTATGATTTAACATAAATAATTTAAAATTTAATCAATGAGTATTTATTAATACTATCATTATTTAATGCAAATGTTGTTCAAAATTATATATATATATATATATATATATATATATATATATATATATATATATATATATATATATATATTGCTATTGAGTTGTTGGTCAATCTGAAATCGAGTTCAGAATTTTTTTAACAAGGTATTTGTATGAATAAAAAAATATAGTGGAAAGCGTTAAGATAAATTAAATATTTGTTTGTAAATATAATAGATTTATACAAGGATATTAAAGAAAAAAATATTTTATATTGTTTGCTTTTGTATAAATAAAAGTGATATTTTTATGCTTTTTAGCATGCTACCAAAGTCAAGTTTGATTTCCTCTATAACATAAGAATCAAAATTGTAGTTTGGTTTCTGAGATTATTCGATGACGAATTCTTATCAGTTCTTTGAAAATAATTCTATTGGTACTAATATTGGTGGCCATGTCACCTTCATTACCATTCCCATGTTCCGACTTTAATAGATTGTAGCCTTGTTGAGTAGGTTGACTAAATCTCATTATCCTATTGGCTTGTTCTTCGGTATTTGTATTTTTTTTTAAATCATCATACTAAGGAGAAGGTTGACAATGGTAAACTAAGTCGATAGTTGCATTATTTAGAAAATGTTTCTCAACGAATCAATAAGAAGTTGGACTCACCTTGTCTGTGATGACATGTAAAATAAATAATTTTTTTATTATGATATAAACTATTAGGGTTTTATTTCTTTTTCTAGTTATTTGAAGAGATTAGTTTCATCGTTGTTGTTTGGGAGGATGTGACGTCTTAATTTTTTTTTATGTGAAACTTGTGTAATGTTTAAATTTCAATGTTTTGTTTTTTCATTCAATAATATTAGAGAAAAACTTACTTTCTTATTAATTAATGGCATTCAACTGTTAGTATACGGACATGGTCATAAAAATAGATTTATTAGATTTTATTGATGATTATAAGGTAATAACATCTATATTTTTTCGAACTATTTGAATATTATTTTTGTATATCTTTTTATATAATAGTTAGAATAATTTGTTTAGGTTGAATAAAGCTTTAAGCTCTTCTCATAAATTAATTAGATTAAATTGTTTAGGTAATAAATAGAACACACAAAATAGATTTATACTAATTCATTCAAATTCAATAACAGGTTATATTCATTTCTTTTATAAAAATAATTTCTAAAATGGCTCTATTAATCAAGTTAATGATTAAAAATGAATATACAAATATTTTTGTTTACAATATACAAACTATTCTTGATTATCTCATTTTAATATCTTATTGAGACTAAGATATCAAAATAAGAAATAAGAACTCTAAAAGAGGAGAGAGAGTAGTTTTAGCTCACATGTTTACTTCACAGTGTGAAGAATACAAAGGTTTATAGCTCACTCACAAAGAATATTAAATAACATATGAATACTAGAAAATGTGTAAGTATATTATGATAGAAAATTGACTTACAAGAAAAAGAGACAAGGATATGTATTCCCTCATGGTTTCCTCCATCTTTCAAGTTGAATCACCAAACTTAACATCTCACAACACCTTCACCATACTAATGACCTTGCCTCTGAGTTGTTTACTCTATGATATTCAATCCTAACTAGTATAGCCTCAAAACATAACTTATCCTTGATTTGTACCTCATCCATTTCCAAAACATGACTAGGATTAGGGATATACTTCCTCAACTGAGACACACGAAGCAAATTATGTGGGTTTGCTAGTTGAGGAGGTAAGGTAATCTCATAAGCCATTGGACCTATCTTTCTTAGAATCTGATAAGGTCCAACAAACTTAGGAGATAACTTTATTGATATAATATTGTGCTATCTCTTTCTTCATACTTGACCACCAAAAACACTCTTTCATATCCTTATACATCTTAGTCATACCTGGCTATAAGCTAAGATGACTTTTATGACCCTCTTCCAAAATCATTCTCTCCAGTTCTTCTTCTAGAGGTATACATAGTCTGACTCTAAATCTCAACACATCATCTTCACTCATTTTAAAATCTTTAGCCTGATTTGTACCTAACAACTCAATGATCCTCTAACTACCTTTCCTTTATTCTCCTAAGGAATTCATTAGTTATGGTCAACTTACCATGACTAATATGATCAACATAGAAATTCACTTCCACATTCAGATCCCTAAACTGCTAACTTATTCTCTTCAATCATCATGGTTGACACTTGAACTGACTTTCTACCCATAGCATCTTTCAAAAACTCCATCCATCTTCTTTACCTCATATTCAATTGTTTCTGATCAAATAGATATTTCAAACTTTTATGATCACTAAACACTTTAATATGAGCTCCATACAAATTGTGTCTCCATATCTTTAAAGTAAATACCATAACTGCCAACTCTAAGTTATGAGTAGGATAATTTTTCTCATGAACTTTGAGTTGTTTTGAAGCATGGGCTACTACTCTCTTTTCCTGCATTAGAACACAATCCAAACCTTGATGTGAGACACAATAATAAATCTCAAAAGGTTTTCCTGTATCTAGAATCATCAATATTGGAGCATTGGTCAACCTTTTCTTCAATTCTAAAATCCTCTGCTCATATCTGTCAGTCCAAGCAAAAGATTAATCTTTACTGTTTTGGAAAGTCCTTCTATAAACCTCCTATAGTAACCAACTAAACCCACAAAACTACTTATCTTAGTAACTATCTTAAGACATTCCACTAAAGCATTGCTTCCACCTTGGCTGGATCCACTGAGATACCCTGACCTGATATCACATGTCCTAAGAAGTTCACTTCCTTCAATCAAAAATCTCACTTAGATAACTTGACATACAATTGTTTTTCCCTTAAAATTTCTAATACTGCCTTTATATGTTTCTCTTGTTGCTTCTTGGTCCCTGAATAGATAAGGATATCATTTATAAAGACTATAACAAACTTATCTAAGAAAGGACGAAAATATTTATTCATGTAATCCAACAAATTTGGGGCATTCATTACTCATGATGCCCATATCTAGATCTGAAGGTTGTCTTCAGAACATCTTTAGCCTTTACTAAAATCTAATGGTATCTAGATCTCAAATTTATCTTTGAGAACATTGCTGCTCCATATAACTAACCCATCAAGTCATCAATTCTTGGTAGAGGATACTTATTATTGATCGCAAACTTATTCAACTTCCTATAATCCACATAAAACTGAGACCCTCCATTTTCCTTTTAAACCAATAGCATTGAAACTCCCCATGGGGATACACTGGGTCTGATGAACTATTTCTCTAATAACTCTTCAACTTTCTTCTTTAATTCACTTATCTCAACTGGAGTCATTCTATAAGGTGTTATTGATACTTGTCCAACTCTAGGCACCAGATGAATAAAGAGCTTTACCTCTCTCTTAGGAGATATCTGGATGTTTCTTTTGGAAACATATCCCTGAACTCTCTCACTATTGGTATATTACCCATATTTTCTTCATTCTTAACTTTCATCTGAGTTAGGATAATAAAACATCTTGACTTTTCTTTCAACTCAGTCCAAACCTCCTAAGAAGACATCAAATTTGATTCCTTGTAATCTAGAAACACTATCTTCTCTTGACCATAGTTTGAGAAAATGATTTGTAAAAATCCAATCCATCCCTAGAATAACATCTAGCTCATGAAGAGGTAAACAAATTAGATTGACTTTAAACTTGTACCCCTCCACTACAATGCACTCAACAAAAACTATTGGGGTTAATATTTCCCCAATACGGGTGTAGAGACCAAAAATTCAAAAGGTAACTCTTTGACTAGCAGACCCAACTCATTCATACACACACTTGACACAAAAAGTATGTCAATCTAGTATCAAACACTACCTTCACGCATATACTAGATTTGAAACAAGTACCTTGTACTAAATTACCCTTTTGAGAAGCTTTAGCTTTTGACAATTCAAACACCTTTCTTGCTGTATAAGGCGTGTTGCCTTCATTTTTAATTGCTGAAAACCACCTGATGGAGCTATCTTATTCCTGGTAGGACAGTCTCTAGCAAGTGACCCAACTTCTAGCATGAAAAACATCTAGGTTGCCATGACTGATGTTGATGTAAATATCATCCTTCTCTAGGGTTTCGACCATCTTGACCTTCTCTACCAAGGTAGAAAACTCCTTGATACACATAGGAGCCACAATCCTTTTCAGCCCATGCTTGAGACCTTCCTCAAACTTTCTACACCTCCAAGCTTTAGAGGTAACTTGGGTGTAAAATCTAGCTAGGTATTCAAACCTAGTGGCATAAGCATTCTTTGACATCTCTTCTTGCTCCAACCCGAGAAATTTAGCTTTCTTGCAAACTTGGCACTATCTGGAAAATACTTTTCCAAAAGTCTCACTTTGCAGCTTTCCCAGCTTAACACTTCAACTCTGGCTTCCATCATTTGTTGAGCCCCCATCCACCAGAGCTCTACTTCTCTAGATAGGAAATAGGTAGCAAACACCAACTTCTTATCCTCAGGGCAAGATGTTGCCTTAAAGATCTTCTCCACTCTCTTGATCCAGTGGTTTGCTTGTCAGGAGTGGCATTCCCACTAAACTTGGACGGGTTGTACCTCATGAACTCAATCAATCCCATATGCTCTTGAGGCTAACTGACCAAAGAAGTGGTTGCAATGCGTCACTACTTGATGGTTCAGAGCCATAGCCACATTCTGTTGTTAAATAACATTAGACATCATCTCTATGGCTTTGACAATCTGACTCATCTCAGAGGAATGTTGAGGAGAGGTAGGATGTCTAGGATTTATTCTTTAAGATATAGAAGAAAGATTTAGGATCAATCTCTATAACTCAAAAGATTTATATGATTGTATTAACAATTCAACATAAAGCAAACACAAGCAAACCCATAACTCCACGTCACCTAAGGTTCGACCTGCTCTATTACCAAAATGTAACACCTCTAGTTACATCCTTTAACTTACTATCTTATGCAATAGATATATAATTAAATATATAGTTAAATATATATATCCATAGGGATATTTACATATCATCCATAAAGTATTTCAAAATATATCGCTCTTTATAGGATTTTTAAAATGTATACATATATCATAAACATTGAATATCCACAGAAAAGAAAGGGAGTTTCATCTACTCTCTAGGTAGTTCCATCACCTATTGCATTCTCTGTTTCAGTGTAACACATGATCATCACAGATTTTAAAACAAAAATACAATACAAAAAGGTAGGCTAAGCTAGAGATTCTTTAAAAGATTTTACATAAATTTAAGTTTCTCTCTTATGGTATTAAACAATCAAGGGTTTATAAATCACTCATAATCAAGTTTCTCATGTCAAAATATACTAACTCATACATAGACACTTGACTATAATTTCAGAATACTCGTGTATTGAATTAGATTTAGAGGTCTGCACCTGTTATACAATTTTCAGTTGTGAAATCCACACAGTCCCACACACATTAGAATCAATCGTCCTCGTATGATAGGCTTAATCCATATGATATTTTCTAACCAGCTCTTTTTTAAAAATCGCAGGCATTCATATGAATTTCCTTAAACTCTCATCACTTGATAATATTCATTTATTTGATTATAACATACTAGTAGAGTTATCATACCTCCTTATTGATAAAATTATCAAATAATGCATGTGACGTCCCAAATTTATTCATTTATTTATTATTATTATTATAACTGAATATAAGAAAATATTATTACTTGTATTATATATTCATTAATCAAATTCAAAACAAAATAAATACATACCCTCTTACTAAAAATTAGCAGCGGTTTTATACAGATATCCGTTTTGAAATAAAAACAATCTTGAGATGCTTTATATACTTGTACAACATTAACTTTATTTCTCCAATTTTGTTATTTTTAATTTGGTAGGAGATCACATACAAAAAGTAGTTATTATTTGAAATTTAAAATATCTTTGCATTTATCATAACTAAATTTTGTTACTTAGCAATATATATATATATATATATATATAATCATTCTAATTAAAAAATAAAATTTTCTATATGATTATTCTCCAAATCCATAAATCCATTATAAATTTAAAGTATATTTTATGAAAAGAATATTTACAACACAAATTTAAAAATAACAGAAATAGTCATAATTTTTTTTAAGAAATAAAATACATACCCTTCTTCAAAGATATAACTTTCAACATGAGCATATGGTTCTGCATAATTTAAACAAAAGTTTTTTTATTTTCGTTAGTTATTTTACAACATAACTACATATTTTACTGTACCTATTGTTGTTATTCATATACCATCTATTATACATATTTTTTACAAAAGTTTTACATATTATAAAGAATTTATTATTATTACTTCTGCATTTTCACCACGTAGATGACACAAATAGATTGATAATGAGATTATTTTAAAGACAAGGTGGCATGCCAAAAGTCACCACTATCGGTTCATTAAGTGTAAAGGGCATATCTTCAAAGTTTACAAAAATGTATATATATATATATATATATATATATATATATATATATATATATATATATATATATATATATATATATATATATATATATATATATATATATATATATATATATATATA
>Ga0209700_109084_pt1 | contig 11938 bp, 6 predicted proteins | sample SiratroredBW_FD_187528 | JGI IMG/M metagenome (GOLD analysis project Ga0209700, IMG submission 187528) | Root nodule microbial communities of legume samples collected from California, USA - Siratro red BW (SPAdes) (version 2) | ecosystem: Host-associated > Plants > Roots > Nodule | place: USA...
AAAAAAAAAGAAAAAATGAAAAAAAAAAAATAGTACAGCTGTGCAAGAAAAAAAAGAGAGTAATGCCTGAACTATGACTTATTTGAGAAAATTTCACCCAAATAGTATATCTAATCCGTTTTTCCACAATAATATCATAATGTAGCAAATGTTTATGCAGATACTATGTCTCGAATTTTAACATTTGATTGCATGTAAGATGATTGGAATTAGATTTTCAGAAAGCTAAATTTCGAGCTGACTTTGGTATTTTTTAATTATAAAAATAATGAAAGAGAAGAAAAATTAGGAAAAAAATATTAATGGTTCTAAAAGAAATAATTTGAGAAAAAATTAAAATAAAAGTGTAGAAATTTTAAAAAAATTAAGGAAGGTAATTGTATTTAGTAAATGTGTAGGATACAATTACTTAGATAAGTAAAAACAATTAGATAAATAAATATTTATAGATATATTTATTTTAAAGAAATTTAAATTAGTAAAATATGTAAATATTCCATCCATTTGAAACGCTTGAAATTTTAATCAATTATTCCATTTACACGTGGGAGTATCAAATTATTTCTAACCTGGAAAAACAAATCGTACTATATATTCAAACATCTATGATTAATGAAATGTCCCAACTTATGGGGTTATGATTCCCATACATTCCAACCACCTAAATTAAAATATTTGTTATTTTCGAGAAAAACAATGAAAAATAAAAATTGTGGGCTTCATTCCAAGTGTATCGCAGTGGAGTTGGGTTCCTCACCGTAGGAAACATTTTGCGTGTTTCGTTGATTCACGTAAACCAAACAAAACCACCCAATCCATTCGGTCACCGACCGGTCGATGGAGTGGGTGGCCAATCCGTGGACGGCGGTCGCCGCCGCCATCTGGATCCAGTCCAGCTGCGGCGCCTCCTACACCTTCAGCATTTACTCCGCCGTGCTCAAGTCCTCCCAGGGCTACGACCAATCCACCCTCGACACCGTCTCCGTCTTCAAGGACATCGGCGCTAACTTCGGCGTCCTCTCTGGCCTCCTCTACTCCGCCGTCGTCCCCTACACCCATCGCTCCGCCCTCCCCGGCTCGCCCTCCAAGTCCAAATGGACCTCTCTCACCGGGCCCTGGCTCGTCCTCGCTGCCGGCGCGATCCAGTTCTTAACGGGCTTCCTCTTCATCTGGGCCTCCGTCGTGGGCCTTATAAGCCCGCCGCCCGTGCCCGTCATGTGCTTCTTCTCCTGGCTCGCTGCTAACGGTCAAACCTTCCTGAACACCACCAATGTCGTCACTGGCTTGCGCAATTTCCCTGGGTATAGCGGCACCATCATTGGTATCATGAAGGTAACTGAAAAAACGAGAAGGGTTCAATGACTAGTTATTTTTTCCCAACGTACGTATAAGCATACTCCATAATTTTTAATTTAAATTAAAATGTAAATGGGAAATATTTCTTTTAATTTGACCAAAAGAACAGCATTGATGCCTTGTTTTAGCTTCATTTGATTCTGTTGTTTCAATGAGTTTAATTTGTGTTGACCAATTACAAATATTCACGGAAATTTTTCAGTTGAATCCAGTGTTTGAAGTTCATGCAGAGTTGTGTTAACTAGTCAGAGATTTTTCTTTGTTATGAATTATTTTTTTTCTGTTTCAGCAAATTTGTGTTGTCTTACAGAAGAAGAAAGCTCATTCAGAAATCATTTTAACATTCTAATTAAGTTCTGGTTGAATTGGAATTTTGTTGTTCAGGGCTTTCTTGGACTGAGTGGAGCTATCTTGATCCAAATTTACCATACTTTTTTTGATGGGGAGCCGGCAACGTTCATTTTGATGCTTGCTTTGTTGCCTGCATCCATCAGCTTGTTGGTTATGTTCTTGCAGAGGATTTATGAAGTTCATGGCAGTGATTACAAGAAGCATTTGGATAGTTTCTCTGTGATTACTGTGATTATTGTTGCCTATCTGGTGTTCATTATAATCTTACAGAACTTAGTTAGTTTGCCATATTGGGGACTGATAATTGAGTTTGTGATTCTCATGGTTCTGCTAGCATCGCCTTTTGGAATTGCTATCAAGGCCCATTGGGAGGAGGCGCGGAAGTTTACACATTCCTACACCATTGAGAGGGGTTCTTCTACAAATAAGGGCTCTTCGTCTTCCACTTATTCTGCATCAGTGGATCAAGTGGAGTACCATGAGTTGCCTAGTGGTGAGAGGCAAGTAGAAGTGAGTCCAGATGATGAATTGCCCCATGAAGAAGATAAGAGCCCCTTGCAAGCTATGTGCACGCTTGATTTTTGGATGTTGTTTGTGATCATGATATCAGGATTGGGCTCAGGGCTTGCAACTATCAACAACATGAGCCAAATAGGACAATCCCTTGGCTATAGTAGCATTGAGATTAGCAATTTGGTGTCACTATGGAGTATGTGGAACTTCCTTGGTCGTTTTGGAGGTGGCCATATATCAGATTATATCATGCACAGAAAGGGTTGGCCAAGGCCCCTTTTGATGACTGCAACACTGGGGATAATGGTTCTTGGCCATTTAATTATAGCATGTGGTTTCCGTGGAAATTTGTATCTGGGTCCTGTCCTTGTGGGGATTGGCTATGGTGCACATTGGTCCTTGATGCCTACAATCACTTCAGAGATATTTGGTGTGAAGCATATGGGTACCATTTTCAATGCCATTGCTGCAGCAAGTCCACTTGGATCTTATATACTTTCTGTCAAAGTTGTTGGATATATTTATGACAAGCAAGCTGATGAAGATAATTTGTGCTTTGGCATAGACTGTTTCATGTCGTCATTTTTTATCCTTGCAGCTGTGGCTTTTGTTACATTTTTGGTTGGTGTGGTATTGTACTTCCGGACCCGAAGGTTTTACAAACAAGTTGTGCTTAGAAGATTAAAACATTATGCAAGATGATGAAGATTGTATTTGCCTAAGTTTCAACAAGGGGTAAAGGCTGAGGAAACTAGTTTTGCTTTCTCTGTTCTGTTTGGCCTAAATATAATTAATGCAGTTTTCTAGAGGTCATCTATGAATTATGGATTTTATTTGTTATAAACGTATGCAGAATTAAAAAAGAATAGATTCCCACTTCTCAGAAAGCATTTCATTCTGGTTTATACAATTCCATATATTGACCTTGAAAAGGAGATTTCCTCCTTGAGTTGGAACAGTGGATTGTTATTGATTTGTGAAACAGTCCATGAGGGGTGTTAATGGAATTGGAATTCTGTTAATAGAGTTTATATCATTTAAATATTGTAGCAAAGACATTAATCAGTATGAAAATTAAGAGGTTGTACAATTAAAATGGTTTGAAGAGGTTTTCTTGTGATTGCAGCATGGTACTAGTCCCTATGTGAAGTTTTGGAGTGGTGGAGTGTAAGGAGGAAGTAGTGTCTTGCAATTTATAGCGGCTAAAAGTTGGAAGGTTGTGAGACAGAACAACAACTTTCAAACTGCAAGCTTCACATATTTGAACGTTGCTTCAGATGTATATATAACAAACAACCCGGTATTGGATCGTGCTTTGTGTAAAAATCAATTTGAAAGTGGTTAGTATTTTTTTTTTTTTAAAAAAATTTATGCATCGTGATTAATGTGTTTCCTATTTGAGATTAATATTTTGTTAGATAGGATAAGTACTGACATATTTAATTTTTAGTATAATAAAGAAAAAGATTTTAGTATGAAATTTTTATTTTTGTTAGTTTTGTTTGAATTTATCTTTTTAGTGATAGAATAATTGAATACATATTTATTTTTTAGTAATTATTGTATACATTTATTAGAGGAAAGTTAAAGTTAATATATAATTAACTGTGAAGGGACTAATTGAGGATTTAAAATTTACAAGACAGAGCAAATGGTAGAAAGTTAATTTTTTTTAATTAATTACGTATTAATATTAATTTTTCCTTTAACATATACATCTGATAATTATTAAAACTATAATGTGTGTTCAATCCCTTAATTATAACAGAGTTCAAATAAAAAATTATAATTAAAATTTCTATATTAAGAGACAGAGTAAATGGTAGAAAGTCTGTTTTAAAATTAATTACATATTAATATTATTTTTTCCTTACACCTGATAATTATTAAAACTATAATATGTGTTCAATCCCTTAATTATTAATAGAGTTCAAATAAAAATATTATAATTAAAATTTTATATTAAGATAATATTTTTATTATATTAAAAATGAAATATACCTATAATTGTGTCCTGAAATAAATTATCTATTTCAAGTTGGGTTTGAGCGTATACTTCAATATGTGAAAAATTGAAAATTGGGAGGGTTGTTGGCAAAATAGCGAGTTACCTCTATTGAGTTCCATGTTCCTTGTTCAATAACCATTTTCCCTTGGCACAATGAGATATTCTTAAGTTTGTGAAGCATTCATATTGACATTTCATTTTATTTATTTTTTTGTTTTTTTAACATGTGTATGCTTCAAAATTTCTATTAAATTTTAATAAAGTGATTTAGGAATAAGAAAAAGCTAAATCAAACATGTTCTCATAGGTTGCTTTGTCGCTTTTTTTTTTTTTTTTTTTTTTTTTATACACCTTATTGGGTCAATTTAGTTAAACTTCAAATAACTGTTTTCAAAAACAAGCAAAAACACTAATTTACTTAAGTTTATAAACAGAAGACTATTTATTTTTAAAATAAAATAAATAAATAACCATATAAAAAATTGAAATGTGTTCATTCCATTAAAATTCACTTTTTTTTGAAAAAATAATTGTAAATAAATTCCTTCATCATCAAATTGTCTATTTAAAATTCATTTAGTAAAATACTGTCAATATTGAAAAACAATAAAAAAAAAATATAAGAATGGAAGAATTAAATTGTGTTTTAAATATTTGTGTAATTTCCTACAAATCTAATGTGTTATTAGATGTAAGTTTGATTCAGATCAACCGATATGATGAAAGTTTTTAACATACTTACTTTAACAAATTTTCTTTTTTAAGCTAATTACAATAAAATAACATGCAAAAACATAAAGACATGAATATATAATGATTTAGGCTCTCTCTATTCATTTATAGGAATGACCACAAATAATGTTTTTAATAAGCTTTTGGGTACAGATAAAAATGACAGAGTTTTAACACTTGTGAAATAATGGTTATTCTTCTCTTCAAAGCATGTATTTATATAGACTTCAAAAAAGTAGTCATTACATCGCTTGTTCTGATTACTGACATGAATAAAGAATATTTCAAAGCTTAATTATGAAAAAATAGAGAATAACTTTTACGTCTATTTCAGAAGATTCACACCAAGCAACAACGTTCAAAAATATCTTAGGATATGAGCTAAAGCTAAAATGACCACCGACTTCTTTGACACAACTAATTTTCAGTATAGATCAGTTATCTATCATGTATGAGTACACTTTTAACCAATGTTTGATGTAAGAAGATCTACTTTTGAGGAATATAAGTATTATCAACTATTAGAGAAGAGGCATAAAAAAGATAAGTACTCCTCTTCTTGTATTATTTCCTATTTTTCACATAATATATGCAATAGATCATGTAATTCTCATCGAACACTAAATTGTATACTTTTAATGAGGATTAGACCGTTTGGTTGTTCAAGGCCCAATGGAATGTTTGCAACAAATTCTTCTACTCTAGATCATATTAGCAAAAGTCCAAGATCATCCTCTGAAACAAATTTACTGGTATAGGGAAACCTATAAATGGAGTTGGATACAAACCTAAAAGCATACACCCTAAACTCCAATACTCTTGCTTTGATTTATAGACACCATAGTTACACCATTCTTCCATTTTTAGTTTTCCAATTTATTCTTTTACTAACCTTCTTCTTCTTGTCTTTTTTACAGAAGCCTAAACTTTTTTAGATTGATTCTTTAGTGATTTTACATTGAATTCTAAGATTTTGTGCTATTTAATTTTGTTCTTCAATTTTTGTAACCGATTACACTAAATGGTCTCATTTTTCTAAATTCTAATTTCTGCTTTGGAATTATTTTTGAACACTGATTGATAATTTAATTATATTTTTTTAATTGAAATTCTTATTTAGTTTTCTTAATTCTAAACAATCTTTCGTTGATTTAATTCAAAAGTTAAAATACTGAATATCTCACTCATATCCTTTTGGACGAGGGTAAGAAATTTAACATGTTAATTTATGCTTGTTTGATTAATTTATTTGAAAATTGGATGGATAATAAATATATGACAATTAATGAAGAATTAAACAAGGAATGAACTAGAAAATCAGATTGTTTTATTATCATTCTATCAGGCTTTTGTCTTAAACAACAACTACTCCCTCTTAATTGCTAATCTTTCCAATTCATGCTTTATTTAAAATTTGTTTTATTAAAATCACAATTAAATTTATTGAGAGACGATTTTGGATTAATTAATCTTAATTATACTTAATTTTTATTAACTTTTTATTTTAGAATGTGCATCACACAATATAAAGCCTTGCATTAGACCGTCTACAACTTGAACTTTTTTTATTTGATTAAGTATGACATCAATCAATGCACTTCTCAAGAGCCATAATCTTTAAAAAAAAAGCCTTTGATCTTCTTAATCCGAGACAAGCAAGCTTCATGAATGAGTAGTGTTTGAGGAGATTATCTATCTCGACCTTGGACATGTTGGAGTATTTGTTAGTGATGGACTTCTGGTGCCATGGGTTATGTCATCTCATCCAAAGCCGCGTCATACTGAGCAAGCTTTGTTTCAGTGGTGCGAGTTTGCTTCAAGGTTGCCATTGATCTTTCTTTAGTTTTGTAGAAAGCAAAGAGATGGAGAAGACTGTGTGCACTTTTATTGGAAAAGTATAAGAGAGAAGCTCTATCTTCAAAGAATGTTGAATACGAAATTTCATTTTGCTCTCCTTCTTTTTGGGAAATTGAGTCACCGTTATCATTCCACTTTTTCTATCATATTTTTATACTAAGTATTGCGTAGATGACCTTGCATATAAACATATATCTCCATCTCATAAAAGTCATTAAATGATTAATGACACCTTTTCAAAGTCAACCAAATGAACGAAGGTTCATTTCAGTGTTGCACAATCTCAACCTAGCTTTTCTTAGCTTTTCTGACCACTGAGAGCTTTTGAACTCGCCTAGCTTCATTTTTTTTGTCTGTAATGCATTTTTTGTTTGGTAGGTATCATTCTTCAAGAAATGATTGCTCTTATATCTAATGTGGTTAAGGGATGATTCCTCTTGGAACTTGTCTCAGAATCTGCTACAACATACTCAACTTCAGACTTTGTACCATTTAGTTATCACTTATCATGGAGATAACCCAAATTGAAAACTTGAGGATAATGGTATTCAGTAGGCAATAAAAAATTTATTCTCTATCTACCACACTTGTGATTGGGTAAAATCATTTGGTCTAACTTTAGTTTCCTTACTAAGACTTTAGTATTTTGGAAACTTATGCATAGGTGTTTACCTGTTGATCTGGATGCTTATAAAATAGGTGTTTCTCTTTGTTCTCTGTGCTCTCATACATGTTGCAAGTTGAGGATATTGTGTTTTTTAATTGTTCTGTCATTTCCTTTATATGGACTTGACTTCGAAATATTTTTCTTGATCTTATAATTTCCTTTATATGGACTTGACTTCGAAATATTTTTCTTGATCTTATAGACTTATCTTCTATTGACTTTATTACTTTCATTAAAGCTCTTTATAGTCCTCTTATTCGTTTGGTTAAGCTTTCAACCACTGCCTTTTCCGTATAGATGATGTGGAGGATGAGGAATTTTACTAAATTTTAGTAGGCTATTAGCACGAATATTGCTTTACATGTTGTTAAGGATTGTTTAGACCTCTGGTAACACTTTCAGAAAGCATATGACTAACCAGATTTTAGATTTTTCCTATTTTGAAGCAGTTTAGTATTAGCACTAGAACTGGAAAGGGCTCTTGTGCACATTTTTTCTCACTTTGCTAAAGTTGGTTGGATTAAAGTTAATATTGATGTAGTTGCTACAGGGGTTCCTAGTTTTGCATCTTGTGGAGGTATGTGTAGCTTTTTTGTTTTCTTAGATATTCAACATGTTTCTATGCTAAAGTCATGGATATCATTTTGGCCATTGAAAATGTTAATTAAAGGGTTTTAAAAATATTTGACTGGAGTGTGAATCTTCTTTGCTTTTGTCAAACCTTTGATTCGATTCATATCATTCCTTGCACGCTTAAAAGTAAATGGCGTAAGTATAAGCAGATTTGTGCTACAATTTTAGAGTGACTAATGTCTTTAGGAATGATAATAGATGTGCTGATAGAGCTACTTTAGGTGTGAAAAATAAGATTGAGTTTTTCTAGTATTCTTATTTACCTGACTGTATTAGGCTTGATTTTTTTTATATTAATAGTTTTTAACAACCTTTATTTTATTTGAAAGGAGTTTTTTCTTTTTGCATGAGTTTGGTGTAAGGTTGTTGACTTTTGCTTTAACAAACAAATATTTTACACACATTTATAGTTTTATTTTACATTGAAAATACTTTCGATATACCTTTTTTTAGTTTTCAAATCTTTTTCTTTTAGTTGTAATATATTGTGAACTTTTAGAAGAAAAATTTCTAAATGATATTAAAAGTTGAAAAACACCAATATCATACTCTACACTCGAGAGTCACACACAAAGCTAAATCTGTAAGAACATTACACCTTTATTCTTTTTAGTATTTTATTTTAGTATTTAGTGTAAGTTACAAGTCATAAGAGATAACCACCTTGTTGTTGGAGCTTGATGTAGTTACCCAACTCACTCTCCTTTCAAACAAGATTCATTAATTTAGGTGATTGTTTTCACTTTGCTTTACATTCTTCCTTGCCTGCTCAACCTAATAATGATTTCATAATTTTAATTGTGGTTTAGAAACTCTATTTTAAATTAGGATATAGGTAAAAATACACGTACTGGTTATCAATAAGAATGGGGTGAGACCCATCAATTGATTTTTAGGTCCTTAACCTTAATGTGTTATTGTTTGAAAAAAATTACCAAGAAATTAGGATCTTCTTTAAGTAAATTAGAATCTCTCTATCAAGAAATTAAGGTTAAATTAAATTCACGGATCGTAGATTCACGAATAGTTGAATTGACCCAGTAATTAAAATTATTACAAAATGATTGAAGTGAACTGTAGATTAATTATGTGAAACTTTAACATTTCTTTATATTTAAATAATCTCTATCTTATTTATTTATTTATTATTATTATTTAGGTCTTTCTAAATTATGTTTTTTCTAATTAAATAAGTATAATATTCAGGGTTGTTTGAATTTTTCTCATATGATGGTCCAAGTAATAGTATGTGAGTAGAGAAAGAGTAACGATATCTTATATCTTGAAATTATTTTCTTATTTATAGGATTCTGTAGGGGTCTTGAGTGCTTCTTCCTGCACCTCCAAGTGTTCTTCGGGCACTTCCAAAAATTAAAAAAATTCCAACTCTGTCCTTCAGTAAATTACCATGTTATCCTTGATTTTGAAAATTGATAAAACAGTAAATGGAGGTGGGAGACCAGAGGTTTGATGATGGTGGTGGTGCAAGGTTGTGGGTGGTAGTGTGGGTGGGAAGTTTGCATCGTTGGCGGCGGCGGAGGAGTGAAACGACAGCGGCGCAACGGAGTTAACGGCGACAGAATGTCATTCGAGGTAAGTGGGATGGGTTGGGATATTTCGGAACACGCGTTCCGGAACGTTATTTTGGTTCCGAAAATGAATTACGGAACCAAGTGTTCCATAATATTAAATTTAGGGGTGCTAACATATTATGGAATGATCCATTCCGTAATAGTTTTTGTTTTGTGTTGCAGAACTACCTGTTCCGGAATAGTGTAAATTTTTGAATTACGGAACAGGTTGTTCCGTAACATATTTTTGAAGATTTTAGTTTAATGATGCTTATTTTTGTTGCAGATGTCTAAAATGATTGATGAAGTTGATAATATGCAAGAATTACAATTAGTTAACTATGATGGTGGTGATTTGGCCAATCATTTCACGACTGATGAGGTAATTTGATTTGATTGTGTCATTTGTATATGAAATTTGAAATCTAAATTTAGTAGTTTTGATATAGGTATTTGCAACACGAGATGATTTACTAGAATGGGTTCGTAGAGTTGCATTTGATCTTAGGTTTGTGATTGTTATACTTAGATCAGACAAAGCAAACAGACAACCTGGAAGAAAAACATTCATTTTATTAGGTTGTTTTGGTATGTCTATCATTGAAGCAAAACTTGACAATATTTCCATTTAGAAGAAAGCCTCCTATTAGTGTCAGTTCACATCAAATAATATGTATTGGGCATGTTTATGGCTCCCATTTTGTGCAGGTTTGTTACTTATTTTATTCAATTTTTATATGTTTATGTTATTTTATTGTAACTTATTTTACAATGTAATACATGTAAAATTGAAGGATGGTTGTCCATTACCAACTGTTGACGTCTTGTGGTCCACATATGCATATCCTGTGGCAAGACTATGATCACAATTGTATCTTAGTAGGATGCAATAGTTTTTTGTTCTTACAAGCCAAGATCCAACATATGTTAATATTGGGGACGATTGATGTAATTGTATTTTCATATAACATTGTCACCTTTTGTTGAATGAGATGTATTTCCATATAACAATTATAAAAGGGCAGGTAAACGTACTCTTCGAATTGCATATCAAATATAAAATAACATGGTCGTTGCAAGTTAAACATAACATAACAAGGTCCTAAAAGTTCAACATATCATAACATGATCTTACAACATAACATAACTAAACCACTAAGATAGTCAAGCTGGTCCCCTCCCACGAATATGACGATGACGTCGGGTATATACTATCCCTCTCTCTGTGATCTCTTTGAGAACATGCACCCCTAGTTCTAGCCATGAATCTGTCAACAACAACAAAATGAAACAAATTAAATTAAAAAAAAAAACAGTTTGAAACGTGTTGCGGAACCACCCATTCTGCAACTTATGGGGAGGTGTCTGAACGTATTGCGGAACCACCCATTCCGCAACTTGTATACGAATCCGTAAACAAGTTGCAGAATGCGTGGTTCCGCAACAGAAACAGTTTCAAAATAACCCACCCCCAAATCGCAAATCCCACGAAATCTTCCCAAATACACTACAAATCTTATAATAGATGATACCTACCTCAAATGATTGTAAAATGCAGTGTTAATCGTAGATTTTGGATTGAAATAGACACTCCAATCGCTGCTCGGAATGAAGGGAGGCGCGCCGCAGTGAAGAGTTACAGAGATGATGGAAGGAGAAGAAGTTTTAATAATTAGGGTATAAGGGTAAAATGGTCCGCACAATATAAAGTGAAGGGTATTTTTGTCTATTTTTTAAGTTTTGGAGGTGCCCCAAGAACCACTTGGAGGTGCAGGAAGAAGCACTCATGGGTCTTTTGATGTTTGGGCTAAAGGCCCAAATTACTATAATTGTTTTCTGACGAGTTCTTCCTACACCTTAATAAAAAATTTTGATATCAGAATTGCTCTTATATGAGAACCGGATGACACCCCATCCGGTTGTTAATTTTTTTTTCAAATAAAAACCGGATGACACCCCATCCGATTCTCATATAAGGGTAATTGTGGTATTAAATTTTTTTTATTAGGATGCAGGAAGAACTCGTCTTGTTTTTTGTATTTTGCTCAGGGTGTCTAAGTTGACTATTGTCATGTCTTGTGAGTGCTTAAGTGGCCAAAAAAGAATTAAAAACTTTAATCAATCTGTTCTAATTTAGATCGACGCATTATCGATCCGCTAATATAATGATAATATTGACGGACACTTGTCGATCGATCAATTATATATTGGATAGATTGAGCGATCAATCCTATTGTACAATATATATAT
>Ga0209700_109085_pt1 | contig 11937 bp, 5 predicted proteins | sample SiratroredBW_FD_187528 | JGI IMG/M metagenome (GOLD analysis project Ga0209700, IMG submission 187528) | Root nodule microbial communities of legume samples collected from California, USA - Siratro red BW (SPAdes) (version 2) | ecosystem: Host-associated > Plants > Roots > Nodule | place: USA...
TTTTTTTTTTTTTTTTTTTTTTTTTTTTTTTTTTTTTTTTTTTTTTTTTTTTTTAATTTTGTTTAAAATTATTTTTATCCTTATAGTTTTATATCTTTCTAAAATTTTATTGATAAATTTGATATCAAAATTTTCAAAATTAAGTCATTTCGGTTTATTATGTCATTTAATTAGTACTAAAAAAATAATACACGTGGGAGGTGATAATAATATCATACTTTAGGATTAATATAATAAATGTATTAACATTGAACTAACATTATTTTATTTTAGAAAATCGAAAATCTAAATCTACAATTAAAAATTTATAGAATCAAAACAAAAAGCAAATTTAAGTTATTTATTTATTTTAGTTGTCACAGCAGTAATTCTATTTCTCAAAAAAAAAATATTGAAATAACGCATGGATTTAAGTTTTTACGTTGATATATAGTGATTTTTAAAGTACCCATATTTTGGTAGACAAGACAAATCATTTATTTTTACTTGTCCAGGATTAGTCTCATTGTTTTAACCAAAATCATTCACAAAGTAGAGAAGATAGATTCATTATCAAACCACCAAAATCTCCCAATTTTTATTTTTATTTTTTTCATCAGGAGTATTTCCAAGGCTAGATTTTGTAGCCACATGAGAAAATAATAAACAAGGCTCTCTAAATACACATTTTAATTTAATATGTAAATATGTAATTTTCAAAAACAATAATAAATTAAAAAATTATATATGCACATTTTAGTTTTGAACATGCTAAAAATGAAAAAAATAGTTAATTAAAAAATTTAATGTTTTAAAATACAGTATTCCCATAAAAAAAGATTAATTTCTCTTGAAGATTAGATAGGATAGATACTATAATCAAACTTCAGTCAAAATATTTCATTTCGTATTATGTTTATAGGTATAAGTAATTACGAAACTTTATCGAGAGATTATATTCAATTAAGGCTTAAATGTATTTCACTACGAAGAAAAATTATTTAATAACATATTTAACTTGTTATTCTTAAATATATTTTTATTTTTATTTTAGAAATGGTCCTTCCTGAGATTTAAGCTAGAATATTTTAAGATAAAATAAGATGAACTTTGAGGAAGTCAAACTTTGACTAAGTTATATATTCTCTTACAATAGTTGCAGAACTTTGTTGATGAAACACTCAATAAATATTCACTAGCAGAAGATTATTCAATGCATATTTATAGACATTCTTAAGATTAGGGCTGAATTATTCATAATAAATAGGAATTATGGTAATTAATAACAAAATATTTGTTATATACAATCATGGTAAACATATAATCATCATTATAAAGTACATTTAATAAAATTAAATTACATCAAATTTGATTGAATCTGGTACTAATATGTGGGTAGGTACAAAATCTCAAAGTTCGAAATCCATGAATGAAGTGCAAGTGGATGGAGTTGATGGATGAACAAGTTTTACTATTTTGTAAGTGTTCATTATTTTGATCCAATTACATTGGTTAAGTTGGGTTATTTTTTCCTTTATCACTTCTCACTATAAATAGTGTTGTTTATCAAAACAATGACTATAGAATTTTAATTAGTAAACTTTTCTAGACTTGCACTCTCACACTTTCTTTATGTGAGAAGTCATTTCAGATGTAAGAATTTAGTTTAGAAATAAAATAAAAGAGATCCATAACATCGGATTGCCTTGATCCGTGACATTGGGATTGTCTTGATTCATGATGTGAGATTGCCTTGATCCGTGACATTGGGATTGTCTTGATTCATGATGTGAGATTGTCTTGATCTGATTGGGGTTGTCTTGATTCATGATGTGAGATTGCCTTGATCTGATTGATATTGTTTATTTTCAAACATCTTTTGAATTGAGTAGTAATATATGATTGAATATTTTTAATTCGGTCTATGTCATATTCACACTTAGATGTATACTTTAAAACAGGATGTTACTTAAAATGTTTAATTTATTCTAATTTACCCTTCTTCAATAGTTGTTTCTAGAGGGTTTTCGAACTAAAATTCTAGACTGTTTGATAAATTGTTGTTGATGTGGTACACAAATAACATAGACTTCACAACACCCCTGATCTTTTTATCTTATATTTCCAAAACCTTTACAACCTTCTCCCTCCCTTTTGCTTTTGTCATGTTCTCCTAATGAAGGAAGATGTTAATACAACATTTTCAGAAAGACTTTAGCTGAATAACAATCCTTCAAGAATGATTTATCTAGATCAAAAGAAGTGAGAGGAACATCATTCTCATTCACATATAAAATTTGAGTTGGTACATTATTTGAACCTTCATCTTGAAAAATAATATTTAGAATGGTTTGTCTAGTTGTCAATAATATTTTTGTCTGAATTTTATTATTAATTCAAATGCAATCACTTGACCTTATTTGTAACTGTTAATTCAAATAATTAATATTGTAAACATTTTTAACCTTTCATGTCTAAATTTTGATAATATTTTTTATTTTATTTATCATCACATTTTTTTTTCAAAAGGTACTAAGATTTATAAATAAAATTTGTTTTGGAAAAAAATAATGTTAAAGTTATGTAAAGGTTAATTTCTAATCAATTGATAAGATAAGCCTTTTAGACTCTTTATTTATTTTGGGTTACATTTTTATATTCATTTTCTTTTAAATAACAATAAAGTCTGGTTTAATATGTTTTATTGTGAGCTCTCTTTAATTTAACCTCCTTATAAGGACGACAATACTTTAAATTTGTCGGCTCAACCTTAAGATATCACTCACACGTGATCTTAAAGATGAGTATGAGTTTGCCTTTTATAAAAAAAAATTAAAAATATTATTTTTTATATTATTTAAATAATATAAATGTATAATATTATTGTAATTTAAGTTACAACTTAAGTTTTAATTATTGATTATAATAAATATATAAAGATAATAATGTTTAGTTTGTTTGATTAAATATATTGATTAATTAATTAAAAACTTAAAAATATATATACCATCAAATATACTTTTATATAAAAATATACATATTTAAAAAATAAAACATAAAAATAACATTATAATAATAAAAATAAAACGAGTGAGGATAAGCAGTTCAACAGTGACACACCAGTCCACTCACCCATTATTTTAACGGGCCAATAACAAGTGGTTGATTTTACCACTCATATTTCCATATATGAAAGTTCTTGTCTTTAACATATTTAATAATTAAGTGTCATTAAATATTAAATTAAATTATCTTAAAATTTTCTTCTCTTTTAAAGATACTTAGGTGAAAGTCAAACAGACTTTTTTTTTTACGTAATTTGGAAGTAAAATTTTGACCTAATTTAATTTTCTTTTGAAAGGATGTATTTTCTTTTAAATAGGTTAAACTTTTCTTCTCTTAAAAAAAGAAATCCCTAAATCAAAGTCAAACAGCTGTTTTTTTTTTTTTTTAAAAAAATAAACCTTTAAGAAAGGAAATTGTTTTATTTAAAGTAATATCTTCAAAAAGGTTAATTTTAGGATTTATTTTTATTTTTTGGAAGTAAAATTTTTTGCCTAATTTAATTTTCTTTTGCAAGGATGTCAAAAAAAAAAAAAAATAAAGATAAACTAGGTCGAAGATAATAAAAACATATATCTATAGAATAAAATTGAACAATATAGTCAAAAATAAATTTATCTAAAATAAGAAGAAAAGCAATTGGCTAGAATAATTTGTTATGACTAATGATTTTACAATTGATCTTTATGGACGAAAAGTGCCTTCCTATGTATGAAATTATGGAAAAAGTTATCTTTTTGGTGAACAATTGGTATTCAGCGTTAAGAGTCAATAATTAATCTCTTAAAATATTAATATTAGGTTTATTCAAGAGGATCATCTCTTCTAACATATTTGGAAAAATAATATTACAACATGAATGAAAAAACCCATTGATTTATGTTTACAAAGTAATTCATCATCAAGTCTTGTGAGTGAATTATCTTTTAACGAATCATATACATGTGTTTGGTAGAAACTATCTTTTCCAATATTACGAATCATGTTTTCTACGCAATCCTCATAATATACATTATTTGACATTCAGTTATAGATACATATGGCAAGTCTAGAACTTCACTATGCCAAGTCCACATTTTATAGTTCTTCAAGAAACCATCACAAAGAACATACTCTCGTATCAACTCAATATCTAATCTTTTCACATTCAAATAATTCACACACGGACAATAATATTTATTATTTACTTATGTTCCATTCCACTTAGCAAATTTTAGAAATTCTTCAACACCTTTCTCGTATACATCACTGATTCGACTTGTATTTATCCAACTCTGATCCATGACTACGTGTAGTAAAAAAAAATCATACATATTATACAAGGCACAAATTAAACAAAAAATTGTTTGGAGATTTAACATTTCCGGACTCAATACCAACATGTCATCATGAACATAAATATCAGAGAATAAACAAATTATAGGGGATCAAACATCTCCGAACTCAATTCCAACACATTTTGATGAAGATATATATCACACAAAAATTGTCGGGGATCGAACATCCTCAAACTCAATACCAACACACGTGGTATCCAAGCATACACAACATTATATGACAACCATTTCAATATAGAAAGCATTAAAAGTATATAGAGAGCACTCCAAACAATCAAAGCATTCCAAAAGTACATAAAACATACCTCTTGTAGATGAAGGTGACGCGTATGAAGAAGTTGAAATGCAGAAAACACAAATGAACCAAAACGCAACCTACCAAACCAAAAAAATGGAACCAATGAAACCATAATCACAATATATCAAAATGAAAATGAAGAGTAAAAATATAACCTACCAAACGCGAACAACTAAATGGCTCCAATGCAAGACGAAAACCACACCAACGTATGTCAAACGCGACGAAGCCAAATAAACACTACAAAATGCCAAACAACAACACCCAACAAAAACGGAACCAATAACAACCAAAGGAAAACAGAAATGAAGAGTAAAACGAAAATGCAAACGAAAGGAAAATGCAAACCGTGAAAAAGGAAGAACGAACGCCGATGACCAAATGTGAGGGTTGAATCGTAGTTTGGGAGTGAAATTGGACGAATGCAAGGATAACAGCATGAGAGACGACAAAGGGCGACGACGCGAGAGAGGAGGAAGACGAAAGCGTAAAAGAAAAATGAGCGCGAGTATTGTTAAAACAGGGGATACGACGGCGGTTGGAAACTAGAACTGCTATCATAGCCCCTCTACTACGGTGATTAGCTCTCCCCTGACCGCCGTAGTAGACCCTTTAGAACCCTAAAACGCTTTTTAAAAAAAATGGAATAGGACAATGGATGTAAAGCATAATCGTCGTCGTATCCCTGTTTTTTAAAAAAAATAAAATAAAATTTAAGTGTTTTGCTCAAACAGATACCACGACGGTTGGTTGTCTTAGCTGCCGTAGTAGACTCTATCTATCACATTTTTAATTGAAAATGTAGCTCGCACCCCTCGTGGGAGATACGACGATGGTTGTACATGAGAATCGCTGTTGTATCCCTGTTTGTTTAAAAAAAATTGAAAGTTTAGGTTTTCTCAAACAGATACCACGGCGGTTGTCTGTCTTAACTGCCGTGGTAGACCCTATCTATCACATTTTTTAATTTAAAAATGTAATTCACGTCCTTCATGGGTGATACGACGATGATTATTGTAGAAACTATCGTCCTATAGTTCCAATTAATTTCAAAATTGTCATCGCGTTTTTATTTAACGCGATTCCGTCTTAACTGTCGTTTTATCCTGTCGTGGAATGTATTTTTTTTACTAGTGCAACCCGTTAAATTAAAATATAGATTAAAGAGTTAGAAAAAATTAATGAGGTTATTACTTTTAAATTAATTTTGAATATTTTTTTTTTTGGATTGGGTGGACTTTTAACACTAGCATGGTGTTTTATTTACTCTATAATTTGGTTTATTTGTTTTTCAATCCAAATAGGTGATGTCTTATGTCACCTTCATTATTTCTTTTCCCTACTATATTTAGTTTGGCTCATTATGAACATGGTGATGGACATAGTATAAGCCACGTTCAAACTATATTAATTCACAAATCTGAAAAAGAATATATAAATGAAAGTTGATGAGTATGGTTTTGATTTGACATGCATGTGCATGTTTCCAATATGAAGATTTAGGTAACACTAATACTACTTGTAGAACGTAAAACCAGAGATAACCTTGGATTTTGAGAAGCAAAAGGGGTCCCAAAGCATGTGACTAAAGCTTGAAAAGTGAAGTTCCCTCCAGCACCTTCATGGCTTAAAGCATTGAAAAGATAGATAAACTGTTTGCCACGACAACTAATGTGTCAACCAATCCATCAACTCTGTCTTTGAGGCAGGGTGTCCTTCCAACAAGAGATTATTAGTCTCACCTAATGTTGTGTCCTTCTAGGTCATTTCCATGGTACAAGTTTCTCTTATTGGGAAGACAACGAAGGAGGATAAAAAACAAAGATCGCTATAGGGGCATGAATTAGGTGACAAAAGTCATGAATCAACTCTGTCCAACCCTTGGTTCCTTTTACTTTAACCCACACCATCCTTCTTAGATCTTGCTAACATTGTGACACTAACTCAACCATGCCCTAGTTTCTTGTAAGCAAAGTTGGGATATAGTGGGAGACCCATGTTCCCATTTTTGTGATTGGGAATAGGATAGCCTGTGTAAACTTTCATTCCCATTTATTAACTATCCACACAGAAAATTGGACTCTAGAGTTTGGTGAAATTGAAATGGTCTTTAATTTAGAATAGCTCATAAAATAATGACATATATATGATAAATAATGTTTCACGCGTTTCAAACCTTACTAACTTCGACAATGTACACCTTTATATGCTTTGTTATTCATTAACAGAAAACCTAGTTAACTAGGAGAGACTATTGGTAGGAACTACAAGGGTTATAAAGATTCTGAGTGCAAGCACGTATGGGTTCGAAAAATGTTTTTGTCTTAAATCATAGCTAAGAGGATCAAATTTAGTTTTGTTAGAATTAATTGACTTGATCCTGATCGTACTTTTAAAGTTTAGGGTTTAGTATTTTTATAGGTATCCCCATATCAAAAATATTGGAATCATTTATAATATTGAGATCATTTGAACGATAGCAGAAGTAGTCCACTTTTAGTGGTATTTCTGATATTTAAGTATAAACCCTTCGGTAAGAATATCAATATTTAATGCACTTATATATAAGAAAAATTTAATTCTATGAATCTTATTTAATATTATTATTTTAAAAATATCATTATTTTTAAACTTAAAAAATTTATTTTTTAATAAATATAATTGAGAGTAGTTTGAGAAAATTACATCTAAGAAAAAAATTATTAAATGACTTTAACCCATTATTTTAACTATGAAACTGGTTTTTATAAAATTTTATTTATATTAAGTCTACATATAATATATTGAAAGTCATGTTTACCGATAAATCTGTTTATATATATATATATATATATATATATATATATTTTGATAAAAAATCATATGTTAACTATAATTTTAACTTATGTATTTATTTTTACGTTATAAAATTAAATTTATAATAAATAAATATTTAGAAAATATAAATATGTTTTAAATTGATAATAAAATATTTATTTTGTTATAGAGGATTTTTAGTTATTGATAATTTTAAAAATAAAATATAATTTAATAATAATGACAAAAGAAATAAATTGAAAAATACAAGCTTATGAGAAATCTTTAAAATTCTCGTTAAACAATTTATAGTAAAACCCTCCTTCAACGGTTATTAAAGAGGGGCATACCCTGTTCAAAAGAAAATGTTACTAATTCATATTATCGTCTTTCATAGATTGTAGTGTTTACTAGTTTCACATCTAGTACGAATGCATTTTAATTCATATAGAATTAGTCATTAGTTTTAGTATTTTGACTAATATTTTATAAATTTAATTGAAAACACTGACTAATTCAGAACGAGATAAATAAAGTATACATTTTAATTTTAAAATTTTCATATTCAAATTATTATGCTCATTGTCATTGATGTATACATAAACATAACTGTGAGACTAAATCAAATATAAGAAATATTAGTTAAATAAAGTCTTCTCTAAAATAACAATCACAAAATTACTAATTGCTAAGTCAATTCACTTTTATTAGGACCAATTATTAGTTGTATAGACTGTTTTATATGTGATTGATAATTTAAATGTAGGATGAGGTGACTTGGTTAGTGCTTAAGAATATCATAAATTTCTTTAATTATTTTGTCTGGTGTTTTTAATTTTTTGAATAACTATCATAATTTTCAATTGTAAAAAATTTAATTTTTTTTATAAATAATTCGTCTTTCCATATGCTAATTTAAGTATAATAGAGTATGACTAATTATATACATGTTATATCGAATGAAAACTTCATCTGAGAGAATATTTTACTATATGACATTAAATTAGTTTATAAATATCAATGTTGGTCAAATTCTAACGTTATTAAAGTCAATTAAACTTACTTTAATGTGACATAAGTGTTAGTGCTTTTAAATAACGCTAACAACAATAAATCTAATACTATTGATTAATTTTAGTGCTGAATTTTAGTGTCAGTTTTTAATCGATAGTAACTATCTATTTTCTTGTAACGTTGCCTGTTGAGAAATTATTGATTTTAATAATTTTAAAATATAAAAGAGTTTATTATAAAATTTGTAAAAGTTATTATAAAATATGTTTTAAGACTTTATTCGCAAAACTCGAGATAGTACGAGACTTTATGTATAAAGTTTGTGAAAATCAATATTGAGAGTCTTGGTAAGTCATATCAATCAATAAAATATTCTCAAGAAATAGTCCTAAGAAAATTAGAGAATAAGCTATAAATAAAGCATTTAAAAAAATAATTACACTGTGATTGCAGAAAGATATAAAAAGTATGTACTATATACAACGTGAATAACGTTAAAACAAAAAATTAGCGTGGAATAGAAGTTAATTTATTTTCAAACAATATTAATAACTACATAGTAACTTTATAAATAAGACATGATGGACATATTAGAACAGAAAAATACACAGGTCTAACACAAATTATCTTTCTAACACGCACGAAAACAAAAGACAATGAAACATATTATTTGTATTATGTATATTTTTAACTTTCTCTTTTCAATTTTATCTACTTTGAAGTCATTTTTTCTCTTTTAATTATTTTTTTTTTCATTTAACATTTATACATATATATTATCTTTGAAAGTTTACCTATGAAAGTTTAATAATAAAAAAAAATATTTGTTTTTGTTTTATTAAAAGAAATTGTTGATTAGTAATACTAAAATAAACATTATTTACGTTGACTATGAAATATATACTATTTTAGTAAAGTTACATATTAGAATTATTCAAACATAATCGGTTAAGTTGAAAATTATCTATGGGTGACGATAGTATAAAAATCCACTTTTACGTAAAACAATACCTCGGAAAGGTTTCGATCTGAATAAAAAATGTGTCTTTATTATGCACCCAGAGTTTCCAATTTGAGATGAAAAGGTGCTAAATTGTTAAATAGAAATTTCTTTTCATATATACATAGCCCAATTGACCAAAGTCGGAAATAGACAAGTAAAAGACTCAGAAAATCAATGAATTTATATCTTGTTACTGAAACACTACATGTTAATAAAAACTAATATTTCTTTTTACTTAAGCATTGACATACGTGGAAGGTAATATTGAAATATATTTCACAAAAAATTATTCATATTTGTTATGTACCTTTAAACATAAAACATACTCTAATTCTGATTTTTTTTTTACTGTTATTTATCCCTGATTTATGGATTTATCAATTGATGATTATTGACTTGGACACGTCCATAGAAAGGATGAAGAAAGTCATCAAATGCTACCTCTCATCCAAAACACAAAAAAGTATTCTTAGAAATAGGGACTTCCAATCCAACTTTTTCCTTATAATATCTAATTAATAATCACTCAACAAAGACATTTCCATCCCACTACAAAAAAAGGAGACAGAAGCTGTGCCCATGATGAACAATGCTACTTGATAAAAGGTTTTTGTCACACAAAAGTATATGACAAAAAAGTGAGACATCATTTTTGTAAAGATAACACTTTGAGTGTTACTAAGAAACCACTATTATCTTCATCACTTAAAGATATTTTTAAGCCTCTTGTTTTTACCTCAGAAATTCAATTACTGTTTTTAAGCACGACGACGTTTCTAATAGTAAAGGAGAGAAAATATGTACCCTTCTTAGATCATGGATCCTATTTACAAGAAGAAACCAATTAAGGGGTTTCAGTGTTTTCCATCCGAATAGAGTAATGTCAAAGTTAATTTCCACTTTAAGGTTCCATTTGTATAACATCTAAGCATACAAACTATAATATGACTCATTTTGAACCAAAAAAAAAACACACACACACACATATCAAACTACATTAAAAAATTGCAATGGCAGAAGTGAAACTAGATATAGATTCTTTAAGTAATTTTTTTATTCAGAACTTGTAGACAAAAAATATATCAGAGATAATATGATTTTACTCCAAACATTAATGGTAACAAAATTTATTTGACATTTTTATATAAAAAATACAATTTAATTTTATTGCTAGTGGTTTTTAAAGAATATTGGTTAATTTGATTGAACTTTAAAAATTTAATGACGATAAAAATCATTGCTAATATTTATAAAAAAAAATCAATTTTAATTCTTTCTTTTATAAAATTGGGAATGATTATCATTTTTTTTTAATTTAATTAGACACGTGAAAGCATAGAATTATATGTTCTTTCTGTAAAGAATAGAAATATATGAAATGATCCGAATCTGCGTGCAATTAATTCTCTCTTTTTCTTTTTTTGACATTGAGAAGTTATATTCTTTAGTTGTCTAAATCAATGGAAGAAGGGAAGTATAGCATTAATTTGAATAAGGAAAGGTGTTGGTTACTAGGCTAAAGTTTTAAAAGTTTTACCAGCATACTTTGGAAGTTTTGGGTAATAGAGACATTTTTCTTATGTGATAAACTACCTTTAGGCAGGAGGATTCATAACCTAAGTTTAGTTAATTAAATTAATTTAGCTGTGTTGAAATTGATTAAGTTGTTGTAAATTGACGTTGGACTTCTTTTGAATTGAAATTGTACATTATATGAGTTTAATTGATATATGGTTATGTTGAATTATTTGAGGTTTGGATTCTAATTAGCTTAATGAAACTTTTAAATGAAAAGTATGTTTTTATACTATTGAATTAGATGAGGTAGGTTAGGTCTCACTTATGTTATTTTGTTATATTTATCATAAAAATAAATAATTTTTTTTATATATTTGTTTAAATAATGAGTAATCATTGTATGAGTTGAATATAGTCAAGTAAAAATGTTGTTCAATAAAGTTATGACTTAGTTTGATTAAGAGAGATGTTTAAGTGTTTTTTTTATTATTATTAAATTCTTATCACTAGAACATCAAGTAGACAAATTATGAAGAGTAGAATTTTGTATAGCATTTTTTAAACTAATAGTTTGTGTAATAAGTCATGTTATTTAAGTAATAGTAAGAATTTAAATAAGAAACAATCAACATTAATTATCTCTTCTTTATCACTCAATGATTAATAAGTGTAAAGGAGGATCTTAGTCAAATTTTGTAAAGTCGATGTAAGAAAATCTTTTAATAAAGTAAAATATTATTTTTAATGTTATAAAAGATAAAATTAAAGAGAAATATTCTTGTAATCTTGACGTAAATAATTTTTTGTTTTTTTTAATGTAATTATAAATTGTTCTTTGTGATAATGTGTGGAAATATATATATATATATATATATATATATATATATATATATATATATATATATATATATATATATATATTTTTATAT
>Ga0209700_109086_pt1 | contig 11935 bp, 10 predicted proteins | sample SiratroredBW_FD_187528 | JGI IMG/M metagenome (GOLD analysis project Ga0209700, IMG submission 187528) | Root nodule microbial communities of legume samples collected from California, USA - Siratro red BW (SPAdes) (version 2) | ecosystem: Host-associated > Plants > Roots > Nodule | place: USA...
TGTAGAAAGCAGCATATTCTTCTTTTGTGATCTCTTCAGGTTTCCTCATCCAGATAGGCTTCTGTTTATTCACCAGAGACCACTCATGAGATACCTCCTTAATTTTCTTCTTTTTCTTCTCCTCCTTCTCCTTATCTTCATCCACCTCTTCAACTTTACCCTCCTCTTCCTTCTTCTCTTCCTCATCCTCGTCATCAGAAATCTCTTTCTCAACAGTCTTCTCAATCCACAAAGAGATTGGATAACTGATGAATTCAGAATGTTTCTTTATCAAGTCCTTCAAACGACGTTCCTCAAGATACTCAAGCTGATCTTCCTTCAGATACAAAGTTATCTTGGTTCCCCTGCCAAGATTCTCACCATCTGTATCCCTTGTCACAGTGAAGGACCCACCGGCTTGGGACTCCCAAACATACTGCTCATCATCATTGTGCTTTGTGGTAACAATAACCTTCTCGGCTACAAGATAAGCTGAGTAGAAACCAACACCAAACTGACCAATCATGCTCACATCAGCACCTGCAGCCAGGGCTTCCATGAACTCCTTGGTCCCAGACCTTGCAATAGTACCCAAGTTGTTCACCAAATCTGAAACATAAAATACACAAGAATTAAAAAACAACAAACATTACCATACCCTGCCACCATACCCTACCACCGCTAACACCCAAGACTAACAAACAAACTTAGCTTACCAGCCTTAGTCATGCCAATACCACTATCAATGATAGTCAATGTGTTGTTGGTCTTGTCAGGAATAATGTGGATGAACAGCTCTGGCTGAGCATCAAGCTTGCTCTTGTCGGTCAGACTCTCAAATCGAATCTTGTCCAAAGCCTGATAAAAATATGCCAGAAAACAGATATAACACCCAAAGAGAACAGCAAATGTTCCTACCTCCCGATCAAAATTAAAAAAAAAAAAAAAAAACACATATTTTCACCCAACTTATGTCTCCAGAGCAATGATTAAAATACAATTCATAGTACACTGATTCAGTGAAGCCACAAACATACTACTAACAAGGGTGTTCAAAACATTATTATTTTGCATTCTGATTTTTATAATTATTCACATAATGCGTACATAAATACATTGGTGTACATGTATTTAAACTTATTTTCCATTTCTTTTATAAAATAGAAAATGAAGTTTAACAAACCATTTTGTTAAGAGAAAATAGTTGGGTTAAGATTGTTATTCACAATAAAAATGATCCAAGGAAAAGCCTCCTAACAACTCTAACAAAATAGTAACAACAGGTACAGAAAAAAATAAAACATGTATGAACAAAATAGAACATGTATGAAATGGCAACAACGGGCTGCTATCACAAATAGTAACTCACCACCAAAATAAGTCTGTCTTAAATCAATTATTTTCTGAAACCATCAGTCCTTTCTCAGGTATACAAACCCAAGCCAGAGTAATCACAATAAAATAAACAAACAAAAGCAGTCAAATCATATAATTCACAATCAATCAAAAATTTAGGTGAACTATAACACATAAAAAAATCTGAAAAAAAATAAAAAAATAAAAAACCATAACATAGAACTATCAGAGTAAAAGACAAAAAAGACGTAAAACAACAACAAATACAGAGAGAACAAAAACCTAAAAAAGATACCAGAAACTAGATAACACAAAGATGCCTAAATACATGAATAATAAACGGCATAGAGTGCATGAAAGGAGAAAAGCGAGCAAGAAAAACAAATCTTACATCAGAGGCATTGCTAATGAGTTCACGAAGGAAAATCTCCTTGTTGCTGTAGAAAGTGTTGATTATGAGACTGAGAAGCTGGTTGATCTCAGCCTGGAAGGCGAACGTCTCCGTCTCCGACATTTCGGATCTACCTTCTACGATCTTGAGATTCAGGAAAAGATGAAAAGAGGAAAAGAGAGAGTCGCAGAGAAGATGCAAAGAAGGAAATGGAGCACCGAAGCTTTAGGAGTGTGAAGTTAAGTAGGGGTGCTTGGTTAGGGTTTGGGTCTTCTAGATCCTTCTATGCTGTAACAACCAAAGTTTAGTCATCGGATTTCCCGGACCCGACCCGACCCACTCCTATATTTGGGTCCACCTTCTTTTCAAAATCACACTTTCACCCTCCAGTTTATGAAATGGTTTATTTCACTATAAATTACAAATTAATTTTTCTTTTTAACCTTAAAAGCATGTCATATTAATCATTTTATTTTTGAAAGGTTAAATCTTATTTTTGGTTCGTTTCCTTGATTCCTTTAATTTTAAAATCCTTAATTTTATTTTTACAATTTTTTAAATAGTTTATATGATTTGTATGTTACTGAGTAAACATTTTGACATGAGTTGTTGATTAATTTATATGTTAAAAATATTTTTTTTAGAAAATAAAATAATTGCTGTGATTGATTGGAAAAAATAGAATATTTTTTTCAGATTTACAAAGTAAATTCATAATATTGTTTGTACCACAAATTAAATAAGTTAGATTTCCATATTTGATTTTCTTCCTAGCTGAACTTGAAGTGTATTGGAAATATTCTTTTAAGGTTTATGAATATATAAATGCCATGGTGCCATGGGAAAAACTCTATACTTCTTTATCTTTTTAATTTTCATTTTGCCTTCCCACTCTTGTATACTTTTAGAATTAATCATTTAATATATTGTATAAAAGAAGATTTTGAATTTCCAGAATCAAACAACCTAAGTAATCATCTTAGGATAATACAAAAGATTTAATGAAATGATATAGGAGAATTTGTAAAGTGACCATTTATGGTGAGTTTAGGTATTTTTGATGAAGGGGGAGTGACAGACAACAATTATATTAGGATAATAAAGAATATTTGTTCAAAATTCTCACTCTTATTATTCAAATTTAAGTGTAGTAATATAAACAAAAATTACTAGATAGAGAGATGTGAGGTGATAATTGTTGATGACTTTAATTTTGCTTCATATTTTTTTTTCAGTTATATTAGAATAATGAAAAAAAAACAATTTGAAAAATAAACATAAACATTGAAGTTAATTTATGGAATATAAAAGGATAAAGAATAAAAAAAATATTTAATTTAAGTTATTTTATGAGATACCCAAAGCTAGTGACTTGTCTTCTACTGTGACTTGTCTTCTACTCTCTTATTAGTTGTCTGTGTGAATTTTTAAATAAATATATATTTTTATGTGCAATTTTAAAATCTTAAAAATCAAGAATAATATAAGATTGTTTATTATTACTCGTGTTATTTATAGGTGCAATTTATATGTGCAATTGGTCTTATGTATCTATGAAAGTATACAAGTATACAATGTTAAAAACACAGAGAAAAGAATAACTAAAAGTCATTTTGTGTAATTTGATTTGTGTGTACTTTTATTACCTTTGGTAGATATTCATTCAACTATTTTATTCAGTAATGATATTATTATGATTGGACAATGTTAAAGGTAAACTACAATTGAATATATTAATAATGTTGTATTTTTATTTTAATGTGATATATAACTTAATATAGTGGTGGAATAATTAGGTATGAGAGACCTTGTTAGGAAATTTGTTTATTTTATTGATGAAGATTGTAAAATTAATTATTTTGTTTGACTGATACTTACTATAGTGATAGAATAATTAGTTGTGAGATTCTCTATTAGAAAATTTCTAAGTTGTTGATCACAACCATTGTTTTCATATAAGCTAGTAGAATTAAGTTTGCAAAGTAATATGCTATTTATTTAAGTAAGTTTCTTAGTTTAAATTTTGATGTTAGTATAATAATAAAGACTAGTTAATTTTTAACTTTTTAGGATGATATTCAGATTTTATATCTAATTAATGGTTCGATTGTAAGCTAATAACCAATAATGATATAATAAAGATAAAACAATGCCAATAATTTAAATAATAATTAATAATTATTTAAATAGTGTTTTTTAAATAAGTTATAATTAATATTTAATGTTAAACGAGTGCAATAACACAATATAATGCTCAAGAAATATTACATATTTAAAGTTGATGTAAGAGGTATCCTTAAGATCAATAACATAAGCAGTGTGTATGAAATTAAGTATTGTTTTTAAACAAAAATATCAAATTTTATATATTATTTAAACTTTTTTTCTTTTTACTTGTTTGTAGTAAGAAGCATGTTGTGTGCCTGTTCAAACTATAATGAAGTTTTATTTGAAAAATAATGGGTGAAGTTATTTGACTTTGCAAACATTCTAAGAGAAAATCTAAAGTGTAGATTATACTATGAATAGAATGACAATCCGAATGTATATTAAAAGTCAGTGCCAAAAATAATAATTTTAATGCCTTCATGTCAATTTGTTTTTGTGAATCATATCTAGAAGTTGTAAATTTTTATAATAATTGAAATTTTATTATCTAGTTAAAATCTTTATTTTATTTTTTGAAAATAGTTTTTAATTTAATTTTGTAAGTAATAATGTATATTGTACATCAAATTAGATTGTTATAATTAAGAGCTCTAGCAAAACACATACAAAAAAATTTAACATGATCTTAACCAAAATGCCAAAATTTGATGATCTTAAATCAATATCTTCATAACATAATAACTTTAAATGAAACTAGTAAGGAAACACTTTTTGGTTGAGAAGGGTAAGAAAGCAACATTATTTCATACTTTTCAAAAACAATAAAAGAAAGCAAACAACTTTCAAACAATTTACTTGAACAAATATACCAATTATATATTCGAGTTGGAACATTAATTTTATGACTTGTTGCTTCTTTCTCCATAAGAAAATTTTACATAAATTACAAAATATTTATTAAAGGAAAATGTTTGTCATATTAGAGAACCGTAATTCTATAAAGAATCCTATAAATTATGATTTACACGAATAATTGAATTTTATTTTGTCTCAGGAAATATGCATTTTGGTTAGTGCTAGATCAGGGAAGTGAGTTTTGAGTTGTTAAAGCCCAAACGAGTGCTTCTTCCAGCACCGAGAAACTTCCAAAATTTGCTAAACATACAAAAATACCTTTAATTTTATATTGTGTAGACCATTTTACTCTTACAATCTAATTCTTAGAAACTTTTCTTTTTCGATCTTTGTTACTTGTCCACTGCATGAGGCACCTCTCCCTCATTCCGAGTTATGATTTGAGTGTTTATTTCAATCCGAAATCGTCAATTAACACTGCATTTTATAATCTTTTAAGGTATATATCATTTATTGTAAGAGTTGTAGTGTATTTTGGAAGATTTCGTGTTTTGAAACTGTTTGTTGCGGAACCATCCATTCCGCAATGTGTATACGGATCCGTATACAAGTTGCAGAATAGGTGGTTTCGCAACACATTTGAACATCTCGTAATGTTATTCCTCTACTATTCCGTCGCGCCGCAGTTGTTCCACTCCTCCTCCGCCGCCATCGACACAAACTTCCCACCCACACTACCACTCACAACCTTGCACCACCAGCATCATCTCACCTTTGATCTCCCACCTCCATTTACTATTTTATCATTTCTCAAAATCAAAAATAATATAATAATTTACTGAAGGACAGACTTGAAAATTTTTTAAATTTTGAAAGTGTCCCAAGAACACCTGGAGGTGCAGGAAGAAGCACTCAGCCCAAACAAGTGTGCTTCCCCTTCCACTTTGATATGGGCCGAAAATACCCAAGCCCAAATTTATCACAAAACCGAATAACTTATTTTGCGTGACCAGCATGGTATTTTTCTTCCTCATCCTCCATACATTATATAATATATAACTAAAAAATGTCTTCTGCAATCTATAATTTTTTTAAAATTATATAATTTAAAAATTATTTTTCATTTATAGATTACAGAACCGGAAAGTTATTTTTTTCTTAAAAGAATGAATAAATTATATAATTTGAAAATCAATTTTAATTTTTAAACTGTAAAATTTAAAAAATATTTTTTAATTTTTGAATTGTTCAATTTAGACTTTCATCATCTTAACTATCTTCTTTAGCAATACTAGCCACAAAGAAGAAAACTGTTACCAATATTGAGTTCCTCACTAACAACGTTGTTGTTTCTCTTTTGTTGTGACTTTTAGTAAAAAGGACTACGAACACCAAATACGACCTCAAAAATTATATACAATCTAGAAGACATATTTTTATTTTAGACGGCATAAGATATACAATCCGAAATCAAAAATAACTTTCAAACTATATAATCTAGAAATCTTATTTTAAGAAAAGAATGACTGATGGACTGTGCAAGTCAAAAACTAAAAATAATTTCTAAAATGTTTAATCCAGAAACTTTTTTGATTATACAAATTGAATTACACTTTTGAGTTTCACATTATACAATTTAAAACAAAATATTTTCATATTTATGAAAGTATAGAAGAAGAAATATATTATACAATTTAAAACAAAATATTTCCATATTTAAGAAAGTATAGAAGAAATGTCGCCGTCGATGTCTCTATAACCTTGGGCCCAGCCCATATTCGGTTTTCAAACTAACCCATATGCAGCTTAGTGTATAAAATGTATAAGATTCTTATATTCTTACATTAGTTTCAGAAACTGAAGACTGTTTAAATAAGTCTTTCAAAATGTAATTTAATTTGAAATTAAAAAAACATGTGATTTAGGTGAAAATATTAATATACGTTCAGAGACTAGAATAATAATAATAATAATAATAAATCATTAAATTAAAAATATTTAAAGGAACAACTGAAAAGGTACAAACTTAACTAAAATAAATACAGTATATTTTTAAGAACTAGCGAGACACTCATATATATTTCCTGGAATCAAAGTTATTGTAAAAAATACTGCTTCGGCTTCAATGCTTCCTCAAAATTGACAAGCTAGAAAAAAAGAAAATAATTGTGTTTTTCCTTTTTTTAAGACGAAATCTTAAAAGAGGAAAAGCAAAAGCCCTTGTTAGCCCAATCACGTTATATATTATCTACAAATTGCTGAAATATAGTAAATTTTGTGCATTTTATTATCTATTTTTTATATATATTTTATTATTATGGCTTTTACTTTTTATATATTTCATTGATTCATTACATATAAAACGACGTTATAGTAAAATGTGTACCTAGGTACTGGATGATATATCATTGTCATATAAAACATAAAAAACTAAAGTACAACATCAAGATCACAATATACAATTTTAATACATAATGTTAGGTAAAAAGAATATTTCGAGGGTTTGAATGAAGGGAATAAGGTAGTTTAGTTTAATAACAAACCGAAGAAGCATTGTTCCTCCACCTCCATGCTTTCTTGTTGTATTTTCATATTTTCAAAAATATTAAAAATATTCATGTAATTTAGAACATAATTTCTGTAGTTTGAAATATATTATTTGCAGTATTCTAAATTACTTAATCTAAAATAAAAAAAATTATATTTTGTACAATTTCTTTTTTATTTTGAATGAAAAAATTATAAATTAAGACGTGAGGGGTGTAAAATTAATAAATTAGAAATCTCATCCCTACTTGTTTGGATCTTAACTTTCCATTTCTATATAATGGATTTGAGTCCATTTTTTTCCCTTAAAAAGATAGTGCTCCAAAGCAAAATTATTGTTGAAAGTAGAATTGCTATTATTATAATCTAACTTTCCACACAATAGATCTAATAATTTATAGCATTTGGAAAGTGATCTAGGAACAGAAACCAGAACTTACGGATATATGCATGATGGATAGGATCAGAATATCATTTGATTTAATGTGATTTTTTCAGGACCACTATCTTTTTCCTTGATCAAACTCCAGTTCTTTCCATCATGTGAAACTCACTCAGACCATGTTTTTTTTTTTTTTCTCTTAAACGAGAAATGATTTTTAGTACTAAATGTATAAAATGACGTGACCTTAATAATTTATTTTCCTGTGCATTCTTCGTCATTTTCTCTATTTTTCTCATTTGGTGATTAGTAGCAATAAATCTTGAAAAAGTGTAGTGAAGATGTAAGAAAAAACAAGTGAAACTAATGAAGAAACTGCTCACTAAATCCCTTCAGATTGAATTGCTCATGTGATGGAGTAGGTGATAAATCTCAATTATGGAGAAACTGCTTAGGATGTGACATACACGGTCTTATCTCTATGATTTTGGGAAGCAATCACAAGTTGAAGGAATTGGGCAAATAATTAGAAAGAAACAAAGTTTTCAATTGTTCATAATATAGTCAAAGATTGGTGAGACTGGTGATTAAGATGGAGCATCCAAACGTGTGAACTGGGGAAGTGTAACTTGGCAGCTCTTCTTACATGATTTTGGATGCCATGCATGGACCCTATGGTTTATTAATCAATTAAAAATACTACAATGTTGATGCCATTTCATTGTTTTATTGTTATTATTATTATGATGATGATGATGCAAAGAACAAATCATGGTTGGTTCCATCAATCTGTGTCATCATTATTGGGATTCAAAGGTCCATTTGATGTGCATCGAATTCACCACTTGGTGACTCCACTGCACGTGTGCCATGCATTAAGGACAAAAGTTCCTATGATGCTACACTACTAGTAGACCTCTCTCAAAAGGGTCCACCTCAATGCAAATCATCAAATCTCTCATAATCTTTCTCCCTCCATTGCTCTCAAATTTCCAGAATATGGGGTATGGGGGAGCCATTCTGTTTCTATTCTATGCTTACATTTGCTTCTATTATTGCATGCTAAAGTGCTATCTACCGGTTTTCACTCCAAAGACCAACCAAACAAAATAAACAAACACCAGAGTAAAGGAACATAGGCTTACTTGAATTGCATTAAATTCTCACACTTAACCTTATTGTTCATAATAATCTTACTCAACTCAGATAAAAGTATTTATTAACTATTATAAATGGATAAGTCTTTAAAGACAGTAATCATTCTCAGAAAATTGATCGTGTTCGTATTATTTAGCTATTGTCAACAACAAAAGTGGTATAGAAAAATATTGATAAATTGATATATAGTTAAATGACTTATTTTTGTACCCGAACTTTTCTTGTATAAACACAAAGACATGTCTAATGCTTTTATTCTTACCAACAAATTTTGGCAAGCATCATATCTTGCTACTTACAAGTCACAATACAGATGGATTCATTTTGTGCACTCAGAGAATGAAAAGAAAGTTCTTCACCAACTAGAGAACCAAGTACAAGATCTATACTCAATTAACTCAAGTACACATTGAATGTAGGATTCTCATTTGTTCAAAATAGTATTATTTTAATTATGTGAGTGGAATTACCCTGCTCTGATGGCCATATTCTTGAACACAGACGTATCAAATGGACCATTACAAGTAGTGATAAAATAGCTACCGACAGAAGGAACATGGATGTAATGGAATGGAGTGGTGACTGAGCACTATTGTTAGTCAAATTTGAATTTTCCACTGATGTTGTTCAAATAGATTATACATATTTTGCTCTCGTGAGCATCAGCTCCTACCTAGCTAGTTAACAATCTATCACTAAGGGAATCTGAAGAAAAGCTACCTATATAAACTCTCTTTTCCTTATGGTATGCAATTAATTTGTTTTCCTAAAGTAAAAAGCTGAGGCCTGACACTCACTTTTAATAAACAAACACATATAGGAGAACCAGGGGAGCTGGGGGGAGGTTTATTATAATCTTTACGGAAAGGAATATCACAAAATGTTGATAAACAATTTTTGCTTCAATCCAAATATAAGGTGCACCATTATGACAGCCTCAGCAGCATGTAGGCATTGTTTTTGAGTATTAGTGCCATAGCAAATCCAGCAATTAATTTTTTGATTCATGTCATGTGCTAGCCTATTTTCCTTGTAAGAGATTAGTTTATACATATATTGGTGCTTTCATGTGGAATCCAACACTAGGATGTGATTTAGATTTTAAAATATGATTCCTATGTCAAATCTAAATTTTCATTCATATTTAACATCAACTCAACTGCATGTTAAGATGGGTTGAAAGTCTTACATTAGGTAAAAATAAGTAAAGAATTAAAAAGAGATACAAATCTTAAGGTTTTGATTGAAAGTGACATAATTTTTGTATAACTTTTTTTATGATTCATTGATATCGAATCTATCTGGTGTTTCTTCAGTAAAAAACCTACAAATGATAGGAAGATGAACTAATTAATAGGTTATTTATGACTTTTGGTTAGAGGAGAAGAAATTACAGGAGAAGGGAATCTTCACATTTTGCCTTCTCTTTTATTTTCTTTCTTTAATCTTCCTTTATCATTTACCGAATTCGTCTTGGCAAGTGAAGATCCAAAAGGGTGTTCTTGTTTTTCATATATAGCTAGCAGCTGGGTGAAAAATGACATCATGACTTATGTGTACTACAAACATGATTGTTCAAAGCATGCCCCCATGGGAAGCCTTTATGAGACTTGCACCTTTTTTTGTGTGTTTGGATACCTTTATGATTTACCTTTTTACAAAGAAAATCCGACAATAAAATAGTGGGGTTAGAGACGGATCCTACACTTATGCAAGGAATTTCCATCCATGAAAACCTGCTGCCTTTTGTCTCTTCTTTTGAATGTCATTGGGCCCTTCTTCACTCTCTTTTGGCTCCTTGATCTTCCCTTTTACCATGAAATATTACTATGTATATATATATTTTTTCTTTAAATCTTCTGTCATCATTCACCATTGTATGCTTATTTTGAGTGTGTGCAAGCACACCCATCTCCAAATCAGTAAAAGAACAAGTTTAATTAGGATCAAATTCATGAAGTATATATATGCTACTATAGCATAGCATTAGCATGCAGCTAGGTGATACATGTTATAAGTTGTATCAATTCCGTATCGTATACTAAGTGAATCAAGTCACAGTCAAATTATAGTATTTAGACTGATATGTTTTTCAACTAAAAAGATTATATCATGACAAAAGATTATAACTTTTAGCTTAATAATAAATGTTTCTAACATAAATTTGTAATTTTTAGACTAATAATAAATGATCGATCCAATAATTATCAAACAATATAGTCATATTCATTGAATGAACAGCTGTCAATTACACATTACTCGAATGCATCATAAATAAAACTTGTCCCAAGTCTACAGTTGTGATTTGATGATTCAAGATGTATAAGTGGGCTTAGCTGAAACTTACCCATCTATCAGCAAAATGAAGCAAATAGTAGATGGGACAGTAGTTGAAGATTAATTTGGATATCATGGAAGAAGATTGATAATGCACAGAACACAGTCACAAAAGTTCAAATTAGATAAGATAAGGCAAAAGGGTCTTCAATCCAATCGTGTGCAATAATCTTGAAGATTCATTTATATGTGATAGGTGGGGGAAGTGCTCCTCTAAAGTTGTGTGTGTCTGGAAAAGGTTGATATGGCTGTAAATGTGTCTAGAGAGTAGAAACAGCCCATACATACATTAAACAATAATAAAGAATCTGTTTCACAGTGCTTAAGCCACTCAAACTTTCAGATGGAGTAGATTTTTAATTTTAAAATTGAATTTTGTGCCTGAGGAATATAGATCAAAGTGTGCACTTAAACTATTTTTTATATATTTTAAATATCAAGACTTTATTGCAGAAATTAAAAAAGATGAAAGACTAAATTTTTTGTTTTTTTAATTCAAAAAGCTAATTAAGAATTTCTAAAAATTTGAGAGATTTAATAACATATTAACCATAGATTTGCATCATTTGAGTTGTATATGACTTTCTTTTCTAAATGCTAATCATATTCCTGTTTCTTTTCTATGTCCCATCAATCTAATCTATCTCTATAATTAAGCTTCTTATGCTCCTGTACAAATTAACTAACTATTTAATTATTTGTTGAATTGATTGTAACATGTATTTGGATCCACATTTTGGAGATTAAAAATAAAACTAGTTTAAGTAGTTTCAGTGTAGATGTAAATCATGAATATGTGCTTAATATATATATATATATAT
>Ga0209700_109087_pt1 | contig 11934 bp, 5 predicted proteins | sample SiratroredBW_FD_187528 | JGI IMG/M metagenome (GOLD analysis project Ga0209700, IMG submission 187528) | Root nodule microbial communities of legume samples collected from California, USA - Siratro red BW (SPAdes) (version 2) | ecosystem: Host-associated > Plants > Roots > Nodule | place: USA...
TCTATTGAAAAAGATTTTTTAAATGAAATTAATTATGATAATTTAATAGATAATTTTGCATCACAAAAAGCTTGAAAAATAAATTTTAGATAAAAATATCATAATTTTAATTATTTTATTAATTTAATAAAGGCCTCAATTTTTTTTTCGCTTTAGGCCTCTTAAAGTCTTGAGCCGCCACTGCATATACATACATCTCAAAATTTTCTAATTCATTCCATATAACTCTCAATTAATAAAATATTCAGTAATATGGAGAACACTTTTATTCAAAAATGTCGCCTCCATTTTCAAATAAGAAATGGAAAGTATAGTCTGATATAGTTACATCCATTAATCATATTTGTTGATTTTCTTAAGGTTCCAAAAACGTTAAAAATTAAAATAGTTTTAATTTTAATCACACTCTTAGTTTTTCAGGTAATTAGTTTATTGGGAATGGTTTTATGAGAAGTTAACACAACAAGAGGGAGGGAGGGAGGTAAAGGGTAGGTCCAGAAGATTATAACCATAATAATCAATTGTCATTTATGAATATAGGTATCTGACTCTTCTATTACATCTTGATTCTCAATAATTTAATATGATGACTAAATTCATTATTTAGAATATTTATTCTATCATTCTATTAAGTGGTATCACGGCAGATAGAGTGGAATATATTGGAACCGATGAGGCTTGGGCTTGGGTGGTATATAGAGCATTTTCTTTCTTCGAGAGAATAAGAAAAGATATATATTTTCACTCTCATATCCTTTGTTCTTTTTCATTCATTTCTATTTATTTCTTTATTTTAATATCATGTGGTTAATATGATATCTCTGTTAGGTGTTATGTATATTATTGAATATTTTACTAAATTCAGTTATATGTGTATATTATTGAACATTTTACTAAATTCAGTTATATATATATTATTGAACATTTTACTAACTTCAGTTATATGGGATGAATTAAAAAAATTTCGGCTAGATCCTGTATTACATGTCACTATATTTTCTTACATTGTTTCTTTCACTATCATTCAGAGAAAGTATAAGTACTAAGGCTAGATGACCTAAATAGCAACACCAAATCCCACGTTCTCCTTGTAGATGCAATTTCTCCAATAACCAATATTTTATCGTTCGTTACCCAGCGAAAAAGACAATTGACTATCAATGCATTTATAGCCAGTACCAAGAATGTGAACTTGCATGTTAATATTGATCAAATTTCTCAAGTTTGCTCTCACTGTAGGCGTAATGAACACACTAGAAGCATTTGTTATTGCAAGCATGGTTTCCCTTCAAATCAGGGTACTAAAAATGTCAAGAACGATTATAACAAGATTTATGTCAGAAAAATCAGATCACACAATTGAGGTGTGTTACCGAAAACATGGCTACCCATTACAAGAATTTTCGGATTACCGATGGCTAATTATTCTCGGATTTAAACACATTGGTAAAATATCATTATTCACAAATAATTGAACGATCCATTTATTGAAGTCCAAAGTTCTATTAGATGGTCTAATCATCTAATAAAGTTTTGATGATTTTACATGTCTGTTACAATAATATTCACATATCTCTAAACATGATGAGTATGTACACATGAACCGCAAACTTAGACAAGTGTTTATTTATTATTATTTTATAATATTAATTTTGTTTAAAATTAAAATAAGAGAAAAGTTAAAAATAAATAAATATAAAAGTAGTAAATGTTTTAATGTGTTTTGAAATCTGCTTTCAATTTTATTTTGAGATGGAATCATTCTCTACACCATGGTCTATGGTTTTATCAAGTTTTGCTTACAATAAAATTAATTTGATTTAGCATATTTTGTTTACCTATATGTATTTGCAAAAACTTTTTGAAATTAAGATTAGATTGTTATGTTATTATAGCTAAATACAGAAACAATTTAAAATGATTTTGATACATACAGTTTTGATTTGATTTGTTTCAAATTTTGAAAAACAAATTAAAGTGTCTTTCATAGAAATATCAAAATTAGATTTTATAGCATATTGTGCTTTAACATTCAAATTTGTTCATAATGAAAATTATTATGAAATATTTAAACATGATTCTTAGTTTCAAATCAAATATATTATGTGTTGTTTAAATTGTTTATATATGCAGATAATTTAGGACAAAATTAAGAATAGAATTTGTTCTTCCAACAACTAGTTTCAGCTTAAGATGTTAAGGATTTCTCTTTCAAGCATCCGATGACTAGTTTCTACAAAGTTACATATAGAGAAAATTCAAGTTGCAGAATACAAGAAGAAAAAAAAAAGAAAAATACATCATACAATACATTGAAGAAATAAAGTATATACTAAGTGTCTATTGTAAATATGCTATTGAGAGCATCTAGAATTTTGGGTTGTGAGAAAACTGTGTAATTCTTCACCATTGTGAAGTAAACTATTATGAGCTCTCATTGTTCTATCTTTTGAGAGTGTTTCTTTCAAGCTTGAGTGACCTTGATCTCAGGGGAAGAATGAGACTGGTATAACCTGGAGAGATTTGTGTACCCATTATAACTTGGAGAGGTTTGTGTACTTGTTGTAACCGCTTATTGAATAGTGAAACCTCTTGAACGATTTGTTCAAGAGAGAAATGGACGTAACTTAAGAGATTAAAGAGAACTAGTATCAAATTGTTTCATCTGTGCTTATATATTCTTGCCTTCGATGATTTTGCTTGGTGATTTTTTATTTTCAGCTAATTGGATTCAGACTCCATTCAACCCCTCCTTCTGGAACCATTTGTTCTTACAAATAATAATAACATGACTAAAAAGTTTATTTGATATAGTGATTATAGGTCTTATGTGTACATATCAGATCTGAGTTCGATTTCCTATTGTAGTAGATTGTTAATAACATTAATAAAAGTAATAAAAATATTATTAAAAATAATGATAATAATAATAACATAAATAAAAATGATAATAATATTAATAATAAAAATAATATTCATCATATTTTTTGATAATTTGTATTGATAAATTACCAATGAAATTTGTCGATAATTAACAACGAAATTTGTTGGTAATTACTGACCCATTTACTATTCTGTCGGTAAATTTACCAGTAAGTATTTACTGATAGATTTTTAGCCATCATAATTATATTCGTAATTTGTAATTATTGAAGAAATTTTGGCATTATCAACCGATTTTTTTTGTTGGTAAATCTGTAATTTGTTGTAGTAACCCTCCAACACATAAATTTTACAATGGTAAGGTCTCCCAATCCAAGAATATCATCACTTAACTTCATCAAGATAGTTTTGCTCATCAACGGATCAAAACAATTAAGAAAGCAATGATATTCAGATTACTCCTCAACAATATCAAACACTGATAAATCTGTTACAATATTGAACCACTTGCCAATATCAAGTGAATCAGATCAAGTATATATCCACTCGCTTTATCCAACAAAATTCGTCAACAACATTAATTATATTAATTTATATAGAGATTCTTAGATGATTGATTAAAGAGCTACTGACCATGTGTCTGCCTTTTTATTCATTTTTACAACTTATAAATCTATTAAACTTGTGTTTAGGTCAATTAGGATGTGCATTGTCTAAGGATTCATTTAATAAGGATTAATATCCTGACTCTACTAATAATAAGAATCGAATAGATGAATATTACTAGGTGGTTAAAGTCGAAAGAGACTGAAATGGGTGACTGCAACTTAAAATATAGCTGATTAGAAAAGTCTCAGGACGACTAACCTTGTCATGCATGATTGTTGATTCACTAATTTTGGGCCTGTGCAGATTCACGATTTGGAGTTGTATGATAGGTGCATATCTCGGGGTTTATTCAATGCACAAATTTTTTGGAAGTATAGTCAAGTGTCTTGGTATATGAGTCAATATATGTATATAATGTATTAGTGTATAGAAATGGAAATGATAATATGATGTATGAGATGATTGATGAATGCCTAAATTGTGGTATTTTGGTTAAGATAGAAGTTTTAAACTTTATGATTTTACATTTTAAATTCTCTAGCTTATCATTTTCTTTGGTATGTTGTTTGTTTTCTTTTAAATTCTGTTGTGACCGTGTGTTACACGGAGAAGATTTGACAGAATTAAAAAATAATACAAAGAATTTGACAAAGGATTATGCTTTTCCATAAATTGAAGCATCACATGATATTTTGTTGTTTTATGTATAATTTAGTTTTATTCTATATGGTAAACATAAAACTCTTATAAAAACAAAGTTATATATATATATATATATATATATATATATATATATATATATATATATATATATATATATATATTATTTATTGATAAATCCATATTATTATTGTTTATAGAGTGTAAATTTTAGGATGTTACACAATGTTTCATCGAAATCATTTTTTTTCATTATAAGATCATGTTGTTGTTTTAAGTATTTCTTATGTTTTGAAAATTTTAATTTCTATATATGAAATTTTTAATTTTTTATTCTTTTATTAATTAGGCTCATTTTAAATAAATATTTTATTTATTGTAAAAAATATATATTACAATTTATTTAATTAAAATATATTTTTATTCCATTGAAAAATAAAAGTAAAATACCTTTAATATACTTAAATTTAATTAATAATATATAACTGAAAGTGTTATAAAAAAATCAATAAATAATTTCTAAGTCTAATCAATTGTTTTATTTAGTTTTGTAAAACTAACTAACTTCTAAATATTTAATTTTATGTAAGAAACCTCAACTTCATATTTATTATATATGATAACAAAATTTCAATTTAAATATATATATATATATATATATATATATATATAATTAAAAAAGTTAAACAAATTTATGCAAAAAAACATATTTTAGATCTAATTAATAATATTAAGAATCGCTTTAAACTATAAATAATTCTGTAAGAAAATTTCAAGAATGTAAGAGATGAAATTTACTTTTAAGGTTTATGTATTTAATATTCAACTACTAACTTGAATCAACATGTATTTTCAGATAAAAGAACATTTTGAGATTTTAATTTCTTAAAATTAAATAAGTCAATTTGTAAACTGCTTTTTGGATCAGCTTACCTAATATATCAAACACTTTAAGAGTGAAATCAATTCTGCGTTTTTTTGACTGGAAAAAACTTGAACAGGTTCACTCATTAGAACTACGGCTTTGTGTATCCAATCACAAATGCTTCCTTCCATGGTCAGGATTCAACTCCTTCTGCATTGCTCATCACTTCTTCTGTAACTTCGAAAAGTCATGATATAGCTTTTAAGAATTGACATATATTTTTAATAAATACTTTTATGCATACAACTTTAAATAAAATTTCTAGTCCTAATTTTGACACCTGTGACATTATATGAGATTGAGAAAGTTAGGATTTCTCAAAAGATAAAAAAAAAATCAAAACCAAGAATTTATAATAAATTTATATAAAATATTATAATTTAATTTTAATTTAAAAATAAAATAATAAATTTATAAAAATTTCTTTTTATATAATATTTTATTTTATTTAATATAAAAATTTCATATATCACTTAGCTTATCGATATTGTTCTTGAAGTGATCGTGAACCTCACATGTAACTTTTCCCTTAGTTTGCAAGAATCACACACTTCACAGTCAAAGTACATCTCAATCTTTGCAACTTATAAAATCTCACACTTCATTTACTCTTTTAAATTTTGTTATGAAAAATAAAAATATCGTGTTTTGTATCACATAATGTTCTCTTTCAAACTCGAATAGTTATTTCAATACAAGTCAATCAGGATATAAATCATAAAAGAAAGGATATATGACATTTCAGACTTGGCCACCCTTCAAACAAGATTCTTAAATACATTTACAAAAGTTATATTAACGTATATTTTGACAAAAAGTAGAATTTGTGATTCCTTTCATATTGCTAAACAATATAGACTTCATTTTCCTTTAAATACTACTTCAACTAATAATGTTTTAGATCTCATTCATATTGATATATCGGGGTGTTCAACTTAGCTTCTATTCATAGTCATAAATTTTTTCTTACCATTATTAATGATCATATTAAGCACACTTGGATATACCTAATGAAAAATAAAAAGTGAAAATAGAAATCTTTTGTCTAATTTTGTTGTTCTTATTAGAGATTGGTTTGATAAACATATTAAAAGGACAAGGACGAAAAATGGTCAAGAATTTAATTTAAGTGGGAAGAGTTTTATAATAAGTTTGACATCATACATCAAACAATTTGAATTGAAACACCTCAATAAATTTTATAGTTGAAAGGAAGCACACATCTTAAACATAACTCACTTCATCATGCATTAATCAAGTCTTCTTAGGATTTTCTCGTCATATGTTGTTGTTCATACCTTTTATTTCATTAATAGGTTGCCTGCCTGTATTACGACAAAAGTCCTTTTGAGTTGTTATATAAACATGTTCCTGATTTGCTAAATTTAAGGGGTTTTGGATATATTTGTTTTCTTTCTACTATTAAGAACAACAGAAAAACATGCTTGATTTTAGACTAGGAAATGTATTTTCCTTAGTTTTCAGTTTGAAACAAAAGGATATGTTGTTATTGGCATTAACACTAGTGAGATTTTTGTTTCACGGAATGTTGTGTTTCATGAGCAGACTTTTATTAAAACTAATAAATCTCTTGAACAGAGTGTTTGTCGTACTAATATTAAAAAAAAAATGGATTTTGTCTATGAACATGTTCATAACAAAATTACTGAAACTATTTTCAATAATTATGTTAATAATAATGAAAGAACTGATAATGATGAAAGAGATGAAGATATACTAGGCTCAAAAGAACTCCTTTTTTAAATGATTATCATGTTCATCTCATTTCTTTCTAGGAGACTGATATTTATAAAGGAAAAGAAGTTTAGTATTTTATTAATTTTGTTACGTCTTATAAGAATTTATCTATTAAGCATTTGCAATATACTCTTGTTATTTCTTTTCATTATTGAACCTCATAGTTATAAGGAAGGTATTACTTCTTCTAATTGGATTACGGCAATGCAAAATGAAATTGATGTGCATGAAGGAAATAATACTTGGTATGTCACTAGTTTACCTCTTGGAAAAATTCTCATTGGTTGTAAATGAATATATAAAATAAAATATAAAGCTAATAGGGAGATAGAACGTTACAAATGCGCGTTGTTGCCAAAGGATATAGTTAAATTGAAGGTGCGGACTACCTTCCCCTATTGCAAAGCTTACCACAGTACATATTCTTATTGTTATTGCTATAAATAAAAATTGGTGTTTAGAACTACTTATGTAGATAATGCTTTTATTACATGTTGATTTAATTGAAGAGGTTTATATGGTTTTGCCCTCACGAAATAGAATCTATGTAACCTAATCAATTTTTTTAGTTAATGAAGTCTATATATAAGTTAAAGCAACCTAGTAGACAATGTTTGTTTTCACTCAATTTCTTAAAAACATTGACTTTGTTCAATCTAAGTATAATAACTCTTTATTCATTAAGAAAACTGGTTTTTCTTTTAATACATTACTTGTATACATGGATGATACTATTTTGGTAAGAAATTGTATGCCTGATATTAATATTGTCAAATACTATAAATCAAGCTTTTAGAATAAAGAATTACAACCAAAGTATTTCTTAGATCTTAAAATATCCGGATAATGCAAAGGCATACATGTTTGCCAAAAAAATATTGTCATGATACTTTTTTAGATACAATGATGTTAGGTGTAAAGCAATTTTCTATATCCACTGTGAGGGATACCAAAGTGCTGTTTGAATAGAATAATCATGTTCGTGATTTACAAGGTTATAGGAGGATGGTGGGATGTCTCCTCTACTTAACTAATACCACACCATATATTTTTTTTGTTGTTCAGTTACTCAGCTAGTTCTTGCAATCACCAACAATTTATATCATCAAGTTGTTCACATAATTTTACAATATCTCAAAGTTTCTTTCTTTTTAGTTGATAATGATATTAAATTAAAACATTTAGTGAATTTTAATGGATTTCATGTCTTAATACTCATCGATCCATCATCGGGTTCTTCATTTTTTTTTAGAGTTTCTCTCATTTTATGGAGGATGATGAAACAAAACACTGTCTCGCATTCATCTTTTAAGGTCCAAGTACAAGGTTTTTGTTGCCATCACTAGTGGATAAATTACCTTTTTCAAGACTCGCATCACTCATATCTCACTTACAAATTTATACCATGGCAGTCAATTTACTAATCACGTTACAATGAATGTTAATTTTAATGAACGCACAAAATACATTGATATTGATTGTCACGTGATTCATAAAATATTGAAAAGTAATCTTCTTCACCTTCCAATACACTTTTTTGACCAGACATCCAATGTTTTTACAAAGCCTTTGGATCGAAGTACTTTTAGTAGACACATCTCCAAGTTGAATTCTGAACACACCTTCCAACTTGAGGAAGGGTGTTAAGTTATAGGTATTTTAGCTTTTGTTACTTTTTTGTTTTAAGCCCAATTGTATTTTTACCTTTTGCTATTGTACATATATGTGGGCTTTCCACGTTTTTGAATATGTTAATCCAATATATGTTTTCCTTTCTTTCTTCTCTGTTTTGTCATGTTAATTTTATACTTCTTTATTTTATTTTTGTACTTCTTTATTTCGTCATGCCTTTCATGAAACCGTATTATGCGTGATATATATATATATATATATATATATATTTATTTATTGTTATTTTTATAATATGTTATTCATCATGAGTGTTGCCTCTTATGAGTATGGTATTCTTTTGGACGTGTCGTGAAGGATAATATTGTGGTCCAAAGTTACACCATTAAATTTGAAACTCATTAAAAATGAGATATCCTATATTTCATTGATGGTATAATCAAGTAGAATAAGACATTTTAAGTGATGAGAAATTAAAGTTTCGGCATCAAACAATTATAAAGTAAGTGCATGAACTACTCTAACATAAAAGGTTGAGAATGGTATTTGCAATATGAATCAAGTGTTAACTTCTCGTAGAATATGTTTAATATGATTTTTTTGAAAGATGTTTAGTGTGACAATTTGCACGGTTTATTTGCATTGTAGTTAGTTACTTTTCCATATTGGTTAAAAATGGTTGATTCAAGTCTTATGTGTTCTATATGTGAGATGATAGAAATGTGTTGTGATGAATATATGCATGCTATATCACGTAGTATGATGCTTATCTTAAATTATTTTATCCTTGTGTATGTTTTTTTAGACTAATATAATTTTCGTGTTACTAAAATAAATTATGTGAATTATTATTTATTGGATTGATCGTATGTTTTTTTTAGACTAATATGTAAATGATGTTTATTGGATTGATTCAAACTTAAGCCTTCCATTGAAGGTTATTTATATGATTATAAACATTTCATATTAATTATCATAATGATATATAATTTGAAATAACAATATATATCCTTAATATCTTTATTTTATATATAATATTAATATTAAATCAAGAATTTATATGGATATTAATAGCAAATTAGAAACTTCAAATAAAAGGTTGATTTAGTTTTATAATATAACATTAAATTTTTTAACAAGTTTGCTATATAATTTATGAAAATATCTTATTAAAATATGTTTTATTGTCAAACTTATTTGGTAAAATCTTACCTATATAAAATAAACAGTTAACTATCAATATAAGTACACACCTGTAACCTGACATGTATATGATATAATTAAATAAAATAAATGTGATATAATTAAACTATGTTAGAGCATACTATAAGATCACTTGTTTTCTTCCCTAGATGGTTAGGTCTACGTGGTTGTGGACAAAAAGAAATGAAAGGGGTATGCAATACATGCAAGAAAGCGCGTAATGTGTATCATATTTTGGATTTTTCTCGAATGCTTGACCGTGATTATAAAGATAATTTAAGAAAAAAACATATTTTGTTCCATTTAAATTGATAATGATTAGTCATTGATTAGTTAAATTTGTACAAAATTTAATATTCTAGGCAATTTCCAATCAATAAAAGTTGAACATAGTTAGTAGTTATTAAGATAAAAGGTTAATCTCGTGGGAAGATAATATTCCAGGTACTCAATTAATTTTTTTAATTAATTAACATTATATATAAAAATAGGTTTTTCAATTGTGTTCCTCAATAAGTTTAGAGAAGAAAAAGGGTATTATTAAAAAAAGTATTTATTATATGAAAAGAATAACGAGTTTTATAAGAGTATTAGTTAAAAATTAATAACAATGTTTTTATTATATGATTAGATTACGCTTTTTCATAAAAAAAAAAAGTTAACCAATCAACAATATAAAAACTTAGAAATGCATGTGAGTCCAAAGTCGAAACGTCTGCTCCTAATCTCTCACTAATACGTGTTATTTCTTTTTATCTCTCTTTTCCTCCCATTTCATTTGATATTCTTTTAATTTTTATATTTTATTAATTAAAATATAAAAATTAATAAAATCAGTTGATTTATTAATTAAAATTAATTTACTAAATTTATTAATTTTTTAAAATATAAAAAAAGTGGGTGAAGATTGTGAGAACAATAACAATTTTAATTTCAACTTCAACACACAATAAGTTGAAACACAGCCCAGGGACCATTGCCTTTTGGCACATTCCTTTCTGCTTAATGTTTGTGGATCGATGGAAAAAGCACAGACATGGTTCAGCAACGCTTTCATGCTCACTTTCTTACTTCTGAATTTGTCTTTGGGAAGAGTTGCCGGCGCTGATACTTTCAGTAGAGACGATTTTCCGGTTGATTTCGTTTTTGGCTCGGGTACCTCTGCTTATCAGGTTCCACTCAATTCCTCTTGATTTATTCATCTCATGCATCATTTCCTTTCATCGTTCTTTCATATTACACTCACCACAATTCGCTAATCTAAACTTCTTCTTCTTGTTATTGTGAATAGGTGGAAGGAGCTGCTAACGAAGACGGAAGAAGCCCTAGCATCTGGGATACCTTTGCTCACGCTGCTTCTTTTCTTCACTCTTCATCCTCTCTGTTTCCCATATCTTCCAAAATTCCCTACAAAAAATAAAAATTAAAAAACAATATATTTTAAAATATAATATTATTTTTTTATTATTGTACATTTTAAAAAAATACTAATACGGATATTTGTATTATTATTATTATTTAATTGTGAGAATAAGATGTAATAGTCGATAAAAATTATATCACTCACTGTGTTTTGATTGAATTATTTTCTCTTCAAAATTCATTGTTATTTTGGATTTTATTTTCATATATATATATATATATATATATATATATATATATATATATATATTACATGCACAAGTTTTTGTATTAATATAATATTATTTAAAGTTGTGTTTATACAAATTAAAATTGATGTAAATTTATTCAAATATACTAAAAGTATGAATTACTTATCATTCATTATTATGTTCAATTTTAATAAAGTGATATAAATAATGATAATAATATGAAATTATAATTTAATGATTTGATAGATAAATTTATTTTTTATATTATTGTTAATGTGACAGTTTATATATATATATATATATATGTGTTATCACTCGGGGGGTTTATCATAGTATATCTTTGTGTGACTACTTCAGCATCATGCTTACTTTCACACTCCAGATTCTCTATGCATAACACATATAACAGATAAAACAAGAAAGATCAAGTGGATCGGTTCAGACATGTTTTTGATGCACAGGATCCTCAAACAGAGACAAGTGCAGAGCATACACATGTCTAAAACTAGCCCAGAGATTACTTCTTCCTTCTTGACTAAATCACATCATACAAAACTAAAATTTTCAGAGAAAGGAGAAGAGAAGAGAGGTTTAGAAACTCATAGTTTGAGAAACTGATATTATTCAAACTTAAGAACTGTCTGTTTGATACAT
>Ga0209700_109088_pt1 | contig 11931 bp, 5 predicted proteins | sample SiratroredBW_FD_187528 | JGI IMG/M metagenome (GOLD analysis project Ga0209700, IMG submission 187528) | Root nodule microbial communities of legume samples collected from California, USA - Siratro red BW (SPAdes) (version 2) | ecosystem: Host-associated > Plants > Roots > Nodule | place: USA...
CCCCCTCCACAATGCATCCGGTTGTCATTATACAAACCGGATCACCTAACTTTCCGGTTCTCAAAATTGAAAAAATGAGAACCGGATGGGATTGAATCCGGGTGCCCTACGACAAATTTCAAAAATACACCAAATCGAAAAATCTTACCTTCCCGTCGATCTTTGACACCAATAAACACTTCACAGTCGTTGGAAAAGTTGTTTTACCGTTCAATAATACTTCAAATCTTCAAAAACGATAATGTAAAAGATGAATTTGGGAGAAATCGATCACTGCGGCACAAGAGAAGGAGAAATTGTAATATGTTACAAATGGATATTTAAGTAATTTTGTAAAGGGCAAAGTTGGAATTAAAAACTTTTATTAGGGTGCAGGAAGCAGCTATTAGGGTGCAGGAAGAATTCGTCTTTACCATTTAACTTTTTTAGGGAAAACAGGTCTGAGGCCCAAACATGTCCACATGAGAAGGCCCAAATTGTGTAGAACGACATCGTTAAACTTTTTTTTTTCTTCTGAAATTTCGGGCATCACCAAAATTTTTTTAATCTGTCCAAAATATTTTTAAAATAATACGGTGAAGACTCAAATATCCCTAAATTATAAATTCCCTCACTCACCCCTCCTTATTTCACTATCCTGCGATGTCACTTCCAAGCAACTATAATATTCCGTTTTATGCTTTTTTTGGCCGGTTTCGTTTCGCATTCTATCAATAACAACACATTTGACAATCATTTAAGATACGTATGATATATTGAAAGATTTGTAGAGTATTTAAAAAGATTTTGTTTGATTTACAAATTAAAGATAAATTATTTTTTGTATAAAATAAATTGTGGAACAGGGTGTTTCAGAATTATTCTCCGGATCTGGAAGATAATTCTGAAACATCCCATTCTAAAACTGATTTTTTATATAAAATGAGTCACATTTCCGAAATTATTCTCTAAATCTGGGACTGTCGATGTTTTACCTAGTCATATTAAGCCACCTCTATAAAGATAAAACCGTAATTTTATATAAAATACATTTAGAATATTTTTAACTTTTAGGTTATGTTTGGTTGGACTGATTTGAGGGGATTTACTGTTCAAGAAGATGGATTTGAGGGGATGAAGGTTGTTTGGTTGACCTGATTTGGGAGGATGGATGAGGAGAGATTTGCAGGATTGAATCTTCGCTCATCTAAAGAGATTTGCAGGGATTTGAAGGGATGAAAATCGAAATTACAAAATAGCCCTTGTAAATGAAGTGGAAATTACAAAATACCCTTGACTTTGAAAATTACAAAACACTCTTTTAAGTGGGTTAAGGGTTTGTAACAATAAATATTATATATGAAAAATAAATTGATTTATACCTAATTTTTCAAATAATTGATTTCAATAATTATATATATATTTTTTTCATTCATAATACTTTCCTTTTTTTCAAAACAGCTATAATATAATTAATCTCCCTTCAATCTACCCATACTCAATATAATCTATCTATTCATAATTATATTATTAACCTAAAATAATTAAATCACTAAAAATTATTTACTTTATAAAAGAAATAATAAAAGTATATTATAAATATTATATTGTTTTCTATTTATTTTTCTTTTTTATTTTTTATCGATGAAAATATGTTTACTTAATGTTTAATTGAAGTAAATCAGAAAAAAAAATATTTTTGTCTCCTTATTTGATTCAATATATATGATGAAATTAAGGGGAGAAGATGTTATTTAAAATATTTTTTATTCATTTTAAAAACATTTTTATTTTCTTTTAAATATAAAATTATTAACACACAAAAATAAAGATGTTGACGGGTTGAATTAATTAAAATCATTACCAACCAACTAAAAAATATCTAGTTAGTTAATTCAGTTTCTATATTTTTTATATTAAAATCAATTTAATCTAATTCATTTTAATTTTTTACCATCTTATGTCACAAGGGTTAATTAGTAATTTTAGAAATATATCAATTAAAAAATAAAAACAAATCTATAACATCTATCAAATCAATCATAAACTTTCATAATCAATCTCCTCAAATCCATTCAAATCTTCCCATCCATCCATTAATCCAAATAACCCTCTCATCCACACACAATCCACTCAAATTCCTTCAAATCCACCTCCCAACCAAACAAAGCGAGATGCGTGAAAAAGGCTTTGAGGTGCAGGATGAAGCAGGCTTTATGTAATGGAAAGTCGATACTTCTCGTAAAAAAGAAAAAACTAAGAGTATTTTCTTTTTTACTTTAGAGTTGAGTAGAAATAATTTTGATAAAAAAGTAAATGTTTTAAAAAAATGTTTTAACAAACCTTGTATATAATAATATAAGTGCATATATATTCTAAAATCAATGTGTAATTAAAATTTGTATTTAATTAATTTTAACTATTAACAAATAGTTGGTTTGAATAATCCACGCCCTGAAAATAGATGTTTCTCAATTTTTAGTTAATTTTTTTTTTCAGATATATATGTATGTATATAATTAAAATTGAAATAGAGATATTTGTATCCAACATAATACATAGTATTGATTTTTTTTTATACTGGCAAAATTTATTTTTCTTTTACCTAAAAGCCTTAAAATTAACGTATGATTTTTCATTCTCACGTTTTTTCAGGAAAAACTTAAATATAACATTTTTCTATTGTAAGACTTATTTTTTTTAAAATTAAAATTTTATTTCAGCAACTGCTGTGATGAGAAATGAAATTAAAATTTGAATTAAAATAATCTTGAAAAACAAATTTACATTTTCCTTGTGTTTGTTTACATGAATACATGAATTGAGGATAAAGGATGGTTAGGCTCTGCCACAGACTCAGGAGAGAAGACGATGATGTCGGGTTTACACGGTTGTTCTTGTCCGAACCATACAACTCTGAAACTCCCTTCAATCCCCACTTTCTCTTCCCCACTTTTCCCTTTTAAAAATCCAACCTTTTCTTTCCACAAATCTCCATTGCCACGCCCCATCAAGGCTCTCTCTTCTGCCACCGTCCAAACAGCTACCCCTAAGGCCCCTCAAGACCAGGGTCAGTGTCTGGGTTTCTTCTCTTTCACTTCACCAGCGGAACTGAATAGTAAAAAACCAATTTGGTCTTGCAGGTGTGAAACCTCAATGGAAGGCCACGGTGGACTTCAAGTGGATAAAGGATAACAAGGAAGCTGTTGCTGCCAACTTAAGGAACCGTAACTCTGACGCTGATTTGGATCTTGTTCTCCACCTTTATGGCAAAATGTCTACTCTTCAGAAGGTTATGTCATGTTACTTTTCTCTTCCATCTTTTTCCTCTTCTTTTAACAACCAATTCTGAGTAGATTGAAATATAGCAATATACATTCCATAATATGTCTTGTTCTTCATTGGTGAATACCTGCTGCTAACTTGAAATATTGAATATTCGTTGCTTTAGTTCATCGTACGTTAAGGGACTAACTTGAAGGATTTTTTACTAGTTACTTAAGGCCTCTTTGGACAAGTTTGTCCATAAGTACTTTTAGGAGAAAAAAATAAATGAGTTTTTCATGACTTAAAATTATCTTATGCATGAACTAATTTATAGAAGCTCTATCGTATAGCTCCTCCGAAATTTTCTTATTTTTAAATTTTTGTATGAGCTAAATTTAGGTTATGGAGAAGTTTGTTTCATTTTTTCCCCTCTACTAGGAGTGTTTTATAGAAAAGTTTGTCCATATAGACCCTTAATACGATTTCAAACACTTCCCGTTAGATAGTTTGTTTTACTTCAGACTATATAGACGAGAGTAATAGTCTAGGGGTGAAATTGATGGTTCGCTCTTAAAAACATAAGATGGAAAAATAAATTGACTTTCTTTTATAAACTAATATCAATTTATGCACTTAACTTTTATAGCTCTTTCATCCAACTTCACCAAAAATTGAGGTACATAAGATGATTTTAGCTCATGAGAGAAATTCAACTGATTTTACCTTCGAGCTTTTTCTCTTGCAAGTGTTTATAGAGAAGGTTATTCATGTATGAAACAAAATATCTTAAGATTATGTTAAATATAAGCAACCAACCATGGATTAAAATGCTTGAAAGATGGGTATTGGTGTAATGTCTTCAGCTCTTTGTTCTCAATGGCTTGGCTAATTTGTTTCTTACAGATAGCAGGAAGTTGAGAGGGTTCGTGCAGAAAGAAATGCAGTTGCTAGCAAAATGAAAGGAAAATTAGATCCCTCCGAGCGTCAAAGGTTGATTGAAGAAGGTACTTTTGGTGCTATTTTTCACCCAACTGGCATTTTGGGTAAATTTCTCAAACTGACACTTTTTATGCAGGGAAGAATTTGAAGGAGGGACTTGCTGCTTTGGAAGACGACCTAGTGGAGCTAAATGATAAGCTTCAGCAGGAAGCACAGTGTATACCAAACATGACACATCCTGATGTTCCAATAGGAGGGGAGGATTGTTCCACCATAAGGAAAATGGTATTTCAGTTATTGCAAATTTCTTCCTTTTTTTCTTCTTCAAGAAAAAGGTTGGTTGTTGATGATCTTAATGCATTGATTTCTTTTCCTCAAAATATTAATTATTGTGAATGTGTGTAACATTCTAGGTTGGTAGTTCTCCAAATTTCAGCTTTCCTGTCAAGGATCATCTCCAACTAGGGAAGGTGCTTGATCTATTTGATTTTGATGCAGCTGCAGAGGTATACTTAGATTAATTTAAGGATTAAAGCATCATTTATTTTGCGCTTGGCAAAGTCCAGTGTCATTTTGAGAGTAGGGTTATATGTAAAATGTTGCACTGTGAACATGAAATGATGTTGGAATCTATTAAATTAGCAGCACTTTTATTATTTTCCAGGAAATGAATGCGTGCCTTGAGGTAGCATATTCTCTTATAATGTAGCCAATAATGGTTTTGTATATGATATGAAATTGACGAGGTCTTGAACTTTTCTAAAGTTAAATGCTTCATCTCTATCACTGTTCTTGTATACAATATTAAGACCTCATTTTAAGTTCTAACTTTGATAATACCTTTTTATAATTAACTTTGACGGTAATTTCTTCCTTACTTTTTTATTTTAATCTTGATAATGAAGTTTAGATCCTCAAAAGAAGAACTAGGATATAATTGCAGTTGACTTCGGTTTTGTCTTTGAGGTATATCTAACATGAGGCTTCACAGGTCAGTGGGTCAAAGTTCTACTACCTGAAAAATGAAGCAGTTTTATTAGAGATGGCTCTTATAAATTGGACACTCTCTGAAGTGATGAAGAGAGGTTTTACTCCATTAACAACCCCTGAAATTGTGCGATCCTCTGTTGTTGAAAAATGCGGATTCCAACCGCGTGCAAATAATACCCAGGTTTGTGTATCTCTTAGCAATGCTCTCTTTCTCAACATCTGCTATTAAACTGTTCTTGAGCTTCATGATCATGGACATAAGATTCATAGCTCCTGACAATTTTTTTCCAACCATCTTGATGGAGACCATTTTACCTTCTGTTAGAAGAATGTGTTCTTTTAGTCCTTCCATCTCCATCTTGTTTTATATTTTGCTAGAGTTAAGGACTACAAAGTTCGTACAATGATAATCATAGTACAGCTTCCAACCTAGTTTCATGATGCAAAACATTGGCATAATCATTTAATTTTTCCTAAAGTTTCCTTCTATTTCCTGTTTTTAATTAGATGATTGAAGTTCATAGCGTCTCTTGACGTTCTTGCCAATTGTTGAACAGATTTATTCCATCGATGACAGTGACCAATGCCTCATCGGCACTGCAGAGATTCCTGTTGGTGGCCTTCATATGGATTCTATACTCTCTGACTCATTGTTACCTTTAAAATATGTGGCATTTTCTCATTGCTTCCGTACCGAGGCTGGTGCTGCTGGCACTGCAACAAGGTTCGAAAATTTTTGTTTCCGAGCTATTATTGATTTGACCATGGATTTGAATCTCCTTAATAATTATCAATCTTTTTTTAACATATAGGGGAATATAAACCATTAAATACTTTCTTTTGTTGCATGTATTAGATTGGACTTTGCTAAATTTATTTATCCAGTGGAAATTCCTATTCTGAATGTCTTATAGTGCACACTAATGTTAATGTCTTTAAGTATTTGGTTTTTCTACCTTTTCTGATCATAATTGTTACTGACTATTGAGCAGGGGTCTTTATCGAGTTCACCAGTTCAGCAAGGTTGAGATGTTTATCTTCTGCCGCCCTGAAGAGAGTGAACATTACCACCAAGAGCTGATTAAAATCGAAGAAGACCTCTTCTCATCCCTAGGATTGCATTTTAAGTGAGTGCTACTACTTTTCACTTTTAGTTATTACACTCTTTCTCATTGTTTAACATGATTCCATTATTGTATTTATTCTAATAACTAAGTTTCTATGCAGAACTTTGGATATGGCCTCTGCAGATTTAGGTGCACCTGCTTATCGTAAATTTGATGTGGAGGCATGGATGCCTGGTTTAGAACGGTTTGGTGAGGTACTGTAGATACTATTACTATGCAATTATTAGTCTTGCATGCAGTAAGAGAATACTGCATTTTGCTTTGTTACTTATTTGTTAACAATGATTAGCGACTTTTAGACAAAAATCATGTGGTTTTCAATATTACTTGTTGAGCCTTCTTATTGTGACAGATCTCAAGCGCCTCAAATTGCACAGATTATCAGAGTCGTCGTTTGGGAATAAGGTATCGTCCTGCATCAGAAGCACAGGTGACAAGTGCCAAAAAATCTAAAGGCAATCTTGCTCCACCACAGTTTGTTCACACATTAAATGCAACAGCTTGTGCAGTACCACGGATGATTATATGTTTGCTTGAGAATTACCAACAAGAAGATGGATCTGTCCTTATCCCTGAGCCCTTGAGACCTTTCATGGGTGGCCTTAGTGTCATAGCCAGAAAATCCTTGTAATTGATCACAGTGTTTGTTTCCATTTGGAGGATGCTTTTGCGGCAGAGTACACTATGGTGATAGATGAGTTGAACCAATTTTCATGAATGATATATTTTTTTATCCTTACAATCTAGAGATTTTGTACTGATTTCCCCTTTTCCTTTGGAATATAGCCATACAAATTTGATAGTGAAACGTGTATCTAATAATATTTTTAGTAAGAATGATAATGGGAGGGACATTATTGTTTGTTGATATTTTGCTATGGCCTTAAAATAGTGAGTTGCCATGGGAAAGAAAGAACGCAGCGACGGCATGCCAAAAGAATCCAGAGTCCAAACTCTGATGAAGAAAAAGAATCACTTCTCAATTTGTAGAAAAAAAAAAAAGGATTGGAGTAAGTTTGGAGATAACCCATTGATTACAAAACAGTAATTATTGAGAACTTTTAAATATAATAAAAACAAAATTTAAATCAGTTCAAAATGAACTAGATTAAAAGAAAATTATGTCCGCTAAACTCATTTTATTTGACATCTAAAAATATGACTGACGGTGTATAGGTATTTTCACCATAAGAATATTTCCAAGTTAAGGCATGTCAAACACAAATGAAAATATAGAAAGTTAGAATTCTATAGTTTCAAGTAAATAAATATATTTTTTTATTATGGGTTAAAAAAAATTCCTCAAACTTTTAGAGCAAACTCATTTATTTTCCACGTGTTAAACGGGCCAATTGTATAGGTCCATATTCATGAGTTGACCAAATATATCGGACCTAACTTCCTGCATTCAATAAATCTTTCATCAATCAATTAATTTCGTAATGCAGATTTTAATATACAATTTTTAAATCTCCAAATTTAAAAGGAGATAATTTAATGTTTTCATAAAAAATAGAAAAATATATATATATATATATATATATATATATATATATATCGCGTTTCCAAGCAAGGGGTAAAAGGAGACTGGTTAGATGAGCACCGCACCGAACATATGAGCGGGAGATGTTAAAATTGCTCCACTTCAAGACTAACAATATGGAACAATATCAATTATGTTGGATTAATTAAAAAATTTAATTCCAATAAATGAATTTCACAAAAAAGGATATTTGCAGTGACGTGATTTGAGTCCCTGGCCAAATCTAAAATGCTTTACATAAACAAGTAATGCTCCCTGAATGAATCAAAGAATCATGCCTTCCAAAAGACCCAATAACACTCAAGAATCTAACTTTCTCTTCTCACCAACTTTGTATATCAAATCCCGCATCTTTTTTTTTTTTCCCACTTCCCACTTCCTTTTCTTTTCTTTTTTTTTTTTTTTTTCATCAATACATATATATATACACTATGCCAACAGCCTTTTACCAAAATAGATCCATTGACGGAAAAATATTTTGCTTTATCTGGCCTACCTATACTGAGAAGCGTTTATAGAGAGTGATTCTGTCCGACATAAACAACCAGGTAAAGGGTTTGCATAAAATGTTTCTTCTGAGCGAAACCTGTCCAAGCCCTTTGTTCCAGACACGGGTCCTTTCCTCTTTCTCAAGAAGCCAAGCCTGCTCAACTCACGATAAACACCAAGTCATAACCAAATGTCCCTTTTTATCAGCATTTTATCAAAATTCATAACACCTCAAATATCTTGATCTAATGCAATGAAAAAAATGACAGCAAGAAACAGACAAATCAACACTCTATTCTGTCAAGCTAATGACCACAACTATCCTTGGTAGAAACCTGCTGCTGGCATTGGTGTTTGGCCAATATTACTTGACCAATACAGCTTGAGGTAGATACAGATTACAGTTAACCTAGGTTGTGAAGCTAGTAAGGAATCAGACCATTCAATAAAAATGAAAAACCATGATCACCAAGAGCATTAATAAGATATTGAATAGTACTACTTATAATACTGGTGCCTATCATAGTGTAAAAATGGTGGGAGATGTAGAAATGTCAATTTCAAGATCATACAAGGAATTTCAAACTATCTAACTGAAAGAAAAAAACCAGAATCATAAACTAGTACATGTCTAACAATCATAAACTTGCTTAACAAATACATTAATGCATCTCCTATCACTTACCGTCTTTTGTGGAGATCGATAATTTTATTAGACAGTGTTTTCCCCTCGGTCATTGATCCATTTTCCAGTTTATCAAACAAACGAACAAGCGCTTTCCTGATAACAGAAGTGAGGTCATGCAGAACACCTTTGTAATGATGTACAACTTTTGAGAGTCTCACCTGTCAGGAGATATTGTTCTTCCTCTCCCGAGAACACGACGGTTGCCTTCAACAGCCTTCGCCATGTTTCCAGGATAAGAATGAACAAACACATCACTTTCAACTGATACAATATAGTCCAGAGCAGCCATTTGAGACGCATGACTAGCAAAGGGTTCAAGTTCCTCAATGGATGCCAGCTTTTCCTGAAATTAGTCACGGGTTTTCTGTTATCAATCACATAACCCCTTGAACATAGCTTTGTTTTCAATTTAGTGGGATGAGATAATGTAGACCTTTCCTATCAAAACCTCATTTTATTGTTAATTTGTTACTCGATGAGAAAATATATTAACTATTTACTAAATTTTAGGCCAGTCTTGAAGATAGTTCGAAAATACTAAGACTTCATCAAAACTTCATTAAATTAAAATCTGTTCGTAAAATGCTTTGTCAAACTTAGCCAACATAAAGCAACAATATATTGTAATCTCCTACCTTGCTCATTAACAGTGGATAGCGGGATCGCAGGTCAGTCATATGGAACTCACCCCCATATATCTCCCCAGCCGCAATATATATTGGAGTCTTTGATGGGTATCCAAGAGCGGTAAGAAAAATTCCAACTTCCTTTGGAGTTAAGGGGCAAAACCCTTTGGACCTCTCTTCTATGGGATTTATGTATTTTCTTTTCCAATAAGTAGTATTCTCTCTACAAATTTGGAGCACGAGGGTAATCATCGAAACATCAGATAATGTCAGGTAAAGACAACAAATTTCAACTAATCATTTTGAAGCATCATCAATACCTGATAAGCCTTAGCTCTTCAGACTCAACTATAGATAAATCATGTGTGCACCCACTAAATGCAAGCATGTCCTTCTCATAACGTAAATGCAATGCAATATAGGGGCCCAATGACCTCATCCTCTCCACCAATATCTAAGAGGATCCAAAAGGAATTTGAAAATGAGAAAGAATATTCTAAAATAGAGGACAGAGTATGAGAAAGCAATCAAAGAAACTAAGGAGAGTTAAATATCAAATTATATACTTTTCCCATTTTTTCAATCCGAGGAGAGAAACGAAGAGCTTCATAACAAGCACGGCAGCGAAGCTTCTGAATATCTGGAGGTAGATTGTTATTTGCTAACCGAGAATCAGATTTGGAAGCTCGAATTATCTTTAGAGGATTTTAAAAATAAGATGGTCATACAATGTTAGAAATTAAAGTAAATGAATGGATAAAAACATAGCCGTGTACACACCAACAGATTTCAATCAGATTACATACATTGAAATTTTCCCACAAGGCAGCAATCTCATTCTCATAGTAATCCATACCAGACCAGCTTTTGAATTGCATGACGATTTTGGTGGCATTAACCAGTTCCTTGGGAAGCTTCTTAATGATCTTTATATCATTAGCTAGGGAACTAATAAACCACTCAGCATCAAAGATATCAGAGAAATTGCTGCAGATCAAACAAAAGACTATGAAACAAATTATGTAAAATCCAAAATAGGGAACGATAATAGAAAGATAGAAACACAAACGGACCTAGTATCATGCCAAAATGACTTTTTATCAAGTTCTGGAATCACTAGAGTAGCATTTATGATACGAGCTATAGCTACCATATCACATATCTGGAGTAGAGGAAACAAACTTTCAGATTCTAGCAATACAATGATAAAGAACATCCAAAAGTGACAAATGTACTAGTTTACGTTATCTAAATTCAAGCTTTTGCAATCAATTAGCCATTTTAGCAAACTATTGTCTTGAATTGAAGTGACGTGGAAGTAAAACTAAAGTCGTAGAGAACTTTCTAACATCTAACAGCAATCAAATAAGATGAAAATTCAACAAGGAATAAGCTGAATCGCTGACACTAAACTAAGTTTCATAAGAGATTTATTTAGAGAGAACTCATACCCCAGTACGCATTTGGTTTAGTCCCCCATTTGTATGAACTGAAAGGTAACCACGTGACCTTGTAGGAGCTGGATAAACAGTCAACACTTGAATTAAGGACTGAAAAACAAATCACACTCTCAAATTGCTACAAACGTGCAAGTTTCTTACTTGTGTAATTAGGAGTAGGCTTCGTGCAGGGTATAAACCCATGATTTGGTGGAGGCTTCCACAATTTCTCGAAGTCTGATTCCTTTCTTGAATCCTTCAACTACAAAACCAAAGGAGTGAAAACAAAGAAAAAGGTGCATGCATAATTGCTTTGCATAATTTAAAATATATCTGACACCCCAACATAGCTGACAAGCACTAAAGCTAAACAAGACAAGTCATTTCATCGTACAACTTGATGAGATCAATAACCGTTAGCCCTTAGCAATGAGCAGAACCAAAAGAAATGCAATTAACGGAGAAGAAAGTCCCCAACTGGTAGAAGGAAAAATAAATTTAAAAAAATAAAATAAAAATCTGCCTTAGGATGGTTTTCCAACAATTAGCACCTTAATTAATCAATAATAAGAAGTGAAAATACACTTCTGATTTATCTCTCATTTATAATACATAATTTTTCGAAAAAAAAAAAAAAACATACAGTATTGCTACCCAGTGGATTTCATTTCATAGTCACATTCAGAGCATCCACAAAACAGAGAGATCAGTAAATAAATTCTAAGAGAATATAACGACTGAAAATACACAACCTTGGGAACAGAGCGCGGAGTCTTGAATAGATAGGGCGGAACGATTTCTCGAGTCCAGCTTTGCGCGTCATAAAACTGTCAAATTTAGCATT
>Ga0209700_109089_pt1 | contig 11929 bp, 4 predicted proteins | sample SiratroredBW_FD_187528 | JGI IMG/M metagenome (GOLD analysis project Ga0209700, IMG submission 187528) | Root nodule microbial communities of legume samples collected from California, USA - Siratro red BW (SPAdes) (version 2) | ecosystem: Host-associated > Plants > Roots > Nodule | place: USA...
CAGACGAGTGAGAAAAAAAAAAGAAATTGTTTGATTAAAGAGAAATAAAAAGGTATTTTTTCTAAAATTATTTATCTTTAAGAATTATTCTTATTTTATTTATTTGTGTTACCATTATTATTGTTTCTATGATCTTTTAATTAAAAGCAATACTTTTGTTAATGATTTATTTTTATTAAGGTTACATTATTACTTATTCTTTTCTATTGTTATAATTTAATAGATAGGGAAAGGCAGAAATTTACATGTAAGAGAGGAAATACAAGGGGGAGTTGAATGTTGTCCTTAGTAGATTATCTTCCCCGTAATGGATTAATGACAGATTATTTCTGATGAAATTTCTTTCTAGTGGATCTCATATTTACTTAAAAAAAAAATAAAAAAATAGACACATATAATACAGTGACTAAAAAGAATAAATAAAAAAACTGAAAAAATAATAAATAAATTTATAAATGTCGGTGTTGTTGAAGTGTTTTATATCTTTTATTTCAAAAAAGTATATCCAATCTACCAGTAAAAAAAAATAATTATTTCAAGGTGATTTCAATATTTACTAAATAAATGTTACATATTTTAGAAAAATAAAAAGAGAGAAAGGGTACAAAATTATAGGAAAACTGGGCTAAAACCTATGAGAACAAACTATGAAAATGATAAAGGGGAAGATAACTCCTATTTATAAAAAAATCATAATTAATAAGACTAGACAAGTGGTTTAACCAAACAAGAGATTATCTAAGAGTAGCTAACTTATTAAAGCGTGATGAGTCGTTTTCCTCAAAAATATAAGAAAAATTACCATAGAAATGAGAAAAAGAGAGCATGCACGTTTGTCTCCAAGGGACTCAGAGATTTATTTGTAAAGACCTTAATCATTAAGGGGAATCACATTCTATTCTATCCATAGATGATAGTTGTCTGCTAGGGAAATGACTTGCATCACTTCTACTATATCAGCATCAAGAGCAGAACCAACTCCTGTAATACTCTTAAATCCTCCAAGAAAATCACTGATACTATTATCAAAATACCACCATAATTTTATATATATTTTTTTCAATTTTTTATTTATCCATTTCTATCCTACACGTCTAAAGAAATCCATGTTTAGGAACAGTAGCTAAATAGTGCTTTGCACTTAAAATAAAGAGTATAAGAATGAATATATTCTTTAAACTTGATTTTCATTTGTTTTACCACAATCGTCAAAATGAAGTTTCGATTGCCTGCGAGCTGACATTAGGAAGCATGGACCACAAAAGCTTCTTTTGTCTTGATTGAGCAGGTGTAGAGATTTGAGACCAAATCTCGTGGTGCTAGGGTTTCGATAGGTTCCACTGCTATAATATTTTTTTACTGATTATAAAAAGACTAAGATATAGACAGTGGTCAAGCAACTTAATTTAAAAGTCTATGAAGGTTCCCTGCTATAAACATATCTATTGCTTGTGCCATATATTGAGTCATAAAATTAGTGAGTCTTATAAAACTTCTCAATTGCTGACATAAAAATAAGATCCAAGATTTAAGTCATAAGAATAAAAGCTTTAAACAAATATTTACTAACATCCAAATAAAACATTAATGGGATGAGTATTCTAAAATCTTTGTGTCAGAATAAAAATTTTAAAAAATGTTAAACGTGATCTAACATAGTAAAACTCACAAAATTAAATTAAAACATACAATAGAGATGCCACTAAAAAACTCCTTTATCAGATATATTAAAACATTTAAAATCTATTTTCGGTGTAAAAGTTATGGAAGTTCGTGTTTTTTAGTTAGAGTTACTTTTTACATATTCGTTTAATATTAATTATTCTGTAGAATCTGTAATGTAACTTTTACTTTAACTTTTTTAAATAATATTTTTAGTGATTTCTAATTAATTGAATTTATTAGAGTTTATATTACTGAAATATAAAAATTAAACTCATGTAATTATGGATTTATAATATTCATATGACTATCGGAGCTTGATAGTGATTTTCTGTAATATTAATGGATGTGGACGGTCTATGGTCATTAACAATCTTTATTAGATATGATTAAAAGTTTTCTTTTTTACGTCAATATAGGTCAAACTTGATGAAAAAATTAACATTCACATTTAATATTAATTTTTCATTCTTTGCTGGAAATTATATATATATATATATATATATATATATATATATATATATATATATATATATATTAGGATAATAAAAAAAAGGAAGAAAAATTCGTCCTCCACACATAAAGTTGATGCATCATGATCTCGCCTGCACCAATTCAAGCACGATAAACATAATTGATGAGTGATCATTTAAAAAAGAAAAAGGAAAAAGGAAAAGAAAAGAAAGAAAAAGAGAAAGTGGATAGAGACGAGGAGGATTATTTACTCCTTGCTTTGTTAGTTAAATATGATTTGTTAGTTAACATATTGTGTACTTTAATTTGTATTTAAATTGTTAAACTTTCTGATTTCATAGTAACAAGTTGTATCTTCCGTTAATTAGATAGTACTACAGTGATGTATAATGAAAATATACTGTAGCATATTTTCTAGTTTAATTAGCCAAAAAAAAAAAAATCATTGAAGTAGAATATTACGAGTATTTAAACCACAAATGATATGATAGTTTATTTGAATAAATAGCTAAATGTAAAAGTTTGTGTAATAAGCAGATAAATCAATGTGATAGCTACTTAATGAATTTTGTTGTTCACTATTTGTGTTGTATATATGTTGATAAATTTCTCAATAAACATTCAAAGAAAAGAAAATAAATTCAACAAATTAAAATTATCTTATTATAAGCTAAAAACAAACTTTTGAATATAGGTTAAAGGGGAGAGTTTTATAGATTACATTACAAACAAATTTTATTTTATAAAAACTTAATTCGTTTGACTCTTATTTTCTTTTGTAAGTAGTTATAAAAAAGAAATATTCAAAGAAGAATTAATTTTCAATTTAGTTTGATGGCTGGTGGTTAAATATGAATTTTCGTTACGAAATCCTGTTTTCTTTGATAGCTTTTTGCATTAGGACTGTTTAACATATATAATTGATCATATTTCTTTAAAATACATTCTTTGTTATCATTTTATTCAAAGTTTCAAAATTATACATAAAACGTTAAATAAAAAAATAAAATTTCTCAACACGTGATCATTATCATCACTAAAAAAAGTATTGATCAGATTCAAATTCAAAATCAAATGAACAGGGAAAAACTGTTAAAATTAAAAAAGCTTTTTGATTATCTGTCAACCCGAGTGAGTTGCACATCATTCCATGTTAGATCTCAGCCACAAATAGTAAACCCTACTTATGTTTTATCCTGTTTGTCACTGATCAAACATACAAACTTGGATACTTTAAGAAAGTTTGATACCATTTATAAGTTCTAACAGTATATCACCGACACTATACCGACTTTTAATATGTATAATAATGACACGTTCGTCAATAGTTATCTTTGAACCTTGTCAACTCCTACCCTAAGCTATTATATAACATCAAACACAATGCTCTCTTTTTATGCATCATTTTCGCTAATTAAAGACTACTTAAAAAATTTCACATTATGTTTAAAACATAATTATGATTATGGGAGTTGAGTCTGGGTTAAACAAAGACAATAAAGATGGTGGTGTGTGCATGACATTATAGCCACCGCACGTTCCACTGATTTGTGATTGTTTGTTGTGTACAACGAAGCCACTTGGTGGTAGAAAGTATGTGCAAATGTTTATCATTTCTTCTTCGACTAAAGACGGTGATGATGATGCTGTGGAGAAGCATGGAGTGGACCCTCCCATCTTATCATATCTTTAGTGAGTTATATATGTATATCCACCTACGTCTACTTATACTTTACGTTCCTGTCTTCTTCTAAATATACTATGCTGCACAACTACACAAATATCCTTATGCCAGTTTACAATTAATTATTTAATAATAAATTGTCTACATGTGGAGTTGAGTTTTAGATCTTACTCTTGTAAGAATATAGCTAATGAACTTTCAAATTTTAGATTCGACATTGACGCTGTATATATATATATGTAGTTATAATGGATAGAGAAAATAAATTGCATAAAATTTTAGAAAAGATGTGAAATAATTAAATTAAATTATATACTGGTTTAAACTTTTTAATTTGGAAGAAATTTTTATCTAGAAGTAATTCATTTTTTAAAAATTATTTTTCTTTTCTCGAAAAGAATGAATTAAATAAAACAGACGATTTTAGAAATTTCCTAATTCTTATAAAATATAATTAGATCTATGACCTACTTGCTCTACTACTTACTACTCTGTCTTATATAAAAGGTTTGAATGATAGAACATATTTTACAAAATGAGTCAATCTCTCTATTTTTCTACCACATATATTACTATTTGATACCTCACCCAATTTACTTCCAAACTATTTTCAAGTGCTTCTCAGGTATATGTTTTTCGTATTATTGAGACTACTGCTTGTTGATCTACTTCCTTATTGTGTTATTTGACTAATTTAACTTAGGATTTGTTGTGAGTTATTATTGCAGCCAAAGACAGCCATCAAGAAAAGATTGTACATGTTGATGTTGAATTGGTTACTTCCTGTATGAGTTATAATAATGCGTCGGCTGGTAGCAATCCAATTATACTAATTAGATTTTCCTTCAGGCACAGTCTCCAAATACTCTGAGTGCTTCCAGTGTTATAATATGCACACATAACATCTTCTAGGAACTGCTTTCAGCCCTGTCCCTCCACGTTTGTATCACATGGTTTACATTCTCTCTCCACATTTGTATTACATGGTTTACATTTATTATTAATTTCCTGTGTGTTCTTTCCATTGCAAAGGTCCACGTTTTATATATAGTATTGAGCTGGTATTCTTTTTTGTTGGTTAGCATATCCCACCTTGCTCCTTGATATAACCTTAAACCTTGTATACATTCCTACAAATGCATCCTTTTGGGTTTGTAGCAGGTTTAGCACACTCTTCCTGTAATCAATAAATGTTATCCTTTCTCAATAAATGTTATACTTAAGTGTTTTGTCATTATCTGTACCTAACAATTTCCATCTAATGTTTTGAGGCAATGTTTAAAGCAGTAAAACTAGTTAACATAAGTAAAATTTATCTTATGAACTTTATGATTTACCCACATCCACCCTGTATCATACAAAATATTTTATCTTCATACACTCTTTCTTCTTTAAAGATAATTTTATTTCACTCTACCAAAAACTCTTTCCAGCTAGATTTTGATTACTATTAAGTCTCACAATTATTAAGTCTCACAATGTAGTTTTAAAAATTAAATTAATATAATAATTTAGTGCAGTAGTTTTTAAGTGATTAATTAATTCAGCTAAAATCTTTATTGACAACCTTGCCCTACAATATTAGAAGAATGGTAATAAACTCTGTGTAAGGAATAGGAGGAACACATTTACGTGCATTACATGCTAATTAAAGATATTATTACAAGCATGTATAATTTTTTGAAATAAGAATTGAAACACCTAGTGTCTCATGATATAAACTCTATTTATTAGATAAAAATAAACATAAATCATAACTTTTGCTACAAATTTAAAATTAAGAAGTTAAATATATTTTAGTTAGAGTCCATCTTGTTTACATTAATTTATAAATTAAAAAAACAAATATTTGTTAAGATTGACTTTTATAACGTAAAAATAAATCTTAAAAGTTAACAAGTGTTTAACCTACACTAACTCCTTAAGGTTAAATTAAATATATTTCATTCATAAAGTTGAGTATATTATTCAATTTAAAATTAAATACGTTTTATTGATAGAGTTTACTATAATAGATATATAAATTGTTGATTTAGTAGTCAGAATATTATAGGATGGTAGTTTTCATCTTATAATATATATATATCATGTTAAATATCATGGGATAGTCAAAAATAGGTTAAATCTAGGACGACTTAATGACATCCAAACAACAAGGGTCTTGTAGCCACATTTTAAAAAATCTGAAAGAAGAAGATTTGTGGCTAACAATACCTGAAGGAGAGAAGCCAAAAGAGGGTTATGATCATAGAAAATTTTATTTGGATTTGCCTCAAGTCTTATTATTATAAAATTTTCCTTGTGAATCCCCATTTGAAAGACCCATTAGTAATATTAGAGTTATAATTTTCTTGGTGATAAACTCAAACGAGTATAATATTATGATAGTGATCTTTGTATCAAAATTCTTTCTAATAGAAGTTTTAGGCAAACGTGTCCCATTACGATAAACGATAGTACAAAGGCACTAGTGAGGTATTTGTAGTTAAAAAAACTTTCACTCGAGAGAGAGTATATCAATGCGAAAGAGACTCATTTTTGAGGGGAAAATTGTTAGAAATCCAAGTGTGAGGGTTTAAGTTACATTGAGTGAAAATAAGAAAGTTGATCAACATATTAGAAAAAAGACTCATAAATCTATTTTCTTAAGGTTTTAGATTGGATGTGATTTATGTGGGTTTGACTCAATTTCATTGTTGAATCTCCCTTGTAAATCCTTCCTCTAAAGATGCATCTTGTAGTGAATAAAAATGTTTCCTTCAAATCTTATTCTTTTGTTTCTTGTTTCCTCTTTCTAATAGTAATCAATTAACTATACCATTCCCCTCTTAGGAGTATAAATCCGTAGGTTGTATTATGAGATGAGCTAGCTGCAAATTTATTCCAAGTTGACACCAATGTAAAAATTCACACAAAATTGACTATAACAACTTTTTGTTGTTGGTTGTAATTAAGATTCCATATCAACTAGAAATAAGACAAATTTATGTATATATGTGGATGAACATTTCACCTTATAAGCTAATTGTATAGAGTTGAGTTAGGTTTAAAATATACTTTTTAATATAGTATAAAAGTCTGTCCTAACGACCTTTGTTAGGCCTATTATGTCATCCACTATCAGAATACTCATAAATATCTAATCTCACGTATGAAATGTATATATCTTAATGTGACGGGATATATTAAAAATCACACATAAAATAAAAATAAGACTAATTTATAATAAATAAGTGAATGTAAACTCACCTTATAAGCTATAATTTTATAGAATTGAGTTAGGAAGTTCACTTCTTTCTTATTAGGTTATGCTCAATGAATGACCACGAGGCTTGAATGCACAAATTTCGGGTTCTCATCTATGCGAAAAAGCTTGGGTTATAGAAACTGTACGTGGCTTCCTTTCCTCTGTTTATCATACTCTCTGCTTTTGCTTTACTACTACAAATAATTCCTTCTTTAGTTACGTTCAACTCTTTATTCAACACCGGGGCTCTCTGTTCAATTCAGAAACGGGGTTGTGATTTATTATATATGCCTTTTTTTTTTTTTTGCAATGGAAACATGAAAAGTGATTCCGAATTTCACCTTTATTTATAATATATAGCTTTATCGGAGGATAAACTTTAATTTTTCAGTCCTTTTCCAAGTTTTTAAATATAAGTATCATGGCATTCGAGGATGACTATAATGTGACCATCGACTAATCCCTTTTATCCTCCATAAATTAATGGTTAGTGAACAAGGGAATCTTCAGCCCTCAATTAACTAAGTTATAGCTGACCATCCCATCTGTTTTCTTATAACTTCAACTTCAAGCAACCCTAGTATAAAAAATTATCCCTTTGATATGAACTAATGAAGTTACTTAACAACTTATATCAACAAGAAGATATGATAGTTTGCAGTTAAAAATGTAAGTTTCTCATAGCAAATTTTATATGGGTATGTTAAAAATGACATTGGATTGTGGAAACTGAAAAAACTATTTAACATTGTGTGAGACACCCACCTAAGCTATCTCACCATTATAAATGTGCTTAGAATTCAATATAAAAGTAGTTTGTGAATTTGTAATTATCTCTTTAACGGGTATGAACATAAACAAATATTCAAGATGTAAAGTAACTCTGGCCGTAAAAGACTAAGTTTGGTAAGATATTAGTTGATTTTTTTAAATGCATGATAACTGCAATATACTCTTTAACTTTAGAGAAAACATTAATAAATGAAAAAGAGTATTTAAATTGAGTTGATCCTTTATTGAGAAAGTTGTTGCAGATAATAATGAACCCCAGTTGCCCTGGATTGGTTCCAAACAAAGGGAAAACAAAAGAACTATTCTCAATTGCCATGTGGACCTGACTATGGTATCAATTTTTTGTGGTCACAATTCTATGCAGTTTCGCATTAATGCTGATACCCACATTTCTTGTAATATATATGCTTCTGGTTTTGGTGAAAGAGCTTTTTCCCTTCTCCAAGAATATGAGAGGATGAGTTATATATCACATTTCATTTGTTTAAAGTAGTTCGACATTTTGGTCTCACTACACTCATACTTTTTTTATTTGTTTCAAACTCATTAACGTAAGATTTTTTCTGGACAGTCCATAAATATTGATGCACGCAACTGAGTACCTAACATGTCTAAATTGGGAATCTTTCCTACTCGCCATAATAGCTCGGTCTCTTTCTTCCAGCTCAACCTTAGACACTAGAAAACCCCACATGGAAGAGTGCTCGATTTTATAACATTGTGCATTATTTAGATATCTTCTTACAGTTCCAAGGTCTTAAAAGACTGTTTAGGAATATATTACTTTAAGACATCATTATCTAAAATTTCACACAATTATAAAGTTTATTAAGCTTAAATCTTATGCATAACCTCGATAAAACACAAGGAGATTAAGTTTATTTATTTTTTTATTGAATGGTCTTTTAATCTTAAGTTATTTATTTAATCTTTGACATAAATTTTTTCTCTATGGGTTTCGATATCCTTTATCTATGTTATATTTATGTTCTTCTTGTTGGTTGTTTTTTTACCACTCTTCATAATTTACATGTTAATGTGGAGTAGAGAGGCTCTTCATATTTAATTAAATGATGAAATAAGTTCAAATCGTCTGCTATTAGGCTGAGGACAAAAATACTTATGCTATCAAACTTCATTCTATATAACTTGAACCAACCACTCAAAAATTGAAAATGGTAAAAGATCAAGAATTCACACCGTTTTGATTCGTTTGATAACCTTCAATAAGATAATGGAAATGATGTTAGCCTTTACATGGAATTATCTTTTTTTTTATGAGCAAAGAGAAAGGTATTTACAAATATATATACAAGTGTACTTAACCTGTACACACAAAATTAATATTGATATATAGAGTTCTCATACAATATATTTGGTTAAAAGACCAATTAAGGAACCAAAAAAGAAACTTCTCATATATATAATCCGGATCATTACATGACAATAACAAGACGAACAACATCCTGTTGTTTGCTATGTCTATTGTGAAAATAACTTTATTCTTATGCGTTCATATTAATCCTAATAAAAATAATATTGTAAAAAAAATCACTATTATCTATTGAAAAATTCTTAAGTAACATACAAAATTCGTAGATGAAATAAAGTTATTTACTATAAAAATCTATAGTTAAATGAGGTGTAGGTGACTATTACCTACAAAATTTCAAAATTCATATATACTGATATTAGTAGATAATATTTGCATATAATTATATAGAATAAATTTGTAGGTAATTACCTACATATATCTATATGAAATTATGTTTTACACAAACAAGTATTATGATTTAATTTATGCAAAAACTTATACAATTTTGAATATACATTCAAATCAACAATGATAATTTTCGAACTCCAACATGGAGCAAGCGACCAAGCTCCTTCGTTTGCCATCAAAAGTTTTATAAATGAAGGAATTAGTAATACATCATACATTAATACGAAAATTTAAAAGAAAGTCATATAATCGAATGGTGTATTCATCCATGCTGATGGATCCCTCGATGTACAAGCTCCCACATTTTTAGATGTACAATTTTTTTACTTTATTACATTTTGATAGACATGTTTTACTTTTTGAGGAAGCTTTTCCAAACATTATTTCTAATCCATTAAGCTTCTTACCTTCTTTAAAAGTCTATAAGAAGCCTTGTAATTAAAATTTTTCGTAATTATGTCCTTTCTCTCAATCCTGCGTGTCACCTTCCACAATAAAGAGTAATAAAAAATGTTATTTTAGGGTGTGCAAGCAAAGGAGGCATAAATATATGTATACATAAAATCAAAACATATGGGTTAGCTATAATTAACAAGGTATCTTAAAACATTGAAAAATTGATCTCGATCGCTCTTAGGGATTGGCTATGCTACCCATGGCTCACCAAATTGTTGTTTAATGATGACTGTGATGACCTTTGATATAGTTTGATGGATAAAACCTAAATAACAAAGAAAAGTTAATTAAAATTATTAGACAATAATATTAATATATATATATATATATATATATATATATATATATATATATATATATATATATATAAATTTATTATACTCTTACCATCCTCTAATAGATCAAATCTTAGGATGATCACCAACTGAGGGGACCTTCTCCTTTAAGTGCGTATCTGTTCCAAATCTTACAGATAACTCTGATTACTTATTCAAGTTAAATGTGTCCCTGGATATGTGTACATGGTGATGGTGTATACCTGGATAAACGTTGATGGATTAAAACCAACAAGTGTAGAAGGGGATGGGGTGATCAATGGGCTACTGATGACATGGAACCAACAACATGGACTGTTAGTATAGTCGATCCAACAACGGATGGTGATGGTGTGAATCCAACAACATCCACTGCTTATGGGGTGATCCAACAATTAAGGATAGACTAAGTGTAGTGAGTTAAGTAAATGATAGGTTAATATTATTTATTCGTGATAAAAATATAAATTCTTTCCCTTCACCTTATTGGCACAAGGTGATAGAAGAACAGGTGAATCACAATCTCCTAATAACATCTATACATCCAAATATATCAGTGTTACTATTATTGAAAACTAATCACATAATAAAGAATTAGACAATTATATATATATATATATAATTTATTATAGTAATAATACTATATTATTATTATTATTATTATTATTATTATTATTATTGGATAATGTTGTGTAAAAACAGAAAATGAGTTTATGTTTATTTTTTTCTGCTTTTTAACCATTAACTATTGTATGCAAAGAGATACATGGTTATGGCAGTAGTGGATATATATTGGTGGATCGGTGAGACTCTAGCAAGAACTATGGCAATGCTGCTAGAGGTTACTGGATTGGTGGATATTTTTATTTCATATATATATATATATATATATATATATTAATTTAAATGATTTTTTTAAGTTGACTAAATTTCATTATGGTACAGGTATGGTTGTACAGGTATTTTGAAAAATGCTTGGGCCTTGGCTTCTCCGAAGAATGTGTGCCTAGTACTTTTCTTCCACCTTTAAAGAAGGCTGCTACGGTGCATTTATCACCAAACAAAATGCAAGAAAAAAAAAAAGTTTTTTATATCATAAGTTCTAGTACTGTCCATGTTCTCTGTATACATGAGAACAGTGGTCATAGAGACTAGTATTCGCTAACCTTTGGGCTAAACTTTTGGATCATAACTCTGCATAGACGGGTTCTTCCTGCCCCCTAATAGGTGCTTCCTGCACCCTAATAAAATTTTGTAGATGCCAACTTTGCCCTCAACTAATGCATTGAAGAATACGAAATTACCCTCCACCCTATATGCACCCTAATAACTCCATCCGGTTCAGCTTCTTCATTCCGCATTTCTTCATTCCGCATTGTAAACCCTAAGTGAACTCTAACTGCATCCCGCCGCCAGGAAGCTACCGCCGTTCAACCTTTGCCGTTCAACTTGAGATTTCAGGTTGTCTCTTGCTTCTCATCCGGTTCAGACTTTGCTTCGTCCGGTTAACATCTCTTCATCCCCGATTGTGTCATTCTTCAATTTGTTTTCTCCAATCGTTCAAGTAAGTAATTTAT
>Ga0209700_109091_pt1 | contig 11926 bp, 7 predicted proteins | sample SiratroredBW_FD_187528 | JGI IMG/M metagenome (GOLD analysis project Ga0209700, IMG submission 187528) | Root nodule microbial communities of legume samples collected from California, USA - Siratro red BW (SPAdes) (version 2) | ecosystem: Host-associated > Plants > Roots > Nodule | place: USA...
AATAGATAATAATAATATAAATATAATTTAATAAAAAAATTTAAAATGAAAATAAATTATAATAATTATTTTATTATTGTAAAAGAATAATAATATTTAAATTTAATATTAAATTATTATAAAAATTTTAATTTTATATTTTAAAAATAATTTATCTTAGTTAAATTAATATATTTTATAATAAATTAAGTTTTATTATGTAATTTAATAATTTTATATTTTTTAAAATATTATCAATTATATTAAATAAATAAAAAAATTATAAATAAATAAAATATTTACTATATCTATCACATCACTCACAGACTTTTATAAATTTTCTACTTAAATCTTACTATCTTTCTCTTAATCCAAATAACCAAACTTTCCTCTTAAATCATCTCAAATCCACTCTCCAATCCAAAGAAACCTCAGAATTCGTTTGCTTCCTACAACGGATTTGTAAAGACGAAACGACGTGCGAATAAAGTTTCAAAATCGAGAAATAAAAAATTATTAAAAAGCTAAAATCGAGAGAAATTTGTTACTGTTCACTTTCTTCGCCATGTAGAGCGAAGATTTGACGAGAAAGTATTTAAAAATATTTTTAAATAATTAATTTAATTAATAATATATGTATATATATTTATATAATAATCAAATAATATAATTAAAAATATAATACTATTATAATAATATTATAAACTTAATTTATAATTAATTATATATATAATATGTTATAAAATTAATATATATATATATAATCGATTATATATGTTAACTTTATAACATATAATCGATTATATATATGCGTAATCGATTATACGTTAAGTTTATAACGTATAATCGATTATGTATATTTAAATAATCGATTATATATTATAATATTAATATATCATTAATTATATTAATTATAATTTATAAAATAATAAAAAATGATATTAAATAAAATTTTATGTATAAAATTTATTTATATAATCATAATATTTAATGATGAGATTAATAAAAATAAATAATAATTATAATAATATATATATATTATAATGAAAATAAATAAAATTATTAATAATAAATATTAAAAATAGTATGATATAAATTTAGTTTAATAATTATATTTATAATTTAATAATGTTTTATATTAAATTATATTTAATTTAAATTAATTTTTGTTTTTATTTTTATTTATTAAAAAACTATTTTATTAATTATACCTATCCCATCATTCACAAACTTTTATAAACTTTCTCTTATTTTCTCACTATCTATTCCTCCATCCAAATAACCAAACTTTCTTCTTAGATCTACTTAAATCCACTCCCTCAAATCCACTCTCTCAACCAAACAAAGTGTAAATCTTTCATATTACCTTCTCTACACATCTATGCTCATTTTAGTCTTCTAAATCTTTCATATTACCTTATATTACCTTCTCTATACATCTATGCTCATTTTAGTCTCTACCTCAAAGCAATTCGAGTGTTTCATTTTGTGCTTCTTCAACCGGTTTCGATTTATCATCTATTAATAATAACACATTTAACAATTATTTGAGGAAAGCATGATTTTATTGAAGGATTTGTGGAGTATTTTGGAGAATTTCGTTCGGTTTGTGATTTAGGAGTGAGTTGTTCTTTTGTATAAAATGAGTTGCGGAACAGAATGTTTCGGAACTATTATCTGAATCTGAAGGACAGTTTGGAACACTCCGTTTCACAACTCGTTTTATATGAAAAATGAGTTGTAGAATGAGATATTCCGAAAATATACTTCGAATCTCAAAGACAGTTCCGAAACACTTCATTTTATACCAAAAATCAGTTACAAAAAGGAATGATCCAAAACTATACTCCAAATCTAAAACTGGAGGATAGATCCAAAATATTTTGTTCCACAACTTTTATATATATATATATATATATATATATATATATATATATATATGAAAAATCAATTATGAAATGAGATGTTTCAAAATTATCCTCCATTATCTCGCCACACTCGCAATCGTCTGTCGTTGCAAAGAACATCCACCCTCGCATAACGATACCAATCACGTACTACATCTCACAGTCCACTTTCACCTCCATTCGGTATTGCATTACTTAATTTGACTGAAAGATAAAATCGTAATTATATAAAGGGTAGACTTAGAATATTTTCAAATTTTGAAGGGGTCTCAATAAAGTTTGGAGGTGCAGGAAATAGCAGTCGGATAAAAATCTGTGCTCAACCTCAAACATTGAGCCACTCAATGTCCAATCTGGATCCATTTGTTATCTTTGGGCTTCTGCTAAAAATAGTACCCAACTTTTTTTAAAAGAAAGGCATTACCATACCTAGATGAAATATTCAATGCGAGGAAGACTCCATCTCCATAGCTACTGGTAGAAAGAATTGAAAGGTCATTACAACTAATCAGTAATCTATGTATCTATGTAAAAGGACGCACCATAGAAAAAATACAGTGATTTTTTTTATTAGGTACATCTTATTAAAATCAAATTAACAAAAAAGCTGTGCTGAATAACTGTATCAAGAGATATAAATTTAATATTTTCTTAGTGGGATTTTTCTTATGGTGAGTTGAATGAAACATTTTTCACAACACATTTATTTTCAGAACCACTAACTCTAACAATAAGAAAAAGGATAGTGAGAATTTAATATTTTTTTTCTAAAGTAAACAATGCTAAGTGATTATTATAACTGATAATGGAGTACAATAATTCTATTTCTGTTTATTAACAATTTATATTTAGATCATGTAAAATTTGCTATTCTTCTGATGATTTATTTAAAATTTTATTAGCTAATCTATGGTTAACTGATATTTAAATTTATGATAAATTATAATGTATTAACAGTAATTAATATATTAATTTTTGTTTTGGTCGTGGTGATTTTTTGTTTTTATAAATTAAAAAATTAGAATTAACATAAACCATCCTACTAGAATCTTATAACATAGGAGAATCATAATAGTTCATAGAGGCTGTATTTATTAAAAATATATAACCAATTTGGGGAACCACCCTTTCATAGGTTTGTCTGCCTCTGAATTTGTATGTGTGCCCAAAGGGAATTCAGATGTGATAGAGTGTGAAAATAAAATATTATGGTTTATATATACAATTTTCATACAAATAATTGAAATTTCATGAAAAATAATGTGAAAGTTAAGATTTTTATTTTCTAGTTCTCTGTCATGGGAACACCATCATGGTTGGACTAGGATGAACAATAACAAGTAATAATTGTATATAATTATTTCAATATTATTAAAATAGAGATAACAAAATCAATAGTCAAGGATGGAGCTGTTAAAATGTTTTACTCTAAAAAATAACATTAATTTGACCTATATTGATAAGACTAAATTTATAAAAAAATGTTCAAAAAAATAATTATACCTATTTGATCAAGTATTATCTATTATTTTTTCCTGTACAAATTTTATAAATTTAAGCTAGAAAATTGGCCAATGTAGTCCTATTCATTAAAGTCAACTTATCTGGATTACTCAGATTTATGAAGTTAATCACTTATTTTATAATAATTACTAATTAATAATAAACTAAATATAAGAAGTTAAATGTTTGTTTATGAGGATTATAAAGAAAATTTTAAGATAAATAAATTATTAATAACTTATTATTTTAATATAAGCTTATATATATATATACTTCTATTTTTAGACTATTATACGTCTTATTTCTTTCTTGAATACAATAAAATTAGCAGTCATAAAAAATAGATTAATTATATTGAATCAAATTTTTAATTTTATTAAGTTTTATTAATCTTTTATATATAACATTTTTTTATTTCATTGTATGAATAGAATATGACATTGCATGTGAAATATGACTAAAAGAAGATAAATATGTGTCAGTCTAAGAGTATTATCATGTGTTTGTTTTTGAATCACAGTTTTATATAAGCATATTAGTGCATTCGTTGTTTTTTAAAATTTAGGATAATTTTTTGAAGGAAATAATGCATGGAAAAAAAAATTATTTTGAAGTGTTTAATTACTCTCGTGTTTTGAGAAATAATTATGTTCATATATAACCTAAAGGATAAGAAGAAGAATGACTATTTAATATATGAAAATGGTAAATATTTGAATTGATATGAATCCATGTTATTATAATTGAATTGAATAATATTATGATTGAGAAAATATTGAATTTAATAGTAGTAGAAAGAGCTATTTGATTTTATTTAAGTTTTACAAGCTTTTTTTAATCTGTGTCTATTTTTACTTGCTTTGGTTGTAAAGTTGGAGGGTTAAAAAATGAAAAATTGAGAATTGAATTTTTTTTCTTTAAAAGAGTATAACTCAATGAAAGAGTTATAGCTCTAATAATATCTCTTATGTAAAATTTCACATATTGAAAGATGATTATAATTTAGTTTTAAAAGGAATTTAAAAAAATTGAATTAAGAGGATAAGCATGTATGATATTTACCACTTCCAAATATATATATATATATATATATATATATATATATATATATATATATATATATATATATTGGTAATTTTTTGTAAATTTGTGATCAAAGTTCTTAATTTTTCTTAATTGCTCCACTAAAAACTTCATTAAAACCTCAACAACTTTAGATGTTTACTTATTTACTAGATTATTTATATCTTTCATTTGATTCATTTTTTTTTTCCTGATACCTATATACTACTTAAGGACTAAAAAAGAAACTCTAAAGACCTAAACAATGTAAAGGATAAACACTGGATATAGTTTGTGTTTCTCTATAGTCTATATTTGCTCATATAATGTATTTAAAATAATTTATGATATAAATTTCTTTTGATTTTCCTAGATTTATAAGAAAATTATGAAATAAAAGTACTTATTTTCTGTTAAAAACCGCAATCATGTATATTTATTTATTTGTTAATATGTTAGTTGTTAATTATTCAAGTTTTTTTAACATGTTAGGCTTATGTAAACTTATGCTGTTTGCAAGATAAATTCTATAAAAACAGTAATTAAGAAATCAATAATTAAAAGAACTTCACTCAAATCAACAATATTGTAATTTTGAAAAGATATTATGTAACCTTGTTAAATTTCTTTGAATGAGAACAAAAATTATAATTTTGTATGCAATCTTAGGGATTTTGATGCAACAAAAACAATCTTAACAGTAAGAGTTTTCAAAATAAAAAGAGTTCAGTAGGTGAACTACTCACAATGGATGCAGTAACTAGGGATAAATGCTGCATAGAAAGAACCTTAGAAGAGGAAACAGGATGTGATTCTCACTCCCAAAGCATGATCCCTGCCGCTTAGAATGAAATAATCATAAATGGCGTTTCAACTTCAACAATTTCATTTCAATCTTCACTCTCCCACACTCCCTTTCACACGTGTATCACACTCGTGTCTTCCAGTAACATCCACCTGACTCCAACTGGCACGTGCTTCTCACACACACTGCAGTCACTACTGGTGCTTGTGGCATGACAGTAACCAACGGTAAATTAATTGAATATTCAATTAGTTTAATAAATCGAAATTTGAAATTTGAGTATGAGAAATAGAGAAACATGCAAGCAGAGCAAGCTTGCCATGCCGCACTGTGCCGAGAGATGCCATCTGACATGCATGCTTATCTCCTGTGCAATATTTCATCGTCAATTAAACTAAATAAATAATGTCAAAATTTCTCTATCAATTTTAATCAATATACATTATTATTTATAAAAATAAAATAAAATACTGGATAATGAACATGTAAACGACACTCTCATGGGTGTGGACTCTTCATTCCGCGTTGCATTCAAAGGAGCGAAAGGAACAGAACCGAAAACTCTACACATAATTTTGATTTATTTATTTATTTAAAATTAGTGTTTTATTTTGCTATTAAGCTGATAGAGTTTGTGAGATTGGAGGATGTTAATTACTTTCACTCCAGAAAAGAAAAATATTTATTTTCAGTCACATTAATTATCTAACTAAATACTACTTTTTACCCTTCCAAATCCCTCTATACAACATTTGAGAGGCATCCTTTTTCTTTTCTCTTTCTTTTCCCTTCCCTTTCTTTTCTCGTGAGTACCACACTCCTATTTATTTAGCCTTTCACTCTCTCTCTCTCTCTGTATATATACATGTATATATACATACACTCTTTTCCTTACCTGGACTCAATCTGTTACTTTATTTCACAAAGAACCTGATTCTCTCTGAACACCAGGCACGAATTACTTTCCTCCCTCTCTTCCTGGCTCGCTTTTTTAGTTTATTTTTGTAGAGATGGCTCAGAGCCACAGTCTCATTCTCATTGTTGCGTAGCTCTTTCCCACTCTACTTTTTCTCGCTCTGAACCTTAAACACTCATCAGTAGTCGGTTGAGATTGTGATTATGATTTTGGTCTGCGATTGAATGAGTGAGAGGAAAAGCTATGGACAAAGGTGGAGAAGCAAAGGCCATGACGATGCGTGGATTTTCAAGCGCCAAAAAACGACACATTAACATAGAACAATCTCAGTCTCAATCTGCTTCTTCTTGGGGACACAACCTCATCCCTCTCGGCAGTGGTAATTCTTTCACCACTCATTTTCCTTTTTATTTCTTCTTGTCGCTTTCCCATCTCCTATCTCCTTCTTCTCGTTATCACTCCAAATAAAACAAATCAATCACTCAATAAATATCCACACCTTCTCTCTCTCTCTCTCTCTCTTTTAGAACTAGGTTTGAATGCGGGTAGTGAGTATTCGGAGAAATCAAAAAAGGAGAAGGTGAGAAGCTTGAGTGCTGTTGCCAAAGCGTTATCAATGGGTTGCCGTGTCTCACACTCTCCAAAACCAACCAAGAAGTTTAAGCTTCCCAGAAAGGTACTGCTTCTAGGACCAGTACTGAGTTATGCGTTTTTTTTTTAATTCCTCGTTTTTTTTTTAATATTTAATGATTTTGCAGTTTCCGAAGGTCTGCAATGGCGTCGATCATTCCTCTGTTCCGCGTAAGATACGTTCAGGTGCGCTATTTTCGGATTCGCGCTGAAAGATGTCGCATTTATCTTCGAATCAATATTCATTTATCTTCTTTCCTTTCTATCCGAATTCTGTTATTCATCTTTCGGATAAGGGTTGAAGCAACAATGACGGCACTCACGTTTCCTCCTGCTCTAATATAAATTAAAGGGTGCATGTACTATGTAATAATTCTACCGTGTGTGGTACTTTCTGAATTCTGAAAAGAATAATCGCATTTTTTAAATAAATTATTATTGGGAAATGTTTCTAGGGTGGACTGGATTTGTTGTTCTTTTTTCCATTTTCCTAAAATATCAAATATTCTTGATTATATATTTTTTATTTGTTTATTTATTTTAAAAGATGGGGATTTTGTCTCTGTTGAATTACAGCTGTGAAGAAAAGGGGTCGCGAATCTATCTCTGGGGATTCAGAAAAGGTGAACCATAAGATGAATGGAATGGAATCTCCCCAAAAAGATGGCATAAAGAAATCCAAAGTGAGTGTTGCGCCACGTTTTTGTGGTTCAAAACTTAACCTTTTGCTTCGTTTTCTAGCCATTTCAATTTCACCTTTGCTTGAGCTTTTGCTTTTCGTAGAAACGAAGAAGCCCGGGCTGGTCCAGGAGGCAAGTTCTGCCCGGGCCCATAACGAAAGATGAGGAAGAGGTTGCCGAGACTCTCTATGCATTGGCTGGAATGTTACCTGATAATGGCTCTCATGTTAAGAGTGAACCGAACAGTGAATCTCTACCAAAAAACTCCACGGTTTTGCAGGACCAAGAGGAGAGTCAGAGTGCTAACGCTACTGTTGAAGGTTTCTCTCTCCGTCACGGCACTTTTATAGGATATTTATTTGTTTTAAGTTTTTAACTTTATCTTTTGCTTTTGTGTATCATGTGTTATAGCCTCGGGAGCTACTCAAGATGATGGAAAAAGATCACCCAATGGCTGTAAAAAACTCAGTTCTATGAGTGAAACCATGGGTCAGGAACAGACTGATTTTCCTGACAGTGCCAAGTTCTTGGTGGCTGGTACTCAAAGCACTGTTCCAGAAGTAAATAATCAGGCCGTGCCTTCGATGGTTAACAGTGAAAGTGGCGGCAGAGTTGCATTGCATGAATCTGAATTGTCTCTGGACATGGGGTGGGTAGTTTTCCAGTTGCATTCTGATATCTTTCTAGTCTATCCCATCCTTTTCAAATTTTTAATATTTAAACTACATTTTTTGTCTTCATATTACAGATTTAACGTACCCATACAACCACAGTTTTCACATATTGGGAGGAAATCAAACGAGGAATATCAGACGGTAGTAATTTCAAGTTTTACAATTTGTGCTAAAATTCTTGTATTACAAGCTAGTGCTGGTACTATTGGTGTTGTCGGGCTTACATTTCAGGCTGGAAACATTGATTGCAAGCAAGAACAACATATAGTCAAGTACCAAAAAGAAACTGGTATGCTCGTGGATGAAATGTGCTTGTTACAAGCAATGATTCCCCCCCTATGGTGATTATAAGTATAGGCTAAAATTTTCATCAGTTGGCTCACCATTTTTTATTGTCTTACCAGAAGGCCCAGCATGGTGGCCAAGCCTGTCTTCCACTGCATCGCCTGGAATTGGTGCTTCTTATTTGCAGTAAATTTCTTTAACTCAACTTCATTTTGTTCTTTTTAGGGGCCGAATCCATTCCGATTCTCCCCTCTTCATCATGTTCTGATTTGATGGGTTTTTCTTCTGAAGGTCTTCTGCGGCTAAAACACTAGATTGGCTGAATACTGCAATTGGTGCCTCGAAACAGGATTTGATGGAAAGTTGTTCTTCCGGTGGAAAGGTAATGCATTGCAAATTCATGCTTATAGAGCTGTTTTGCATGATTTACCTAAATAGTGACAAAAGTTTTTCATCCTGGTCCAGGCAAACGCCTATTTGTTGTCTGATAATTATTATCGATGCAGATTTCCGAAATTGTTATTCATGGTAAAAAATCAAGGAAAAGGTGTGCAGCTCATGTTTACATCAGTCATCTCATCCGTAGTTTAGAAGTGTCAAGACGACTGGTGGGCAAAGGGCATGATGAGCTTTATGAAAGTCACCAAGCGAGAGTACACGAAGGGTCAAAATGTGGGGTTCTAATGGAAGCACGCAACTTGAATTGGATGAGAAGTGGAAATAATAATGCCGCTGGAACTGTTCATTCTGCTGCTATGAGTAATTCACGTGAAACTAAGAATGGTATTCTTCAACATGGCCTTTATCACGATATTTCTCAGGCTCTTCCAACACCTGGGGTGCATGGTCCTCAAAAGCAGGTAAGCTATGGATAAATCTAATTATAATACCTCCCTGTGTCCCCGCTTCCTCGTGCCTGATTTGATGACTATTCAATTTCTGCAGGATTTCAACTTCTTGTCCTTGTCAACTGGTGGTAATGAGTTAAAGGTCAACGAAAGTTTTAATAAAGGGGAAAGTAAGTTGGAACCATATTCAAAATCGCAAGTGCCTTATTTTCAATCACTACAACAGCAGCGTGGCCTCATGCCTATTCAAAGTCCGTATGCCTCAAATTTCCTTGATCATCTTCCCGTTGTAGGACCACAGGTTTTTACTTACTAGACTCTTATCAATCTAATACATTAATGAACTAAAAAGTCAGGGTCAAGTTCAAGAAATATGGCTTAAAGTGATTATTTTGTTCAACATGATGTTAATGAAGCGGCTAAAATTTATTGTCTTAACTTGGAATAACCTGCCCCACCCGAATAGAGTTGAAAGAGAAGCCATGCAATTTATATCGTTAACATATCCCAACACCCTTTTCCTTTGTCTTATTATCATATTAAGCTCAGTTCCGTAATGCTTTAATTGATTGCAGGTCCGATTGCAGCAGCAGCAGCCTCATTATTATGGTACTCCATTACGTGGAACTCATTATAGTTCGACACTTTCCTATAAACAACAGCACCAAAGTTTTTGGGCGGTGCAGCTTGCATCTCAAGGTGGGTCTGCTGTAAATTGCAGCATTGTAAGGGCCCAATATCCAAATTGGCAAAGTGGTAGACATGACTCTTCTCTACCGAGTCCTTGTCCCCAAGTAATCCTTCCCCATTCCACTGCTTCCTTAGAAGCACTTGGATCCAAGGTCTCTTCAATCTCTGAGCAACCACACCTCTTCACCCTGGCTTCATCAATATCTAGGGCAAATGGGCAAGATGTTACTCTTGGCTCTTCTGTATGTGAAGAAAGTAAAGGTGGATTGATTACGTAGCAATAGTGGTGCCCCATCGCTAGAATTGTTATTTGATGGCGTATCTGAAATTGAACAGAAAAAACACGTAAGGCATAGAAATATACTACTGTTTCATTCTTGTCTTTGTGCATGCGCTGGTCTTTGTGCTACTGCTACACCTGTCACTGTAATCGATGTGACACAGAACTTGCCATGTTTATAAGCCCGCGTTGATTAACTTGTAGGAAAATCGAAGGGGAACACAGTAAATATTTAGCTAAATCTGGCACCAATTGACCTGTTCTCCCTGTTCATGCCATCAAGTAAATGCCTATTCTATCAGTGCATTTCAAAGTTTTCTGTTCTTTAAAGATTTTTTGACGGATTGAAAAAAAAAATTATATATATATACACATAGTTTGTATAAATTTAGGTTAATTACATTCTTTCATAATTTAATTTGTATGTTATTTTACCTATGTCATTATATGAAACAAGTTGTCATAATATTTTCACTAAGAAATAATACTAATGCTCGACTATAAGTACATCTGAAAATAAAAGTTATTATTTAACTAAAAAAATCGTAACTATTCAACTACATCCCGTCATAAAAAAAACTCCTCAACTACGTTTGTAAATGAAATAAAAAGTGTAAATACATTTTTTTTTTAACCTTACACAACCTATGTTTTTCAAAAAATTTTAAGTACTTATTGTAATCAATAACTTTAAATAAAAAATATTGATTAAAATAGGAAGGAGATTTTTTTATCTCTCATTTTTTTTTTATCAATTTCTCATTTCATTAATGTTCAATGAGAAGTCTCTAACTATTTTAACATTTTTGGAAATTTGTTATTCTTATCGCGTGTTTCTGAAAATATATCTATAGTTAATAAAAAATGTAATATCTTCACGATCATTAGGTTACATCTGAAGAAATTTTTACATTTTTGCTACATAATATCATTCTCATACCGCTAGTAACAAAATCACTACTAATATTAATACTGTCATTACCACCTTCTTTACGACCATCCAATCAAACATTTAAACAAAAATTAACACAATATGAAATTTTAAACTAATTTATTTTTTAAATTTAAAATGCAAAATATTTTTAAAGCTCAAAATAATGTTAAATCAAAAATTACTGTTTGAAAACTATTATAATAACTTTTAGCTTTGATGATATTTTTGGAACCCTTAAATATGCCTTTTGTCTTTTATGCGAATAATGAAATCATAGGATATTTTTCAATACTTCTATTTATTAATATGTAAATTTTGTTTGATAGAAATCATACTTAAGTTTTATATTTTTATCATTAATACTTATTTTCCTATCAAAATTAATATTATTATGGTGGGGTGAATTAAAATGTAGTAATTGACTCTCATTTGTGTCTTTATTTTTTTTTTCTTTTTGGATTGCGAAATAGTTATATTGTAATCCAAAATTTATAAAATTTGGCTTTCACTTTTTGTCTTTAATTCGTTCAGATTATGTCTCTTGTCTGACTTAAGTGATTCCAATTTGGGGTTGAGAAAATTATTCCCCAACCTCTTAAATAAAACCAAAAAAAAAAAAAAGTATGTGTGAAAGAGAGAGATGTTGACACTTTCATATAGCATCCTATATCTCTTATAAATTGACAAAAAAATATGTATAAAGGTAGTTATTATACATGTTTTTAATTGTCAT
>Ga0209700_109092_pt1 | contig 11925 bp, 10 predicted proteins | sample SiratroredBW_FD_187528 | JGI IMG/M metagenome (GOLD analysis project Ga0209700, IMG submission 187528) | Root nodule microbial communities of legume samples collected from California, USA - Siratro red BW (SPAdes) (version 2) | ecosystem: Host-associated > Plants > Roots > Nodule | place: USA...
AATTTATGCAAGAGTGCAGTGTCTACCAAGCCAGTTCTTAGTTTGGGTCCATCATACTCCCTTTTCATCTGCACCGTCGGATTTCATCTGAAATTATTAATGGCTCAGATTAATCTAGATAGCTTGTACAATGGGTTACTCAGATTATTATGATTTTCATGCTTAGATTAACAAAATATATATATATATATATATATATATATATATATATATATATATATATTAATTCAGTTAACTCCTTCAAATTTCTATTATTCTGGTTCTTTTCATTAATAAAGAGTAATAAATAACTCATATTTTTATATATACACTTAATTGAAGGATCGGATTTTTTTTTCTAACTTTTTCTAATCAACTCTACAAATTAAATGGCTAAAATGAATTATTTTTCAATTCAAAATATTAAATTGATTTTTTTAAAAGCTAAAGAATCAACAGAAAATTAAAAGTAATTTAATCTTCTTAGACCGAAAATTTTTATATTATAATATCTCATTAGAGTCAAGGCCTCTAGGAGCCCTTTCATTCTTTATTTCATAAGCAAACTGCCCCGTTAAATTTAATTTAATATATTAATTAGTATAAGGATTTAGTATATAATAATAAATTGAAATTAATACATATACTAATTTGGTATATAAATTCATTATACTTTTCAGTCACAACCCAAAGTATAGACGAAGGCGAACAACCAACCGTTACCAGTATCAATTATCGATTATAACAAATATAATTAGCAATTTTACATTTAGAATTGAAATAGACATATTTGCTTCATATCATTCCATTGAAATGATTATAATTTGAGCAACTTGTTGACAAAATGCAATGGAGAAAGGCCAAAAATCTGAATTACAAACATGTTATTGTGATCTACGGAACTGTCATTGTAGACCTCCCTTCACAAATTGCATATGGCACCGCCATTTAACACAAATGTACCAAGTACTCCTCGAACAAAGGTTGTCATTCCTCAAAAAACACTATAACGAAGTCTGTTCCTTAATATGCTTACTTACACTCAAACTTTCCTTGTACTTGGACTCAAATACAGACATTGCAGCAAGTGAACCTGATCCCATTCTTGCAAACGGAAGGGTGTCAGTAGACCCATGAGGATAAATCTGTAAAGCAAGCCATCAAAAGTAATGAGAAATTGAACTATAGGCATTCAAAACAACGAAACTTGAATATAACAGAAAAGTTTTAAGCAATGAACTAACTGTATGCAAATGAGGTCCAGTGATATCAACCCCACCAAGCACTAAAGCAGCTGAGACGTGACCTTGATAACTGCACAATGGTTCAAAAGAATTTTTTCACAGTTTTTATCAGCCATTATAGGCCCTTCGGTGGCTCTAGTTTTCAATCTTGCTACGTTTTCAATCTTTATTTGTCATTCTTGTCTTTTTTTCAGTAGAACACATTCACTATTTTTTCCGTTAAGCCATTGTTATCCACTACACATGTTACATGTTCCTTTGCCCATAACAGATACATTATTAACTAAGAACATGAAAACTAAAAACAAAAGAACGGTTCAACAAGTCTTGTTTCCTTCAGCCCTTCCTCCACGTTTCATTCCTCAATTATGGTTTGGCTCCGCCCAAGCTTGCGTTTGGCGTTTCTTCTACACCGTTTTATTCCCTTTTTCTCCACACCTTTTTCTTCTTAATCACAATAACAACAATGTCAACAAAGGAAAAAAATTAATGAATTGTTATAAAATTATTTTTCTTATTGAATTTTAAAGTTAAATATAATTTATCACTTAATTCATATTTTTTTATTATTTTTGAATATGAATTTTTAATTTTTACATAAATCTTCCTTTATTTGGATATAATTTCTACATAAATTCTTATTTTTATAAAAAATAAATTTCGATTAGATATTCAAATGACTACACGCATCATGCGATATTTAATTTGAAAAGTTTGGTTTCATTTAGGCATTTAAATGACTGTACGCATCATACTATGTATAATACGAATTTTCTCTTAAAAAAATACATAAAAATATATATGATTCGTAAGAGTATTGAGCATGGCCATTTACACATCCTTGTACTCCTACCAACGAATCATAAATTTCCAAAAATAAAAAAAAATACAAACATAAAAGTTTCAAAAATTAAAAAAAAAAAACATAAAACTTTTAGAATTAAAAAATATCAAAACACCAACCAGCAGTTTTCTCCACAAAACTACTTAATCCTGAGTTTCTGATTTTCCATCCCTGATATAAATACGTAGGAACAAGGTCAAATCTTGTCGAACCCTAAAAATATTTCGCAAACTTGTCTTATCCATTTTCGATTTTTTTCATAGTTTTCCATAATAAACTATGGTGGCGACTTCTCCATTTTTCAAATTATTGCGACAACGGTAAATTCCAAACAAGTCATCTGGTTGATGGGAGAAGAACACTCGATACACCATTGAATAACCCATCAACACTAGCCTTCTTAATATTTAGGTGAATACCACTTATACACATGAACCTTAGCAATCTCTCCCAATGTCACATTATACAGAATTGACACTTTGTTCCCTATCACAGTCGTCTCTCCCACCACAATCCCAGTTGCATGATCTAGCAAAATTCCACTTCCGATCTTAGTCCCCGAATGAATCATGAAAGCTAAAATCTTTCTTCTCTGAAGCCACAATTTGTGAGCACCCTCTGAACTTGACATGTAAGAAAGCCTTTGAAATTCAAGAAGAGCGCACGTGGCTTGTGCATGTGGCTTATGCATGCTGGGTTTGTCTCCTTCACTGCCCTCAAATCACTCTTCACAACATCCATGATGGCTTCATCAGTTTTCAAATCCGTGACAAAAATATCAGAAAGGGTGTTGCTATGGAAGGGATTCAGTGCTCAGTTTGACTGTGAGATGATTGGCCAACGTGGTTTCCAGTGATTTGTGAGAGAGAATGGAAGTGTCGTAGTAACTAGACAAGATTGGTTCCACAGTAACATCAAGTCTAGCTTCATCCTGCATCTTCATCCAAACATCACGCTAAACAACTTCATCTCTACATCTTGAATATGTTGCATGATATTTTTTTTCTTTTAACACCATAAATATAATGAAATCTTATTGACAAATCATCGTCATTAACCCTGATTCGTGAATCTTCTTTTGCATTGTGTTTCTCCTCTTTGTGCTTAATTCTAGCAATAACAAAAAGGTTATCAGCTATAGAATGGAAAGTTACACAAATAATCCAATCAAAATGGTGAATGAGTTTAACGTCGTGAACTAATTTACTACCGGATAGGTTTTGGAATATTATGCGTACTTTTTTCAAAATCACACTTCTTTATACAATTTCCATGGATGCGAAGATAAAAATATCTTTCCATTTCATGATACAAAAAGATGGGACATATTAATGAATATTGAATCCGTCGATATGCTTTGTAAAAAAAGTAGAGTGCTGCAATAGAAGAAAATTATATATAAATTTACATCTAAGTTAAACTTCACTTACAAAGGGTGGTGTAATATATTTGATCCCAGTTTTCACAAAGTCACATCTATAGTAGTAAATTCCATTCTTCTCATTCATTCTGAAATCGTGTGGACAACCTTCATTTGACTTTTCCACAGTCTCACTGATAACAACAACATTTGAATCCTAATTAAATTAGTTGAAGGGATTTAGTATTAGGAAAAATAAAACAAATAAGGGAAACCAAAGGTCAAATGGTCACACACCTCGCATGACGCCAATGTCACTTCCATTTCTCTCGACAACATATCCATTTCACTGCATCATCTTCACCAAGCATTTTTGTTTATGTGTTTTTACCAATGTTACTAGTTGTGTCGTTTTGCTTCCACTGGTCGATGAGAGATGATTATTTTTTAGAGATGGTTCAGTGAGAGATAGTTTTGTGCTTCCCGCATAACAACAACCATTGGAAAACAAAATTATCTCTTATTGACCAATGGAAGGAAAAAAACAAAAACAAAAGTGCTTGGTGAAGAGGATGCAGATGAAATGGATACGTTGTGGAGAGAAATGGAAGTCGAATTGGCGTCAGGCGAGGTGTGTGACTATTTGCCCTTTGCTTTCCCCAATTTGTTTTATTTTTCCTGAGACTAAGTCACTTCAACTAATTTAATCATGATTAAAATGTTGTTATCATTGAGATTGTGGAAAAGTCGAATGAAGGTTGTCCACATGATTTCAGAATGAATGAGAAGATTCGAATTTACTGCTATAGATGTGGCTTTGTGAAAACCGAAATCAAATATATTACGTCATGCTTTGTAAGTGGAATTTAACTTAGATGTGAATTTGTATGCAATTTTTGTCTACAACACTCTACTTTCTTTGTAAAGTATCCGAATGGATTCAATATACATTAATATGTCTCATTTTTATGTATAATGAATTAGGATGACATCTTTTATGTTTGCATCCATGGAATTTGTATAAAAGAAGTATAATTTTGGAAAGAGTATGCATAATATTCTAAAACCTATCTGGAAGTACATTATTTCATTATTTCATGATGTTAACCTCATTCACCTATTTTGGATGGATGATTTGTGTATTTCCCAGTATGTAGCTACTAAACTTTTTGTTATTAGTAGATTGAACATTTAGAGTGACTCAAAGAGGAGAAGCACAATACAACACAAACCATGGTTGATGACGATAATTTGTCATTATGATCTCATTATAGTTAAGGTGTTCAAAGGAAAAAATATCATGTAACATGCTGCATGATATTTTTTTCCTTTTAACACCATAACTATAACGAGATCATAATGTCAAATCATTGTCATGATAAAAAAATGGGACATATTAATGAATATTGAATCCATCCATATGCTTTCCAAAAAAGGCAAAGTGTTGCAATAGAAGAAAATTATATACAAATTTACATCTAAGTTAAACTTCACTCACAAAGGATGGCGTAATATATTTGATCCCAATTTTCACAAAGTCACATCTATAGGAGTAAATTCCATTCTCCTCATTCATGTTGAAATCATGTGAACAGCCTTCATTTGACTTTTCCACTGTCTCAGTGATAACAACAACATTTTAATCCTGATAGGGATTTAGTATCAGGAAAAATAAAACAAATAAGGGAAACCAAAGGTCAAATGGTCATATACCTTGCATGACGCCAATGTCACTTTCATTTCTCTTGACAACATATCCATTTCATCTGCATCCTCTTCATCAAGCATTTTTGTTTATGTGTTTTTTTCAATGTTAATAGTTGTGTCGTTTTGCTTCCACTGGTCGATGAGAGATGATTATTCTTGAGAGATGGTTCAGTGAGAGATAGTTTTGTGTTTCCCACCCAACAACAACCATTGGAAAACAAAACTATCTCTCATTGGATCATCCCTCACTGACCAATGGAAAGGAAAACAACACAACTAGTAGTATTGGAAAAAACATAAACAAAAATGCTTGGTGAAGAGGATGTAGATGAAATGGATATGTTGTGGAGAGAAATGGAAGTGGCATTGGCATCATGCGAGGTGTGTGACTATTTGACCTTTGCTTTCCCCAATTTGTTTTATTTTTCGTGAGACTAAGTCACTTCAACTAATTTAATCATGATTAAAATGTTGTTGTTATCATTGAGACTGTGGAAAAGTCGAATGAAGGTTGTCCACATGATTTCAGAATGAATAAAGAGATTGGAATTTACTGCTATAGATGTAGCTTTGTGAAAAACGAAATTAAATATATTATGTCACCCTTTGTAAGTGGAATTTAACTTAGATATGAATTTGTATGCAATTTTCGTCTACAACACTCTACTTTCTTTGTAAAGTATCCGAATGGATTCAATATACATTAATATGTCTCATTTTTATGTATAATGAATTAGGATGACATCTTTTACGTTTGCATCCATGGAATTTGTATGTATAAAAGAAGTATAATTTTGGAAAGAGTATGCATAATATTCCAAAACCTATCTGGAAGTAAATTATTTTATGATGTTAACCTCATTCACCTATTTTGGTTGGATGATTTGTGTATTTCCCAGTATGTAGCTGATAAACTTTTTGTTATTGGTAGATTGAACATTTAGAGTGACTCAAAGAGGAGAAGCACAATACAAAAGAAGATTCACGAATCAGGGTTGATGACGATGATTTGTCATTATGATCTCATTACAGTTAAGGTGTTCAAAGGAAAAAATATCATGCAACATGTTGCATGATATTTTTTCCTTTGAACACCATAACTATAATGAGATCTTAATGTCAAATCATTGTCATGATAAAAAAAATGGGACATATTAATGAATGTTGAATCCATCCACATGCTTTTCAAGAAAAGCAGAGTGCTGCAATAGAAGAAAATTACATACAAATTTACATCTAAGTTAAACTTCACTTGGCGTAATATATTTGATCCCAGTTTTCACAAAGTCACATCTATAGGAGTACATACAAATTTACATCTAAGTTAAATTTCACTTACAAAGGATGGCGTAATATATTTGATCCCAATTTTCACAAAGTCACATCTATAGGAGTAAATTCCATTCTCCTCATTCATGCTGAAATCATGTGAACAACCTTCATTTGACTTTTCCATTGTCTCAGTGATAACAACAACATTTGAATCCTGATAGAGATTTAGTATTAGGAAAAATAAAACAAATAAGGGAAACCAAATGTGAAATGGTCAAATACCATTTCTCTCGGCAACATATCCATTTCATCTGCATCCTCTTCACCAAGCATTTTTGTTTATGTGTTTTTTCCAATGTTACTAGTTGTGTCGTTTTGCTTCCACTGGTCGATGAGAGATGATTATTCTTGAGAGATGGTTAAGTGAGAGATAGTTCTATGTTTCCCACCCAACAACAACCATTGGAAAACAAAACTATCTCTCATTGGATCATCTCTTAAAAAGAACCATCTCTCACTGACCAATGGAAGGAAAACAACACAACTAGTAGTATTGGGAAAAACACAAACAAAAATGCTTGGTGAAGAGAATGCAGATGAAATGGATATGTTGTGGAGAGAAATGGAAGTGGCATTGGCATCATGCAAGGTGTGTGACCATTCGACCTTTGCTTTCCCCAACTTGTTTTATTTTTCCTGAGACTAAGTCACTTCAACTAATTTAATCATGATTAAAATGTTGTTGTTATCATTGAGACTGTGGAAAAGCCGAATGAAGGTTGTCCACATGATTTTAGAATGAATGAAGAAATTGGAATTTACTGCTATAGATGTAGCTTTGTGAAAACCGAAATCAAATATATTACGTCACCCTTTGTAAGTGGAATTTAACTTAGATGTGAATTTGTATGCAATTTTCGTCTACAACACTCTACTTTCTGCATTGTGTTTCTCCTCAAATGTTCAATCTACCAATAACAAAAAGGTTATCAGCTACAAGACGTATTATAGACAAATGGTTGGTAGCTTGATGTATCTTTCAGCTACAAGACCAGACATGATGTATTCTATTAGTCTCATACTCTAACTGAACTTCATCAACAAGCAGTAAGAAAGATATTTCGTTATTTGAATTGTGTTATAAAAAAGGAAAAAGCCAAGAGCTGGTACATCCGGATATGGATATGTATTTTTCTTAAGTGGAGTTGCAATCTCATGGTCCTCAAGAAAGCAACCTGTGGTTACTTTATCAACTACAGAAGCAGAGTTTATTGCTGCTGCATCTTGTGAATGACAAGGTATTTGGTTGAGAAGAATTCTGGAAGAAGTGAAATACTCTTAGCAAGGACCAATTATGTTATTCTATGACAATAGCTCAACAATAAAATTGTCAATGAATCCTGTCTTGCATGGAAGAAGCAAGCATATCGATACAAGATTTCATTCACTTCCTTCGTGATCTCACTAAAGATGGTACTGTCAAACTAGTCTACTGCAAGAGTAAAGAACAAATAACAGACATATTGACCAAACCTTTAAAGGCTGAAACATTCTTGAAGTTGCGAGCTCTACTGGGAATGTGTTCATAGATACTCCAACTGAACTTCATCAGCAAGTAGTAAGAAAGATATTCCGTTATTTGAAGGGTACAATTGATTATGGATTGTTTCATAAGAAAGGAAAAAGCCAAGAGCTGGTTGGTTTTTGTGATAATGATTACGCTGGAAAGAAGTACATCCGGATATGTATTTTTCTTAAGTGGAGCTACAATCTCATGGTCCTCAAGAAAGCAACCTGTGGTTACTTTATCAACTACAAAAGCAGAGTTTATTGTTGCTCCATCTTGTGCATGCCAAGGTATTTGGTTGAGAAGAGTTCTGGAAGAAGTGAAGTACTCTCAACAAGGACCAATTATGTTATTCTATGACAACAGTTCAGCAATAAAATTGTTAAAGAATCCTGTCTTGCATGGAAGAAGCAAGCATATCGATACAAGATTTCATTCACTTCCTTTGTGATCTCACTAAAGATGGTACTATCAAACTAGTCTACTGCAAGAATGAAGAACAAATAGTAAACATATTGACTAAACCTTTGAAGACTGAAACATTCTTGAAGCTGAGAGCTCTATTAAAAATGCATTCAAATGTAAACTGACTGCTCTCATAACATTCAGTTTAAAGGAGAGTGTTGAAGTTTTCTATTCTATTTTATTTAGTCAAATAAAAGTCCTAAAGTCTAGAGTTATTGTCGTATATTTAGGATAAATTTAAGTAAGTTGTTTAGATAGGTACACGTGGTGAAGGAGATGAGGTGGCGAAGGAGATAAGGTGACCGGATTGTTTTTCTTTCTCTTTTTCTTTCTGTTCTCTCTTTAGTTTTCTTTTTTTGACATTGCTGTTATTGTGATTGAGAAGAAAAAAAATATGGAGAAAATGGGAATAAAAGACAGGGGTAGAAGAAACGCCAACGGAGCCAAACCAGAATTGAGGTTCTTGTCGAACCATTCTTTTGTTTTTAATTTTCATTTTTGCATTTATAAATTTTAGTAGTAACAATGTACCTTGTTACTGGCAAACGAACATGCAATATGATGGAACATGTAATATGCTCTTGTTAGGAGCAAAACGACCATGTAATATGATGGAATATGTAATATGCCTAGTGGATAATAATGGCTTAAAAGAAAGAAAAATAGTGAAGGTGATGAACTGAAAATATGACAAGGATAAATAAAGATTGAAAACGTAGCATGAAAGAATACTAACCTCCTCGGGTTGGCTTCTCTTTCTTCTGGATTGATTTGTTCCTGTTCCTGACCGAGAGAGGAGGATGAGAAGAGAGCAAGTTGTGTTATGAGAGTGAAGTGAGAGCTGAGAAGTTGTGTTATGAGAGAGAAGTGAGAGCTGAGGAAAGAATGAAGGGATAATGAAAGGAAGGAAAGGGGAATATGTGTTCATCTGTATTAATGGAAGGAAACGGCTAGTTTGGGCATTAAAGAGTAGGGTAGCAGAGCAGTGACCATATTGGGCATTGGGAGGGTAGGGTAGATCAGAACAAATTTGAAGATTGGTTGCAGGAAGTAAAGAGAGCTGGAAAAGGTCACGGATGCGCCTAGTAAACTTCATTTCCAGTTTGTTTTTTTTTTATTGTTTTATTAAAAACGAAATAAAAATAACATTAGAAAATAAAATTAAAAAATAAGAATTTATTCTTCTATCTTCATTTTCCAATAACATTTCAAATACTCGTTTCTTTATTTTTTAAATAACATTTCAAATAAAAAGTTTTGCTACTCATAGATTTTGTCTTTTATTTTGTCCGAAGTCTCACTCCCAATTAAAATTAAAAAAATTTAAAAAAATTGAATTGTATCTTTGCATTGCACATTTATTCCTCTCTTCATTTTCTAATAACATTTCAAATTAAGAGTCTTATTCTTTTACTTTGCATGCATCCTCACTCCCAATTAAGATTAATGTAATTAAAAAAAATGAAGAGTCTGTTCTGTTGCTCTACTCACATTTACTTCTCTCTTCATTTTCCAATAATATTTCAAATATTCATCTCTTTATTTTTAAATAATATTTCAAATGAAAAGTTTTGCTACTCATGGATTTTGTCTTTTATTTTGTCTTTTATTTTGTTCGAAGTCTCACTCCCAATTAAAATTAAAAAAATTTAAAAAAAATTAAATTGTATCTTTGCATTGTACATTTACTCCTCTCTTCATTTTCTAATAACATTTCAAATTAAGAGTCTTATTCTTTGCATGCATCCTCACTCCCAATTAAGATTAATGTAATTAAAACAAAATAAAAAAAATGTGAAGAGTTTATTCTGTTGTTGCACTCACATTTAATCATCTCTTCATTTTCCAATAACATTTCAAATACTCATCCTTTTTGTTTTTAAATAACATTTCAAATGAAAATTTTGCTACTCATGTCTTTTACTGTGGGTGCAGGTTCACTCCCAATTAAAATTATTGTAATTAAAATAAAATTAAAAAAAGTGAACAGTCCCTTCTGTTGCTGCATTACACATTTACTCCACTCTTTATTTTTAGAAAAGTTTTACTACTCACAAATTTCATCTTTTATTTTGTCCAAAGCCTTACTCCCAATTAAAATTAATGTAATTAAAAATTATTTTATCCAAAGTCTTACTCCTAATTAAAATTAATGTAATTAAAATAAAATCAAAAAAGTTGCTGCATTACATATTTACTCTTCTCTTCATTTTCTAATAACATTTTAAATTAAGTGTCTTAGTCTTTTACTTTGCCTGCACCCTCACTCCCAATTAAGATTAATGTAATTAAAAAAAATGAAGAGTCTGTTCTGTTGCTCTACTCACATTTACTTCTCTCTTCATTTTCCAATAATATTTCAAATATTCATCTCTTTATTTTTAAATAACATTTCAAATGAAAAGTTTTGCTACTCATTGATTTTGTCTTTTATTTTGTCCAAAGCCTCACTCCTAATTAAAATTAAAAAAAAATTGAACTGTCTCTTCTGTTTTTTTTTTCTAGTAACATTTTCAAATTAAGAGTCTTAGTCTTTTACTTTGCCTACACGCTCACTCTCAATTAAAATTAATGTAATTGATATAAAATTAAAAAAAAAATGAAGAGTCTATTATGTTGTTGCACTCACATTTACTCCTCTCTTCATTTTTCAATAACATTTCAAATACTAACATTTTGCTACTCATGTCTTTTACTTTGTGTGCAGGTTCACTCTCAATTAAAATTAATGTAATTAAAATAAAATTGAAAAAAGTAAACAGTATCTTCTGTTGATGCATTGCACATTTACTCCACTCTTCATTTTCTAATAACATTTCAAAATTAAAACTCACGCTTCACTCCCAATTAAGATTAATGTAATTAAAATAAAATTAAAGAAAATGAAGAGTTTATTCTTTGTTGCACTCACATTTACTCTTCTCTTTATTTTCCAATAATATTTCAAATACTCATATCTTTATTTTTAAAAAACATTTCAAATGAAAAGCTCTTTATTTTTAAATAACATTTCAATTGAAAAGTGCTACTCACGGATTTCGTCTTTTACTTTACCTGCAGGCTCACTTCCACTTAAAATTAATATAATTAAAATAAAATTTTGTCTTTTACTTTGCCTGCAGACTTACTCCCAATTAAAATTAATGTAATTAAAATAAAATTAAAAAAAAAAGTGAACAGTCTCTTATGTTGCTGCATTGCACATTTTTTCATTTTTTAATAACATTTCAAATTAAGAGTCTTAGTCTTTTACTTTGCCTGCTCACTCCCAATTAAGATTAATATAATTAAAATAAAATTAAAAAATGAAAAGTTTATTCTGTTGGTCCACTCACATTTACTCCTCTCTTCATTTTCCAATAACATTTCAAATACTTATCTATTTATTTTTAAATAACATTTCAAATGAAAAGTTTTGCTACTCATGGATTTTGTCTTTTATTTTGTCCAAGCCTCACTACCAATTAAATTAATGTAATTAAAAAAA
>Ga0209700_109093_pt1 | contig 11924 bp, 7 predicted proteins | sample SiratroredBW_FD_187528 | JGI IMG/M metagenome (GOLD analysis project Ga0209700, IMG submission 187528) | Root nodule microbial communities of legume samples collected from California, USA - Siratro red BW (SPAdes) (version 2) | ecosystem: Host-associated > Plants > Roots > Nodule | place: USA...
CTTCATGTGAATGAATGATTTTGACAAGATGGGTGAGTTCTTCTTCTCTTATTGGGTGGAATGAGCTGACACGTTTTTGGGTGAATAGCTCCACTGTGCATATTTTTCGTAGCTGTCTCCAGTAGTTGATCTTTTAACAAAGTTTGTTTCGGGACCTTCATTTGAAACCATTTGTCATAAATTTATTGTTGTGCTAAATCTAATCATAAGTTTAAGGGGAATTATACGCTTATAGCGTTGGACAGTCTCGTGTTAAATGTTGTTGGTGCCATTGGTGTCTCTATATATATAGATGTTAGATGTTTTCGCTCTGTATCTTGTGAGTGTGAAAATACAACATTCTTCATTACGCTCTGTTTTCATTTCGTTCTATCTCTAACATGCTGAACTGACAACTCCCTAGAAATGATACAAAAGGATAGCCTTGGTGCGAGGGAAGTGAGGTTCAGCCTCAGTATAGTATACAGAATTGTGTTTGCTGCGTTTCTGAACACATGTTTTGCAGTTTTAAGACCAACATTAACTTTTTAATTTCAATGTTAAATTATTCTGACAATATAACAACTTTTACCTACTAATTAACAACTATTTGGCTTAATTGAATGCAATTAGTTTGATTTTCAATCACTATTTGTCGCAACGGAGTCACATGAAACTTTAACATCATTTTATTTTATTCAATAATTTTAACAACTATATAATTATAATACATAAAATAACTTAAGGCTGCAGCATTGTCAACAACTTACAACCATGATTCAAAGTTATCCATAATTGTGTGGTTCTTGCTTGAAGAAATCGTCAAAAGCAACCTACATATACATATTAAATAGGTGGGTCATATTATTAAACTATGAATGTTCAGCACATGTTTGAAATAAAAATAATCCAAGAGATTCTTCACTGTTAAGTTTGCAACAGCAAAAACCACTAATAAAGGACAAACAAAATCCTCATTTTCAACAGGACTTTTAGAAAACCTTGCTAGTTTCTTCTGTCACCATGGATTCTCACCTGCTAAACATATTAACCCTTATCATCTCCTTCTTCCTCTTCATCATTTTGGCATTCAAAATAGGGACCAATCTCAACAAAGCTCAATCATCTCAAAAAATACCCCCAGGTCCATGGAAGTTACCTATCATAGGAAACATACACAATCTTCCTACTTCTACACCACACAGAAAATTGAGAGACTTGGGGAGGTCTTCACAATCATTGTTTCCTCACCACAGTACGCCAAGGAGATCATGAAAACACATGATCTCATCTTTGCATCAAGGCCTAAAATTCTTGCTTCAGATATATTGTGCTATAAATCCACGGATATTGTTTTTTCTCCTTACGGAAACTATTGGAGACAGCTACGAAAAATATGCACAATGGAACTTTTCACCCAAAAACGTGTCAACTCATTCAGACCAATAAGAGAAAAAGAGCTCACCAATCTCGTGAAGATGATTGACTCACATCAAGCATGGCCCATCAACCTCACTGAAGCAGTTCTTTCATCAATATATAACATCATTTCAAGAGCTGCGTTTGGCATGAAATGTAAAGACCAAGAAGAATTCATATCAGTGGTAAAAGAAGGAGCACTCGCTGTAACAGGTTTAAACATAGGAGATTTGTTTCCTTCTGCCAAATGCCTTCAACTTGTTACCGGTTTGAAGCCTAAGCTTGAGAGGCTGCATCGACAAATTGATCGGATTCTGGGAGACATCATCAATAAACACCAACAGACAAATCCCAAAGCCACAGAAGACCAGATAATGTGGAAAACCAGGATATTTGTTTAACTATTAACAATATCAAGGCTATAATCCTGGTAAGGATAATGATATCTTGTGAATCCATTTTATTATGAAGATAATCTTGGATGAATAGTTAATAGTACTTACATTATACCCCACTATTTCACAAATGAGCTATTCAAAATCATGAAGCATGTTCCAATTTCTATGTTGCATTATTAGGGTTGGAGATTCCACGTAGACTAAATTATCTCATCTTACAAATCAGTTTGTAAGGTTGAGTGAGACTTAAAGTCTGATATGGTATGAGAGTGTATCCTTACACATGCAAGGTTTGTTTATGTAGGTAAATTTTAAACAATCTAAACAGATAACTGCACTTTACACTCTATTATACACTCCACACTTTATATGATTGCTTTAGCAAAAGCTCACTGATAATTATTTTGCAGGATATCTTTTCTGCTGGAGGAGATACAGCAGCTTCTACCATAAATTGGGCAATAGCAGAGATGATAAGGGATCCAAGAGTAATGAAGAAAGCACAAGATGAGGTGAGAGAGGTATTCAATATGAAAGGAAGGGTTGATGAAATATGTATTGATGAACTCAAATACTTGAAATCAGTTGTGAAAGAGACCTTAAGGTTACACCTACCAGCTCCTCTTTTACTTCCAAGAGAATGTGGACAGGCATGTGAGATTGAAGGGTATCATGTACCAGCCAAAAGTAAGGTAATTGTGAATGCTTGGGCAATTGGAAGAGATCCAAACTATTGGAGTGAGGCAGAGAGGTTTTATCCAGAGAGATTCATTGATAGCTCTACTGATTACAAAGGAAGTAGTTTTGAGTACCTTCCTTTTGGTGCTGGAAGAAGAATATGCCCAGGTATCACATTTGGCTTGATAAATATTGAGCTGGCACTTGCATATTTGTTGTATCACTTTGATTGGAAGCTTCCAAATGAAATGAAAAGTGAGGATTTGGACATGACTGAGGAATTTGGAGTGACTGTTAGAAGAAAAAATGACCTATTCTTGATACCTGTCACTTGTAGTCCTTTATTGGTAAGATAGCCATGCATGAAAGTTATGAACTTTATCATTCATTACCCTTTTACTTCAGAAAGATACTTTGTATCATTGTTGATTTCATTAGATCAGAAGATTTTGCAATGTATCCAAAATCTGTGGCTTTTATGTTCAGAAGCAGCATTCAAACAAGGGAGGTTTAGCAGCATTCATTTTACAGTATTGGTCGCTAAAATATTATTTTGTGATTTTGATACCTGCACAAAATTTGGCTGGTTTAGTTTCTCTGAATGTTACATTATCAGAACACTTTTTTCTATCAGCACTGTCAGAACACATAATGTTATGCGATATCATATATCATGTCATCATTTAGAAATATGATATGAGTAAAAAAGTAATAATTCGTATTATAAAGATCTAAATGCTAAATTTTTCAGAGATCAAAATAATAAAATTTATCTATTATATAAATAATTGATATTTACTTTAAAACTATTTTTACAGATTAGTATTTATTATTTTTACGATATTTCTGAAATATTGTGCCATTCGTACAAAAAATATTTTTAAAATAAATAATTTTAATTTTTTTAATTTATACCTAATTTCACACCAATAAATAATGTTATAATTAGTTAAATTAATTTAATATTCTTCATTTCATAAAATGAATAATAATAATTTCTAAATTACTATATTTGAGAGAGAGAAAAAAAAAACATTTAAGGGTCTACTTGATTTTGAAGCCAAGATTATGATTTTTGAAAGTCAACCATTATACTGTTGACTTCCTTGAATACAGGAGAAATCACAAGGTATGTCACCATATTCCCAGCAGTAAACGATTATCCCCATCTAAGCCACGTTAGAGTCACTTTTTTTCACCTCCAATTGCCCTATCTTAATCTCCTTAAAGATATAAAATCTTCAACAGTTCCATGCATATTTTCATTCTTTGTTAATGAAATCAATCAGCTCCACTTATAGTGGGTTAAGTTAAGCTAATGGAAAAATACTATTTTCTTATGAACATGCTTGGTTGATATTAGTAAGCTATATGAATATTTCCTAATATTTATGAAAACCAAATACACCAAAAGATTCTTTTTGAATCAGCATAAACCACTATAAGAAGAGACAAGAAGCAAAGCAACCACAATCCTCAACTTTCTCAGAACTTTGGAACCCCTTTTTCTCACAATGGAGACTCAATCATTTCACATGTTTGGCCTTGCAATATCCCTTTTTCTCTTCATGATTGTGGCACTCAAAATAGTGAGCAATCTCAAGAAAACTGAGTCATCTCAAAATATACCCCCAGGACCATGGAAGCTACCTATCATAGGAAACATACACAATCTTCTTACTTCTACACCACACAGAAAATTGAGAGACTTGGCCAAAATATATGGTCCCTTCATGCATCTCCAACTTGGGGAGGTCTTCGCAATCATTGTTTCCTCACCAGAATATGCTAAGGAGATCATGAAAACCCATGATCTCATCTTTGCGTCAAGGCCTACAATTCAAGCTTCGGATATAATGGCTTATGAGTCCACGGATATTATATTTTCACCTTATGGAAAATATTGGAGGCAGCTGAGAAAAATATGCACACTGGAGCTTTTCACCCAAAAACGTGTCAACTCATTCCATCCAATAAGAGAAGAAGAGCTCACCAATCTTGTCAAAATGATTGATTCACATAAAGGGTTGCCCTTCAACCTCACTGAAGCACTACTTTCATCAGTGTATAACATCATTTCAAGAGCTGCCTTTGGCATGAAGTGCAAAGACCAAGAAAAATTCATATCACTTCTAAACGAAGCAATAACAGTTGGATCTGGCTTCAACATAGGAGATCTGTTTCCTTCTGCTAACTGGCTTCAACATTTGAGTGGTTTGAGGCCTAAGGTTGAGAGATTGCATAAACAAATTGATCACATACTAGAAGGTATCATCAATGAACACAAGGAGGCAAAGTCAAAAGCCAAAGAAGGCCATGGTGAAGCACAGGAAGATTTGGTAGATGTTCTCCTAAAATTCCAGGATGGTGGTGATAGCAACCAGGATATATGCTTAACTAACAACAACATCAAGGCTATAATCCTGGTAAGGTTAAGAACATTATCAGTACATAATCTTACTCCTTTCTCTATAAATTAGACAAATGTTTAGTACTTACATTAGAATATATCTCACTCATGAGCTCTTCAATTAGTTTTTTATGCATGTGTATAAAGTTATTCATAATGATCTTCCAATCAAAAGTTCAGTTTTTTGTGCATGTGTATACTCACTTTATACTCTAAAGTACAGTTCTCACATCCAAAAGCTCAAATTTGTGACTATGTCCTCATAATCACTTTACAGGACATCTTTGCTGCTGGAGGTGAGAGTTCTGCAACTACGATAAATTGGGCAATGGCTGAGATAATAAGGGATCCACGAGTAATGAAGAAAGCACAAGATGAGGTGAGAGAGGTATTCAATATGAAAGGAAGAATTGATGGAAGTTCCATGAAGGAACTCATATATTTGAAATCAATTGTCAAAGAGACCCTGAGGTTACACCCTCCAAGTCCTCTTTTACTTCCAAGAAAATGTGGACAGACATGTGAGATTAATGGATATCATGTACCGGTAGAAAGTAAGGTAATTGTAAATGCTTGGGCTATTGGAAGAGATCCAAACTACTGGACTGAAGCTGATAGGTTTTATCCAGAGAGATTCATTGATAAGTCTATTGACTATAAAGGGACAAATTTTGAGTACATTCCATTTGGTGCTGGAAGAAGAATATGCCCAGGCAGCACCTTTGGTTTGGTGAATGTTGAGATGGCCCTTGCATTTTTGTTGTATCACTTTGATTGGAAGCTTCCAAAGGGAATGAAAAATGAGGACTTGGACCTGACTGAACAATTTGGAGCAACTGTTAGAAGAAAAGAAGACCTATACTTGATACCAGTCACTTCTAATCCTTTCCTGGTAAGATAAACCATGTATTACCCCTTGACTATTGAAAGGATCTTTGTGTTTTTCTTGTTTTTAGTTTAACTGAAGATTTTATATTGCTTCTTCCATGATGTTTTCATTGTTGTCATCATCATATATTGGTGGTCTATTTCAGTACCATTCATAACATTAATTTAGCAGACTAGCACATCATAAATGTCTTACCAATAGTATTAGTATACAAGAAGAAATGAATTCAAGGGAAGTGGATGATCAATTCCAATTGGCACACAGGACACAAGTATGCAAGGAGAAATATGTATATAACAATTGACAGTTACCATTATCTGAAATTTCATTTTAGAATAGGAGATTAACATTGTCAAATGTTTTTGTGCAGGGAAACAGTGCAGACTGCAGAGACTAGGGAAAGTATGTCTCAGAATAAAAGGTCCCTAAAGTTGACAGCACATATTTAATCTGATGCAGAAACAGTTTATATTGTGTAATAAATTTATCATGTAAAATATATCTTAAATTTCATGGTTAGATGGCTCAATCGCACTATTCCAATGGAAATTTTTGCTTTATTTCAAATACACAGAAATAATAACTTTGGACTTGATTTTAAACATATTCCAATATTGCAAGCTTGATAGGAACTAGGAATGAAACAGAAACACTGGAAGTACCAAAGTGTATCTGTATTGTAATCAAATCAATAAAAGAGTGTACGGAGATACGGGAGGAGTCATGAGATTCTAGGGATGTGGAAGAGAAAGAGGAGTGTGGAAGAAAAGAGAGAGAGGGTGCACGAAGAAAAGAGAGGTGTGAGGAATAGATGCCATTTTTTTTGTTCGAAAGCTTGATATTAATAATAAACACCAATTTTTTATTTATGAAATCTTCTTTTCCTCTATTTTTTGGACCAAATTTTTTTCCTTTTTTTCTTTTTTCTTTTCTTTTTTTTCTATTTTATAAGAATGAAATAAAATGAAACTTTATATTTTTAATTTCTAAAAAGAAAATAAAAATATAAAGCAAATATATATATATATATATATATATATATTGTTATTTCTAAAATATAAAACAGATAAAAACTTAAACCATATTTTTTTATATTTTCTTAAAAAACGAAAATTAAAAAAAGTAATAAAACAAAAAAAATATTTTTTATATTTTTCCTTAAAATAAGAAAAAATAATAAAAATAATAAAATCCAAAATCTAATATTAAATTGAACAAGTAATAAAAAATTAAACTAAATGATTGACTTTTTCAATTTTATTTCGATAATTAATTAGAAACATTTTTTTTCTCTCGGCATATTGAATCTCAAATGAAAAATTAAAGTTTACTTGTGAAATATATGACACAATATACATTGTCGAAAGTTGAAAACCCTAACACAATATCATTACATTCAACATATGCCAATAAAAAGACACTCAAGTGTTGTTACAAAAGATTTGATTTTTTCATTATTAGTCGTGGTTACAACAAACTGAGTTTAGACCATTATACTTATTACAATAGGTTTGATGAGAATTATTTTATCACTTTATTATTTCATACGGATGATATGTGGGTGGTAAGCTCCAACAAAGCTTGAATCCAATAATTGAAAGCATAGTTGGTTAGGGTGTTTGATATGAAGGACTTGGAACTAGCAAACAAGATTTTAGAGATATAAATTCACTAAGAGAAAAAAAATGATAAAAAGATTTGAATTTCTTAGAAAAATTGGATAATGTGAAAATCTTATGAAGCTTAAACATGCAAGATTGCAAGCCAACTTCTACCCATTTTCTATCAATTGTAATTTAACCTCAAGTATTAGTCCAAACAATAAAGCAAAGAGGAGAGAATGTCTAGAGTATTGTATGCATTAACAATGAGAAGTCTTATGTATGTCATGATTTGTACAAGACCTGACATTGTACAAGTAGTGAGAGTGGTTAGTAGATTCATAGAAAATCCTGGTCGAGAGCATTGGAGTGTTATTAAGAAAATCCTTAGATACATCAGAGGAACCTCAGGTCTTGTATTATGTTTTGAAGGATCAAAATTAGTTGTCAAGGACTATGTTGATTCAAAGTTTGCAAGTGAGTGATCTTGGTAAGAGAAATCTACTAATAGCTATGTGTTTACATTTGTAGGCAGGGGTGGCTCAAGACCCAAGCAGGTAAAACAATCACTTTAGGCCCCAAGGCTTCAAAGGCCTAAAAAATATCTAATACTCATATGTTAGACAAGTTCTTCCTGCACCCTAATACGTTCTTCCTGCACCCTAATAAAAAAATTAATGCCACAATTGCCCTTATGAAAATTAATGAGAACCGGATGGCACCCCATCTGATTGTCATTTGAAAAAAAATTGACAACCGGATGGCCTGCTCATCCGGTTGTTAATTTTTTTTTCAAATGACAATCGGATGGGGGTGTCATCCGGTTCTCATTTCCAAATCAAAATGATAACCGGATGAAACTCATCCGGTTCTCATAGTCCAAATCGAAAAATTAATCTGTTTACCGTCAAGAACGCCCCAAACCCCAAATCAAGACATGACCATCATAAATTTCTTTCTCAATCGCCTCTATCCCCTTGGCATTGCCAGCATAACAATGGAGTAATTGTGAATATGAAGTCTCATTAGGCTTAAAGCCCTTACTTAAAGTCTCATTTGGGGTTTGGGGCGTTCTTGACGATGAACGGATTAATTTTTCGATTTGAACTATGAGAACCGGATAGGTTTCATCCAGTTATCATTTTATTTGGAAATGAGAACCGGATGGCACCCCCATCCGGTTGTCATTTGAAAAAAAATTAACAACCGTATGAGCAAGCCATCCGGTTGTCATTAATTTCCATAAGGGCAATTGTGGCATTAAAATTTTTTATTAGGATGCAGGAAGAACTCACCATATATTATTATAAAATAAAAAAATATTTAATTTTAAAATTATACTAAAAAATTAATTAAAAATATAAAATATACTTTAAGTTTACTATCGGTGCTATTTAATGACTTTAAATTTATATTGGTACTATAAATATTATTTAATAAATAATATTTTTGAAACTTTTTTACAATAAATTAAATTTAAAAAAAATTGATCAGTCAAGGAATCCTATGTATCAAAACTTTCTAATTTTTTCTATCTCTTACCTATATTTCAACATATTGACATCATTTCTTTATATATCCTTTCATTATCTGACTCTTTCACTTCTCTCATTCCTTTTTCACTTATCTTCTTCCTTCTTTCCTCTATCTCTTTGTTCTTCCTTAATATTATTTCAATTTGTTTCTAATTTCAAATTTGTATTTGTTTCATCATTCTATAATGTGTATTATTTACTTGGAGACTTAGAGCTATAGACTGATTGAGGAAGAGTTTGTGTTCACTTTTGCTCATTTTAAGTACATCAATATTAGGTAAAAATAATATGACATTGATGAATTGATCTCATTTTTTTTATTTTTCATTATTGTTTAATTAATCTTAAAATAATTTGTGTAGATTTAAGGAAGAGAATTTAGAATTTATAAAATTATATTTAAAGACTTACCAAAGGACATGATCGAAAGATAGTTGGAGACGTGAGACTTCAAGATAAGATACTACGATCAAGTTCATTGTCTTGACAATCAGGTTTTATCTTCATAATTTAGTCTCATTTTATGTATTTATAGTTATATTCAGTGTGATATATATGATAGTTTTTAATTAAATATATCAACTAGAAGATTTGAATCAGGTTATTCAAAACTTCAAAAAAAAAAGAAGAGTTAAACTTTTTTTTTGAATCACAAAAAAGGGGTTATGGATAAATTTGTAAAAATAAACAAAAAAAAAAGATAATAATTTTCAAACTAATGATAATAATTTTGATTCTCAAACTCAGGATAATAATTGTGATTCTCAAACTTAGGATAAAGAGAATAAAATTGGAAGACAAAATGATTCTAATATTAAAAATATATATGATCCAAGTCAATAGAAGGATATTGATACTAAATTGAGAGACCTATTAGTAGAGAAGACTCTATTAAGAAAAAGTCATGGGTTATGTACTTTTGAAAGAAAAATGCTTAAATCTTGAAAAATATTTAAAACATTATAATTTGTTGGAACTTGATGGCTTAGATTTATATTTTTAGAATTAAATATCTTAAAAAAAATTATAAAATTGAAAAATGATAAACCAATTGACATTCTTAATTATATAAAAATAATAATTTTTTTTTCCAAATGCATATATAGCATATAGAATAATTTTAATTATTTTATTAATTTAAAAAAAAATACCTCATTTTTTTAATTTGCTTTAGGCCTCCTAAAGTCTTAAGCCGCCACTATATTCATAGGAGGGTTAGTAAATTGATTATCCAAGTTGTAGGATTTGTAGCTTTGTCTTGAAGTTGAGTACATGATTTTATAATTAATAAAATTATAAAATTACAAATGATTTTAATAAATTATTGTTGTTAATATTAATATTATTTTATGAATTCATTTTAATTATTATTATAGTTTTTAATTTTATTATTATTATTTTATAATTTATTATTTTTATTTTTAATTTTAACTTTTAACATTAATATTATTAGTATTTTATTTTTATAATTATCTTATTTGTATTATTATTTTATAAATTTATCATTAATATTTTTCATTTTTTTATTTTTTTATTTTTGTTATTATTATTTTATAATTTTATTAAATTTATTATTATTTTAATAATAATAATTGATAAGTATTATTATTATATTATATTTTTTTTCTAGTATCTGAGTGCTTTGAGATTATAATTAAAGAGAAAAAGTAGTTTTTCTTTTAAAATTGTTCTTGTAGCTGTTTCTTATTTTTAAAATTTGATGTTATTGATTTCTTCTTGAAATTAGAAAAAGTATTATATTTTCTTGCTCTTTTAATTTTTTATTTTAACTATAAATTATTATGATGGTAGGGTACCCAACAAAACCGGCTTGCTTTCCAACAAAACATATTAAGATGGTAAATTTAGCTCAAATATTAAGAATAACAAATTTATTTTAAAACTAGAAGATTGGAGTGGAACTTAGGATTAAAAAGGACGCGTGTTGCATCATCATTGTAGCACCGCATCCCCTTTCCCAGAACATATGCACAAAACGACAAAAGCATTTCCACGTTGCACGGAAACAATAAATGAAATGGCACGATTTCTCTAGCCACCATTTTAATATAGCGTCCACGTGCTCCATCAAGTAGAAATATAATAAGGGTTATGATAGGTTTACACCTTAATCACTTCATAATTTATTAGAAAATATCATAATTTATTTAAAGATAGAGAAGAGAGAAATGTCAAAATCTAAAAGTATTTTTAACAAAAGAAGTATCAAGGCTAACAAATCTATTTTAGAAGTATTTCCATACAAGACATCCTAGAAGACCGGAGTGGGAACTTAGGATTAAGAGGTTTAAGAATAAAAACCCACGCATTGTCACATGCTGATTGCACCACTGCATCCACTTTACCACAACCTAACATAAAAAAAGACAAATTTTAAAACTTGCGGTCTTCTTCTTAGTTGAAAACAAAGAACAAAGACAACCAAATCCTCATCATCTTCATCAGGACCTCCACTTCCCTTACTCCTCCTCCCTTCTGTTACCATGGATTCTCAACTGCTTAACATATTAACCCTTATCATCTCCTTCTTCCTCTTCATCATTTTGGCATTCAAAATAGTGACCAATCTCAACAAAACTCACTCATCTCAAAAGATACCCCCAGGTCCATGGAAGCTACCAATCATAGGAAACATACACAATCTTCTTACTTCTACACCACACAGAAAATTGAGAGACTTGGCCAAAACATACGGTCCCTTCATGCATCTCCAACTTGGGGAGGTCTTCACAATCATTGTTTCCTCACCACAGTACGCCAAGGAGATCATGAAAACCCATGATCTCATCTTTGCATCCAGGCCTACAATTCTAGCGTCCGATATATTATCTTATAAATCCACAGATATAGTTTTTGCATCCTATGGAAACTACTGGAGACAGCTACGAAAAATATGCACAGTGGAGCTATTCACCCAAAAACGTGTCAGCTCATTCCACCCAATAAGAGAAGAAGAACTCACCCATCTTGTCAAAATCATTCATTCACATGAAG
>Ga0209700_109094_pt1 | contig 11924 bp, 4 predicted proteins | sample SiratroredBW_FD_187528 | JGI IMG/M metagenome (GOLD analysis project Ga0209700, IMG submission 187528) | Root nodule microbial communities of legume samples collected from California, USA - Siratro red BW (SPAdes) (version 2) | ecosystem: Host-associated > Plants > Roots > Nodule | place: USA...
AAATGTACGAAGCGTAGAATCTATCCCCTCCCCATATTATACAGAAAAAAAAATTCAGATTTCAATACATGCAAAACCACTTTTGTATCTTTTATCACTGGATCAAGCTAGGATATAAGAAAGTAATACATATGTTGCATGCAGAAAGCAGATAATCCATTAACAATAAATTTAACAAACTCACCACAGAACCATGAGTTTACAGTCTGAAAGAAGGCATCATCCTTTCCAACACAGTGGACGTGATAGACTTTCCCACATTTCCTGAAAAAACAATAAATAAACATGTTCATTAACACCCATGGATTAGCTAAAACTAAACCAACCTGCCTTGCTGAAAAGAAGATAGAAATGAAAGACTTACGGATCATCACAGATGACCATTTCTCCACCATCTTTGCACGCAAAACACCACTCATCGGTGGATTCAGACACTGTAGTTTTTTCTCTGAGGTTCGCCATTGTTGTAGGTGCCGAGAATCAAAGAATATGTTAGAGTGTGGTTATCTCTGTTGATACTGCTATTTACTTGCGCATGAGCTTGGAAGAAAATAACTTTTTGATTAAAGAAGATAATTAAATATAATATTCGGATTTCATATGGATTTTATTTTTTATTTTCCCGATGTCAATTAAGGTTGAAAAGGTTAAAGTTCAATAAATATCTGTTATTAAATATGTAAATTAATTTTGAAATTTACAATGAATCATTTATGCTATGACATAAAATTACTTCTACATACTATCAACATTTTTTAAAATATTAATTTAATTTAGAAATAGAGATAAAAAAAAAACAAATGAAACAGTTAAAAAACCTTTGAGATATATTTTGTATGAGATTTCAATGTGGAAAATAAAAATTATATTAGAAATATCATGTTACTCTTACCAAAATTAAATATTTTAGTAAGGACACATTATTCTCTGATTTTTTTCAAAAAATAAAATTATAAAAACATTCACAAAGATATTAATTTTTATCAACCAATTTCATTACTCAATGTACGAAAAAATAACACTAACAGATTAGAATGCAGACACTGTGATTCTTACATAAGGTTAGAGATATAAAATATTGTTTCTTTGCTACTTTAGAATCTACCAACAGTAAAAAACAAAGTGTGAAACTGAAACAGTTACTTCTAACTATGATATAAAATTACTTCTAACTATTACCAACATTTTTTAAAATATTAATTTAATTTAGAAATGAAGATAAAAAAAAACATGAAACAGTTAAGAAACCACATATTAGTATGAAAAATTAAAAAAAAAAAGTTGAGGATGATAGAAAAAAATAAATTTTTTTACTAGGTATGAGATTACTGAGTGAAATAGATGTCTACGTAAGAAGAAATATGGAATATTGGTATTATTTAAAGTAAAATAAGATATAGTTTTTTAAAATGTATATTCTAATCTATAGTGTAAAGTCACAATACCTTTGATTTTGTTTTTGTACTTCATTAAACTGACTTATCACTACATATTTATTACAAAAGATTGATATTTGAATTATGAAATCTCAATGATATTTATATTTTAAGTGATATATATATATATATATTTGGTAATGCGTGTGTGTAATTTTTTTTATTAATAATATATATGTTTTTTTAAACAGTAAATAAATCAAAATTTAAGACTATTTTCTTAACTATAATCAAAATATTTTAAAAAGAAGTAAAATTCAATTCAAAGACACTAATAAAAAAATTTACATATAATAATTTTTTAATTATTAAGATGCACTTTCTATAACTAACTTTTTGTTTTTTTATTTAAAGTAGGGTTGGTTGTTTCCTTAAAATGGTGCATTGTATTTTCTTTCTTTTTTTTTCTAATTTTGAAACATAGTAAAGTAATAAAGAATGTCATAATAATTTTCATTATTGACATTAAAATTAAAAAAACAAGAAAAAACAATTAAACTGTTTGATTAATCATTTATCTTTATTTTTTTTTTACTCATTTTAATTTATGAATAGTTGGAAACACATGAGTATCCTATAGAGACACGAAAAAAGAGATCAAAACACAATTTCAAAAGTAGTGTCTGATACATAGAAAAACTGTGTTATTGTCCCTTTTCCGTGTTAAGGTTGTGATTTGAATCACCATGGAACAAAATCTACAAACAAGCCCTTCATTCATATCACAACCTTACCTAATGATTCTATTGCTTTGTATATCAATATGTTTTTTAAGTCAAAATATTTAAAAATTAATATATCATTAAAGGATTAAATTAAACATTTATTTTGAAAAAAAAAATAGATATGTCATTTTGAATGACATTACTTTTAATATTTTGTACAGAAAATAATTATGTATTTGTAATTCTATATATTTGGATGTTTTTTATATTGCATTTGATAAAAAAAATATGAAATTAATCATTTTTAACTAAGTTTAAAATAGATGGTGGTAAATATATGATTTTCATAAGAAAATTATGGAAAAATTGAGATATGTAAACGTATAAAATTGTTTTTTTTCCCTCATTTCACTCTCTTATTTCTTCTTCTTTAATTTAATTCATATCTCGACTTAATATTTTTCTTTTTTATACCTTTTTCTCTTATAATATTTTTTTTCAAATTTAAAAATTTATATCTGAACATAATATTGATATTAATTTCCCATACTTATAAGAGTGAAATTTAAATTTTTTTAAAAATCATTTAATGCTTATGCTAAAATAAAATAAAAATAAAAATATTTAGTTAAATATATAGATAAATATTAACCATAAATAAATATATATTTGAAATTGATACAATAAAAGTAATAGAAATTGAGTTTAACCTAAATTACAATATAGATTTATCCTTAATTAAGTAAGAATGTGTATTCTTCAACAAATAAAAAAAATATATAAATATATACAAGTTCAATAGTAGAAATATATTAAAAATATAAAAGTTAAAAAGTACAAATACATTATTGCATGTAAATATTTTATATAAATTGTCATGAGATATAATATATTTATTACTTTATAGACATATTAAATATTTCAGAGAAGTTAAGATATATTTCTTTGTATCATTTATTTAATATTTGTTAAAAATTTATCTATAGTATCAATAATTGATTATTTAGGGTTTAGAGCTTATCATGTTTTTTTTTTAATTTTAACTATGATCATACTTATTTCGTGATAGTGTAAAAATTATTTTATGGTAGTGTAAAGAATATCATATCCTAATTTGGTGAGAGTGGGTGGAATAAGCAATATAGGTAAGAAAGTCGACTCAAAATTTTAAGAGACGTAAAACAAATTTAAAGAAAATGTCTTTTCTAAATTTATAAAATAATTAAAATTATGATATTTTTAATTAAAATTTATTTTTTAATTTTTCTTATGCAAAATTATCTACTAAATTATTATCCTTAATTTTATTTATAATATCTTTTTTAATAGACAATAAAATTAATTAGTTTAATTCTTACTTTTATATTTTTTTAAAAAAAATCCTTTCAGCTCAAGTAACTTGATATCAAATTGTTAAGATTATTCTATATGTTTTATATCCATTTAGAAAATAATTGATTCTTTTTATATAATTAAGAATGTCAATTGGATTATCATTTTTCAATTTATAATCTCATTTAAGATACTTAATTACGAAAATAAATTTAAGCCATCAAAATCTCACAAATTACTATGTTTAAAATTAGGCATTCAATGAATAATCACCTACATTTTCTAATTTAATTTTTATTTATAAATTAATCCATGGCTTTTTCTGTGATTTAACAAAAAGTTTAACTCTTCTTCCTTTTTTTTAGTTTAAAATAACCTAATTCATATATTCTAACTGATATATTTGTATATTTTATATAAAATTAAAACTATAATATATATAACACTGAATATAAGTTATAAGTATATAAAATGAGATTAAGTTAAAAGAATTAGACCTGATTGTCGAATCAATAAACTTTATCAAAGTATCTTGTCTTGAAGTCTCAACTCTCTTTTTATGAATCTGCACAATTATTTTGAAATTAATTAAACAACAATGAATAAAAAAGTAAAATGGGTTTGAGATCAATTCATCAATGTAAATATTATTTTTACCTGATATTGATGCACTCAAAGGGATAAAATGCAAACACAAACTCCAATTCATCAATCTACTACTTCAAATATCTAAATCGAGACACACATAATGCACAATATAGAATGATAAAACAAATTTGGGATTGGATAATGACCTAATGATAATCAAACACTCAAAATAAAACAATAGTTGGAAAGAAAGAACTAGAATGGAAGAGTCAGAGAAATGAATGAGATAAGTGAAGAAGTGAAGTTAGATAAAGGAATAGACAAGTGAAAAAGTCAGAGAATGAGAGGACATATAAATAACCCATCATATGATGGAAATAGTAGAAAGAGATACAAAATTATAAAATTTTAATATTTAGGATTCCTTGACTGTTCAAATTTCTTTTTCAAAAATTATTATTAATTTATTATATGCCAAGTTTCAAAAATATTAGTCATTAAATAATATTTATAGTACCAATATAAATTTAAAGTTATTAAAGAATATTGTTGGACAATGACTTAACAACGATCAAATACTCAAATTAAAATAATAGTACAAAAGAACAAATGCAAGAGTCAGAGAAAGGAATAAGATAAGTGAATAAGTAGGGATCGTTGTCTATTGTTTAAGATAGCAGTCTGAGCAGTGGTGACTACTGGGTTTGTGGACAAGGTGTTTATATGAGTTTGTCATTCATGTCCTTGGTTTCTAGTGGAATTAAAGGTTTCTGGGGGTAAAAATCTAATTCCATTAGATTCTAGGGATGTCATTATAGGATTAGTGTTATTAAAGAATATTGTTGGACAATGACTTAACAACGATCAAATACTCAAATTAAAATAATAGTACAAAAGAACAAATGCAAGAGTCAGAGAAAGGAATAAGATAAGTGAATAAGTAGTTAGATAAAAGAATGACATAAGTGGAAGAGTCAGAAATGACATATAAATAAATGATGTCCATATGATAAAATAGTAAAAAAAGATGAAAAATTAGAAAATTTTAATACTTAGGATTCCTTGACTGTTCAATTTTATTTTTGAAAAAAATACTATTATTAATTTATTATAAGAAAGTTTCAAAAATATTAGTCATTAAATAATATTTATAATACCAATGTAAATTTAAAATTATTAAAAAATATTTACCGTACCTATGTAAATTTAAAGTGAGTCAAAATATTTTAAATTTTGAATTAAAATTTATTTTTAAGTATAATTTTAAAATTAAATATTTTTTATTTATAATAATATATTAATATTAATTTTTTTTAAGGCTTCTGAAACCTAAGTAATTGCTTTATATGTTTGGGCCTTAAGTTGAGATGTGAACTAATAGAATAAAAACATTATAATTTTTCAACACATTTAATTATTTTTTTCCTTTAAAGAAACCAGATATAAATCATGACATACTCATTTAACATTTAATATAAATGATAATGGCCAAAATATAAATAAAAATTAAAAAAAAAACAACAACAAAAATTCATTTTTTAAAAACAACAAATTATTGAGAATAATTTCTTTGGGCAGAAATAGAAAGCACTTATAGTAAAAGAAGTATTCGACTGGTGAAAATTTATACATAGTTTCAATAGATAAAAAATATAAATATATTTTTAACCAATACTAAAATAATAAATAAAACTTTAGCATCATATTTTTCATCAAGTAAGCATGAGCATATGTTTTAAACCCTAATAAGAGTATGTTCATGTTTTTGGTGGTTATAATATGTTTGTGTGTTATATGCAACAGCCACCATACAACAATTATCAAACCTATCTAGCTAGGTTGTTGTAAATTACCTGTCTAGAGAGCTCTTTATATATACAACCCAACTAACCCTATGATCCAAATTAAAACTTTGTGTAAATTGTCATTAACAATCTTAATGCATTACAAAATCACTCAAAAACGCATAATTCTGTCTGCATAATATAATATATAATTGAAGAGTTATGATGAATGCAAACTAAGGAAGGTAAACCAGAGATCAAAATTCTACACTACATAATTACTTATAAAAAAATCCAATTCAATGATTCATTTACTTAATTTTATATTCTATAAATGATGTTATGACTAACAATAATTACTATATGTAAGTTAGTTTGTAACTTGAGATTAATGTAAACAAACTTTATCTTACACTTTAAATAAATAAATTATGAGCAGAATGAGAGAAGGGATAAGTCTCTTCCTGAATAACAAAATCATTGATATAACTTTTGAAGGTGCTTTTTAGTTACATCTTTTGAACATGGACAAGTATGTCCAATTAGTTATTGAAAATAAATTTAATTTCATTAATTTGAAATAACGTTGTTATATTGTTTAATGTAGAAGTAGAAAATAAGATGTGAGTTAGAAGTATTTCGAATTATTGAAGTTAAAATTGATGCATTGATTAGATCGATTTATTGAAGAAAAGTCACTACAAAAGATGTTGATTTTAATGGGGTTTTTTTCATCAGAGGTTATAAAACTTCTGGTAAACCATTGACTTAGAGAAGTATTTTGAAACTCGGGATAAATTCTGACGGTTTTTTAATAAATTCTAGTAAAAAATTATTATTTTAATCTTTTAATTAGTATTAATATTTTAAAACAAAATTTCAGATCCTATCATCTTAAGTTATGAAGTTTGAAATCGGAAATAGCGAGATTTGAAACCGGAAATAGCGAGATTTGAAACCGTCGAAAATTTGTGAGAGTTTGAAATTGTCAAAAATAACAGAAATTTCAAAGCGTTGGAAATAACAGGGTTTCAAGCCGTTCAAAATAATAATGGTTAATAATTGTCATTTTAGGGATTAAAAAAAATTGTTGGTAAGCTGACTCTTTCCACAAAAATCTAAACAGCAGATAATATATTTAGTGGGAGTTAAAACCTTTAAAAATGTCAAATATAACCTCATTAAGAATAATTTTGTCTGTAATAAGTGTTATGGTTGTTTATTAAAAAAAAATAAGAAATCTTATAGAAAAATGGAAGTAAAATTTATTGTTGGAAAAAATAAATTTCACTCTAAAAGAATAATTGTTGAAATTAGTCTATAAATGATGATTGAATGTTAATTAAGTGTCAAAAATTATATATATAACATTGATAATTATGTAACACAAAAAATAAAAAGACTAATGAAAAATTCAAGTTCTTCATAGTCTCTCATATTTATTTATCTTACAATTTTTCTTTCACTATTTTATTTAAAGTCCATTCAAAGTTAAATTTTTTTTTTTATAAATAGGTTTTTAATTCTCTAAAATAGGATATTTTTCTTATTCTCTTCTTAAAAATCTTATTTTTAAAATCTTCAATTTTATTATATTTTTGTAGTCTTCAAATAGACGTGACATTGATGATGTAACAAATTGTAATATACTCCGTATAAATCCAAAAAATTTAATTGTATGGTAAGACTTTTTCGAAAATGTATTTAAGCTTTAAATGTGTTTCTATTTTTCTAAATATGTTTCTCTTGTTATTTTTAGTCGTGAGGTGAGACAACATTAGTAATGTGACAAACATTTATCTATTTAATATTTTTTATATAAATTCAATTGATTTTTTTTTTAAATTTTTGTTAACTCTTAAAAGGATAATGTACTATTCGGCCTAGGCCGACCTCTTGTCGCCCTGAGGTCGCTAGCCCATGAATTAAAGGAAAACGCCTAAAAGTCTTATATTGAGAAGTATGCGGCCTACGAATAACTTGTAATCAAAGCACACACAACCTCTGCCGAATTAGTCTGCAAAAAATTGACATAACGTAAGTTTTAAGTCAAAGATGAACTCTATAAATACAAGAGTAAGCAAGGTCAAAGGTACGTAACTATTAAGCTAAAATATACTTACCTTCGATAACCATAAACTTACTTGAGCGTCGGAGTGCAATCGTAGGTTCACCCCATGTGGAGTAAGCAGACAGAAAACGGACTAAGTGAATATTAAAGGCCCACACAGGATAGGCGATAAGAGACCGAGCTAGTCTACTTGAGGAATAGGCGGAGACCATTCGGTGATCTCAATCTTATCCGAAGTGCCCCTTAGATTTATGTAAGAACATTTGGGGCCCACCGTGGGGCCTGAAGAGAGTACGAGGGATCTGCATGGTATCCATCCGAAGTCAAGTAGGCGAGAACAGGCAGGAGCGAGCAATAGCAAGAGTAGATCCGATGGCGTTACTACTTTCCTTGCAGCGAGAAATGGCAGACATCAAACAGCGGGGCGAAGAGAAAATGCGAGCAATTAGACAAAAAAACGAAGAATATATTTGCGCCCTGAGGCAGTAGAATGAGCAAGACCTACGTGCTTTGAAACAAGAAAATGAGGAGATGAAGAAGAGGCTACTGGTGACAAGGCGGAAAGAACCAAAGTGATTACCATTTCAGGATGGTTGAAGGCAAACACCACGAATCTTGAAAGGGAGGATGAGGTGTCGTTTCAAACGGGCAAAACTTCTAGCCTGCACGAGAGGCGCCACCCCTTCGTGGATGGGATTGTAAATGTGGAGTTGCCGCCCAAATGGAGAGGGTTGTCCATTGTCCGATATGACAGTTTCACAGACCCTAACGAACACATTGATGTATACACCACTGATATCGGATTGTTCACTACTAGCGAAGCCATCATGTGCAGGGTTTTCCCCAATAGCCTAAAGGGGATGACATTAAGTTGGTTCACTAAGCTCCCACTATACTCTATTGACTCCTTCAAAACCCTTATCAGCCTGTTTACCACGCAGTTTGCCACCAGCAGACCTCACCATTTAACCTCCATAGCCCTTGTCAATATCAGACAAGGAAGGAGCGAATCCCTTCAAACGTTTATGGATCGGTTCAACCAGGTCACCCTGCAAATATGAAACCTTAACTCAGTAGTTGCACTCCACCACATGGTCACGGTGTTGTGACCATGACCCTTCGCTGATAGCTTGTGCAAGAAGCCCGCTCTTGATATGAACGAAATGAAAGTGTGAGCAACCAAGTTTATGCGTTTAGAAGAGCTGAGGGACTTTGGAGGATCCGCAAAGGCAGAGCACCAGGCCATTCCACATCAGCAAGATAGGGCCAGGACGAGAGGAAAACCCTCCTTCCTCCCGCCACTATCACGGTCAAGAGAGATCACGTCGCCCAAGTTCACAACGTATACACCCCTCAATGTTAACCGAGGACGAATACTGGAAGAAGCTCTTAGTGCAAACATCCTGCCTATCCCGAGAAGCAGAGCAACTCCCAAGAATGCTGACACCACAAAACATTATCGCTTCCATCAGAATTATGGGCACACCACCGAAGAGTGTGTGGCGTTGAAGGACAAGATTGAAGAGCTAATACCGGCAGGACACTTAAGACAATTTGTACGTGGACAAACCGGAGTATTGAAAAGACAATGGACCCCAGAACGGAGGAGGGAGCCATGAGGTGAACCTAGACTAAGGACAGGGGAAAGAGCCAGAACTCCCCAGCGCACACCTCCCCAACTTGTAAGTCACAACACAGGTATCAGGGGAGTAATCAACACCATAGCAGGGGGATTTGCTGGTGGAGGGTCGTCGGCATCAGCCAGGAAAAAACACTTAAGGGTTGTTCAAGCAGTAAACGCGGTGTTAATGCCCATTCGACGAAGGATGCCACCGATTACGTTCACTAATGCAAATTTCAAAGGAGTTGACCCATGTTAGGATAATCCAATGGTGATTACTGTGCAAATTGAAAACTTCTCAGTGATGAAAACTTTGATTGATCAGGGAAGCTCAGTTGATGTACTATATTGGAGTATATTTAAGAAGTTGTGTATCCCGGAGAGCGAGATACAACCGTATGATGATCAGGTAGTTGGGTTCTCAGGAGAACGGGTAGATACTAGGGGGTATATAGACTTGTATACCAAGTTTGGTGGAGAAGAGGGGGAATCAAGTTTGAAAACCATAAAAATACGATACCTACTAATAGATGCCAACACTTCAAATAACGTGTTGTTTGGAAGGCCATCATTGAATTTGCTAGGGGCGATAGTATCAACTCCCCATTTAGCTATGAAGTTTCGTTCGCCTATGGGCGACATCATTACGGTGCATGTGGATCAGAAGACAGCTCAGGAATGCTATGCCACAAGCCTGCGGGTTGAATCCCGAAGTCAGGAGGTTAGCAGCTCAGAAGAAAGGATTCCAAAAAGGGGCCAGGTGGTGGTGGTTACTGAGTTAGATTCGAGAATAGAGGAGGTAAGAGTGGAGCCCAAGGAGGATGTCCGGTATGTCCCCTTGGTAGGAAACGACAATGTCACCCAGATTGGTATATCTCTATCAAAGGAGGATGTCGCCCAACTCAACAACACCCTTCAGGAAAATGCAAGTGCTTTTGCGTGGACTGCCGCAGACATACCGGGAGTAGACCCGACCATTATTACACATAAGTTATCCACATTCAAGGATGTCAGACCAGTTGCACTAAAGAAAAGGAAGTTGGGGGAGGAAAAGAGAATAGCAGTTTGAGTGGAGGCCGATAAGTTTTTACAAGCCGGATTCATAGAGGAAGCTCACTACACCACATGGTTAGCTAATGTGGTGCTAGTCAAAAAACCAAATGGCAAATGGAGAATGTGTACTGACTACACTGATCTTAACAAGGCGTGCCCGAAAGACTCGTACCCTTTGCCTAGCATTGATCGCCTAGTTGATGGAGCAACAGGACACAAGTACATGAGTTTCCTGGATGCTTTTTTGGGATACAATCATATCAGTATGCATCCGTCAGACGTAGTTAAAACTGCCTTTATGACTAATGATGCCAATTATGTATACAAGGCTATGCCTTTTAGGCTAAAAAATGCAAGCGCCACGTACCAAAGACTAATGGACAAGGTGTTCAAAGAGTTAACTGGCCATAGTGCGGAGATTTATGTGGACGATATGGTTGTCAAATCGGTGTCATGCGCCCAGCACATCCAAGACTTGAATCAAGTATTCAAGGCATTAAAAGCAATAAGTATGAGACTTCTAGACGTTTTCCTTTAATTCATGGGTTGGCGACCTCATAGCAGCAAGAGGTCGACCTAGGCCAGATAATATAGTACATAGTCCTATGTACAAATGAATTCGCTATAAGATTATTTAATCAAGATTTTAAATTCACAAAAAAAACGTTAAAATATGTAAAGTTTATTTTCATATCTTTACTTGTAAAAAATCAAATCCTTACGAAAAATAGCATAAACATAGGAATTACAAAATCAAATCCTTACTAAAAATAGCATAAACATAGGAATTAATTATAACGTTGAATTTCATCGTTGTATGAAACTATTTTTTTTATTGTTTATTACCATTTCTTTCATTTTAAAATGAAAATTTAGGAATTGCTAATCTAGAAAGAAACTCAGAATTAGTATTTACTTTATATATTAACAAATTTAAATATTGATTTTTCTTATAGAAACAGTTTCTTAATTTCACAATATACACGCAAGCTAATTCTTATATAGATACAAAAGAAAACAATGATGATTATAATATAACTTTTCATAGTTCAAGACTGTGTTAATGTCGGATAATTATAAATCAAGTTATCTCAAAATTCTATGATTGAAATAGAAGTCACCCTCAAGTGAAATTCTCTGAAACAAGTATTTGAAGGTACGCATACATTGATGATGTACTCTTGTGAAGCTACTAACTGGGTGGGGGTGAATGATGTTGTCTTCAACTAAACTGTTATTTAGTAATATTTTATTCAAATTTAAAATCAATAATTAAATTTAAAAACTGTTAATAATTTATTATATAGTAAACTTTAAACAAATCATAACATCAAATATTTGCATCTTATATCATAATAAAAAATAGTTTTAGTA
>Ga0209700_109095_pt1 | contig 11918 bp, 12 predicted proteins | sample SiratroredBW_FD_187528 | JGI IMG/M metagenome (GOLD analysis project Ga0209700, IMG submission 187528) | Root nodule microbial communities of legume samples collected from California, USA - Siratro red BW (SPAdes) (version 2) | ecosystem: Host-associated > Plants > Roots > Nodule | place: USA...
ATATATATATATATATATATATATATATATATATATATATATATAAAATAATAATAATAATAGGTTTTGCTTTGGTTAGAGAATGAAATTGAAGTTTATTGTGTCCCACGCTCTTTTTTTTTTTCGTAAGCACCTATTGGGCCTCCAAGTTGGTGTTATAACACCACTCCTCACAGCCCACTATGTGGGGGATCCCGTATCTTCAAGTGCCAAAAAAATCCATTTCGCAGCATGAAGGTTCCCGCTCCACCACCCTGCCCCTTATAGGAACGGTTTCTGGTCTCCCTGCAAAAAGCAATTTCGTTCGCCTGCAAAAATGATCCCAAGGTCTGAATAGGAGGGAATGTCCCCTGATGAGCGAGAAAAAAGTACTTTTGCCTCCCACTTGGTTTTTGGAGGGTTATATACAAACAGTAAAATTGACTTCAAAAAGGAAAGAAAAGGGGAAGAAACCAAACATTTTTCGAATTCTTCTCTTCACTGGGAGGGGAGCAAAAAGCGTAGTAGCGGGAAGAGGGGGAAGAAGGCAAAAGCAGTGGAAGAACCCGAACCATTGAGATTGAGATTCTGTTGTTTTCAGTTCTTCAACAGGTAAATTGATCCGGTTTCCCCGAACATGCTTGTATGAGAATGGGTTTGCGCTTGAAACAATTTTGAACGCGCACTTGCACTGTTATAATGTTAGTAAAATAATACTGTTCATTGCTTTTCTCTGTTTGTTTAAGGAATACATGATGGGCATATGTTGAGGTTTTTTTGTTGTTGTTTATTCACGAGCATAATTTTAAAGTTAAAAAAGCTTTTGGTGTTACTACTCCATGCATGGCAGCCTGTATGTGTTGTTGTTGCCAGTTTCAAATTTAGAGGTCCCTAGTTTTTGGTCCATGCACCACTTTCCTCAACCTCCATAACAGCAGCTTCCACACCTGCACCCGATAGTCCGCCACCTTCATCTTCAAACCCTCTCACCATCCCTAATAACACTCATACCCAATAGAGAAACCTCAACTAACACAATGAATGCCACCATCCTCATAGACCCAGTGACCGCCGACGGTGCCATCGTAGTGGCCAGCCCCGCCAACATCTCAAAACCATACTTAAACTCTCCTTCCGAACACCTAACGCACCTCCGCGAGCCAAGCTTTGCCCACAAACTTCCCCTCCACCACCATCATCAGCTCTTCGTCACCTTTACCATGCACCTGCTCATCTCCACTTCGAACTGCCCACTCAAACCTCCTCCACCAGCGTCATCTTCCTCCTCACATCACCCCCTTCCTCTCGTCACTCCCTTCCTCGTTACCCTCCATTCCTTCTCCCAAGCCTTTCATCGCGCTCCTCGCCAACAATATCTTCTCCATGCCTCACGACGCCCTCTCCCCACTTCCACTGCCTATACAGCCACCCACCTAACATTGACTCCAACCATATTACTACCAAAAGTCTCCTAAACCCGACTTCCTTCCTCCTCACCATGCCACACCGTTAGCTCTCAGCCCTTTGCCACCATAGTTTCCTCACCGTCAACACAGCTCCCACGGCAGCCCCATCCTATGCCCACTCAAACCTCCTCCGCCAGCGTCATCTTCCTCCTCACAGCACCCTCGAGGCCGCCGCCGGTGTGGCCGTGACCGCAACACACCTATTCCCCACTCCCTATAACGTACCCTCACATAAGGCGCCTCCATCACCCCCATAGTTACTCCATCAAACACTTTAACCATGCTCCTCCATCTCTCTTCACCATATCACCAACAACCATCAACGTCACCGAACCAACCAATCACCATGACGCTGCCACGCTTTTACAACCACCACCACAAACCTGTGTGCCTCCATAGCTACCTCTACTATAACTCCTCCATGCCACCTTCGACCATCTCACCACCTCCCAACAGCCAGCCATTACACTCCCCAACCACACGCTGCCATCCGAAACCACCCTCACCACTAACCTCTCTTCCTCAACCTCTAAAACCCTCTAACCCACTAAGGAAATCACCATGCAATCATTATTACGCGTAGCAACCAACCTGAAGGAGCCACCTACCCCCTCAACTTCTTCCTTGCCTCACAACCATCACCACTGAACACTCTCACGCACGACTTCTACGTCGTCGGGGACCCTATCAACGTCACTGTCACGCCCACCGGCACCCCCTTGCCACCTGCGACCGTCGCGCCACCTCCAAGATCAAGCCAAACCATGTGAAAATGCAGCTCGCCGCCGACGCTGCCAACTTCACGCCACCTTGCCCTAATAGCAACCTCCGGCGCCATTCCCGTCGTTAGCAGCGCCTCATCCTCGCCACCTCTCTCTCCCACTGCACCTCCAAACCCGCGTAGCAAACCCCAGCCCCTCCATTTTGCCGCCGCCGCCGTCGTCAACGGTCCCATCGTCACCTTCCATTGCCGCCGCCATCACCTTTGCCAACAATGCCCTCCTGCGCCTCCACAAACCCAACCCTAGGATCCTAACCCTAGTTGAGTCTTTCGCATGAAGTGGGGTTGCTTCCTGCACCCCCACATATTTGAACCTGCCCCCGGACCCTCTTGAATCTCTGAAATACCCCTGCCTTAGCTGGGTTGGATTTACTGCCTGCACCCGCCTAGGTTAAAGATCTGCACCTAAACGCCCGAATTCCAAAATTGACCCTGGTTTTGTTTGTTTTTTTTTTAAAAAAAAAATCTTTTGTACTAAAAAATAATAATGCTTTAAGGGTTTAACATTAGGCTATTTTCTTTAAAAGCCTTTAAGAGGGATGTTTTGAATAAAATTTTCTATTAATTTCTTAATTGACCGCTCGCGTCATATGGAAATTAATTCGAAAAACTTTAATTTCATTTAAAATATCAAAGGGCCATACGCGTCAAGCGATATCCAAAATGAAGTTTAATTTTCGAAAAAAAAATACTAACTTTTTTAAAATTAAAAAGTATCAAAAATCTTCAAAACTAAAAATCACCAACCGACAAACAGTTTTCTACCAATAGAACTACGTAATCCTGATTCTCCCTGATAGATATACGTAGGAGCGAGGTTAAACCTTGTCGGGTCTTTTCCAAAATAAAAAATGTTTTGTTTGATTTTATTTCTATTTTTTGTGAAAAATAAATATTTCAAAAATTACACTCATTTCATTTTATTCAGTTAAAGGTACCGTCTTAGGATGGGCGCCGTGGGAGCTAATACCTTCTCCACGCGTAACCGACTCCCGGACTTGCAATCCGGTTCTTTGCAAACCAGCCTTATCCTTATTTTCTTTGGTTTTCCATAGTTAACCATGAAAACTATGGTGGCGACTTCCCTCTTTTAAAAATTTAAATTAATTATTTTTTATCTGCTGTCCTGTCGTGACCCCGGTTGCAACAAGACACAAGATAGTTTTTCCAAGTTTAAGGGGGCTTGACCAAAGCATAAGGCTCTTTGTCATAGGTGGGTAATTAAGAGTGGCACAGTGAATTTTTTAACTGAAATATGCGATTTGGTGACCATCTTGTAATAAAACAGTATATATGCCTACTTTTGATGCATCACATTCTAGCTCAAAGGTTTTAGAAAATTTAAGTGAAACTATAACAAGTGCATTAGTGAGAATATTCTTTATATTTTGGAAAGAGTTTTCTTTGTTTTTCACCCCAATGGAATGTAACGTCTTTCTTCACAAACTCATCAGAGGTGAAGCTATGTAACATCCTCAAAATTTTGAATAAATATTATTATTATAATACAATTTTTAGCAATATGATTTTCTGCATCATTCTCAGAATAGTATCTGCATTACCTTTAAGTTTTTCCGCATGAATAAGCCTTACGACTATGCTTCATCTGTATCACTTTTATGCTGCATCAGTAATCTAAAAAGGGTAAAACGATTAATAGAACCTAAGGGACAAATTGGTAATTTGGACCTAAAAAAAAGAAAAAACACAACTTCAATTTAGAAAAACCAAGAGTCACTATTGGCATTAAATACCCAGATAAGAACTCACCTTGAATTATTTTGTGCCAACTCACTGGGACTTACGTCATTTACTATGACGTTGAGATTCTTCTCATTAAATTCACTTCAATTTCAACCTAATTAATAACATTCCAAACATTCTATATATAAGGAAAAAGGATGAACCCAGAATCATACCAAAGAACTGAATTTTCTCTCACGATGCATTCTCCCACAGCTCACTCAACTCTTCATCAGATCTTTCAATCTTCCAAAACAAAAGTAAGGAAAAGGAGATATACATATTGTCTTTATTTCCAAACGTTTTCTTTAGTCAGGTATCCCTAAGCCTCACGTTATTCCTTCTTTATCAATTTTTTTTTTTTATATAGATAGTGGTTTTAACACAGGCTTTATTATATTGTGATTTTTTTTTTATTTCCACTCACATGATTATGGGATGCAGTTTGTGGTTGGAGGATATGTTCCTTGAGGTTTCAAATGAGACGAAGTGATTGATTGGTTAATTGCTCATTTATCCTGACTATTCACTGCTATCATTTATCCTATGGTGTTGTTCATTGATTTATATGATTGTTTACTGGAATTTTTTTTGTTCGTTTCAATGAAGTTGATAATATTAGCAGACTTTAAAATTTTATACTTAAAATTTCTTAAAAACAATTCTTTAAAAATGTATGTATATCTCATTTTTCCCTCTCTCCCTTTTCTTTTGTTAAATATGAATGTATGATACAACAACAGGTATGGATGCGCCAAATCCTACACTATCTTTCTCTACAAACATTTCAACTTTCTTCCCTGGGAATGATTGGAGAACGAATGTAATAGAGAATTTTGTTACGTTCAAGGGCGTAGCCTATACAGTTTTTGCCTTCACAAATTTTGAAAATGTACCTTTAACACTGAAAGGGCCTGTGATGGTTACGTTCGGCATGCCAACTATGATCCACAACAACCCAATAATAAACTTGTTTGTACCATCCATGTGATGAGGCCGCATATGCTTAACAATTTGTATGATATGTAATTTTTTTTGTAAGATTAATATATATATATATATATATATATATATTTATATATATATATATATATATATATATATATATATATATATATATATATATATATATATATGCTAATACGTAACAAATATTGTTACGTAAAGAAAACCCATGATAAACCTAAATACTTCTTATAGCAACCAGTGATAACCGTTTCTCGATTCTATAAATTTCATATAATTTAACACTTAATTGGGAACTAATTTATGTTACGTTCATCTCTTTAAAATTCTCAGTCAACCTAGTAATAAAGTCATTAAATTATATTCTATATTAAATTATATTATATATATATATATATATATATATATATATATATATATATATATATCATTTATGTGATATTATTGGAACTTTTATATGACACTCACCATTTATTTTTTTGTGAAGGATTAAAATTATAAAATTTTATAATAAAAAAAAATTGGGACGTCTCAATGAGTGGTATTAGAGGAACGAGCAACATTCCATGTGAGACCTATAAATGCATAGAATATGTACTGACTTGTGAAAATTTCCAGATGGAAAATTCAAGAAATCATGAGTTGACTAAAGCAGTACAAGCTATTAGAGACATGATTGTTGCACTGTTAAGAAACCAAAGGCACAAAGGATCCACTAAATCGCAAGGTTTGGTAGAATTCAGAAGAAACAAACCTCCATGATTTTCTAGAGGATAACCCAGAGAAAGTCGAGTTGTGGGTTAGAGAGATTGAGAAAATCTTTCGGGTAATGAACTGTACAGACAACCAAAAGATAAATTTTGTTGTATTTATGTTGATTGGAAAAGTCGGATACTGGTGGGATAATACTAAAAAATTGTTGGGAAAGAGAGGAATAAATATTACTTGGGAAGTATTTAAAACCAAATTCCTTGAAAAATATTTCCCTAATGACGTGAGAAGAGAAAATGAAATAGAATTCGTGCAATTAAAAACAAGGTAACATGTCAGTTGGGGAATATGCTTCAAAATTTGAGGAATTGGGAAAATACTCCACTTTCTTGTACCAATCGGATAAAAGAATGAAATGTATAAAATTTGAGGATGGGCTTAGACCTGAATTAAAGAGAGCAGTAGGAATATTAGAAATTTTTTATTTTCCTACCCTTATACATAAGAAATCTTGGACCCCATGTAAATAAAAAAAGATATAACCAGGGAAAAACTTATGACCGCCCTCAACATAGATCCTCATCCAGTTACCATAACTCTGGAAATTTTAACAGGCCTTTGGAAAATGAAATTAAGTGTATGAAATGTGGCCAAGATCATTATACTGGGTATTTTCATGTCAAAGGACCTATATGCTTCAACTGTGGAAAACCTGGTCATGTGACAACTGAATATGTACATCAGAAATCACATTTCAATCCTTCCACATCTGCTCCCAAGACAAGGCCTATGACGACTGGTAGAGTTTACATCATGAGTGATACTAAAACTGCTCAAAATCATGATCTAATTCAAGATACGTGTTTCATTAAAGGTAAAACTTTGAATGTACTGTATGATTCAGGCACAACTCATTATTTTATTTCTAATAATTGTGTTAAGGATCTGAAATTGATAATTTCTTCTTTGAATACAAATATGATTGTTTCAACCCCCACTAGTGAGTCTGTAATTATAAATAAACTGTCTAAACTGCCCTTTGTTAATTAAAAATAGGAAATTCCTTGTAAATTTGATATGTCTTCCTTTGTCACAATTAGATGTCATATTAGGAATAGATTGGTTGGTTGCCAATCAAGTTATTCTAAATTGTGCAGAAAGATCAGTGATATTTCCTAATTCTAAAATTCTTTTGAACCCCTATACCGATTCAAAAAACCCAGTGTTAAAAAATAAGATTCAAGGGTATTTATTATTTCTTCTATGGAATCAAAGGAGGAAGTTAATTTGAAAAATACAGTTGTTGTTCAAAATTTTCTTGATGGTTTTCCTGCTAATATTCCTAGTTTACCACCCAATAGAGAGATTGAATTTTTCATAGATTTAATGCCAGGGACTGGACCAATTTCAACCCCATATAGGATGTCACCTTCTGAAGTGGCCGAATTAAAGAAATAATTGGAGGGATTGCTTGAAAAACAATTTATTAGACCTAGTATATCACCTTGGGGAGCCTCGGTTTTGTTAGTTAAAAAGAAAGATGGAAGTTTTAGGTTGTGTGTAGATTACCGTCAATTAAATAAATATACCATAAAGAATAAATACCCATTCCCCAAAATAGATGATTTGATTGACCAATTAAGAGGAGTTCTGTATTTTCTAAGATTGATTTACAATCAGGTTATCACCAGATGAGAGTAAAGGCAGAAGACATACCAAAGACACCCTTTCAAACAAGGTATGGTCATTATGAATACTAAGTGATGCCTTTCACTTTATCCAATGCTCTTGCTGTATTTATGGATTATATGAATAGGATTTTCTGTCTATTTTTAGATTGTTTTGTAGTTGTTTTTATAGATGATATACTTATATATTCTAAAACCTTTGAGCAACATGAGAAGCATCTTATAACAGTTTTTCAAATTTTGAAAGATAAACTGTTGTATGCTAAATTGTCTAAGTGTGAATTATGGTTGGAGGAAATAAAATTTTTTGGCCATGTAATTTCTAAGGGAGGATTAGTAGACCCAACCAAGGTAGAAGCAGTTTTACAATGGGAACCACCAAAGTCAGTGACCAAGATCCATAGTTTCTTAGGTTTGGCTGGATATTATAGGAGATTCATTGAAGGATTTTCTATAATAGTTATGGTGTTAACCCAACTTACGAAGAAGGGTCAATTTTTTAAGTGGACCAAAAAATGTGAAAATAGTTTCAAAGAACTTAAGAAAAGATTGACCACTTCTCCTGGTTTAGCCTTACCCGATCACTGTAGACACTTTGTAGTATTATCTGATGCTTCCAAAATGGGGTTAGGATGTGTTCTTATGCAAGATAGAAAGGTAGTGACGTATGCTTCTAGGCAACTAAGAACACATGAGAAAAATTATCCAACCCATGATCTAGAATTGGCCGCCATTGTTTTTCCATTAAAAATTTGGAGACATTATTTATATGGTGGTAAATTTGAGATTTTTAATGATCATAAGAGTCTCAAATATTTGTTTGATAAAAAAGAATTAAATATGAGACAAAGGAGATGGATGAAATTTTAAAGGATTATGATTTTGAATTACATTACCACCCAGGAAAAGCAAACATAGTGGCTGACGCCTTAAGTAGAAAATCTTTACATGCTTCCACATTGATGATCCAGGAAATGGACTTACTAGAGAAGTTTAGGGATCTGAATTTGGCAATATCTTTAAGTCTAGATAGGATTCAATTAAATGCAATTAAGGTTACTAGTGACTTAAAGAAATAAATTAAAGAGGCTCAAGCAAGTGATGAATTCCTTCAAAAGAAAAAAGAGTTGGTGGAACCAAATAATGGAGGAAAATTTGTCGTGAATGAGGAAGGAATTTTGAAATTCGGAAATAGGGTTTGTGTTTCGAATGATGAAAAATTTAAGAAAGTGATTTTGGAGAAAGCTTATAAGAGCAAATTGAGCATACATCTAAGGACAACAAAAATTTACCAAGACCTTAAGCGAATGTTCTAGCGGCCCAAAATGAAGAAAGAAATAGCCCAATATGTAGCATCATGCTTGATTTGTCAAAAGGCTAAGATAGAGCATCAAAGACCAACGGGAATGTTACAGCCCTTAGATATACCCGAATGGAAATGGGATAGCATAACAATAGATTTTGTAGTTGGTTTACCTCGAACAATCCAAAAATTTGATTCCGTATGGATTATTGTAGATAGATTAACCAAATCTGCTCATTTCTTACCTATTAATATTAGGTATTCTTTAGAAAAATTGACTGAGTTGTACATAAGAGAAATTATAAAATTGCATGGGGTTCCATCTAGCATGATCTCTGATAGGAATCCTAGGTTTACTTCTAAATTTTGGGGTAGTTTACATCAAGTAGTGGGTACAAAGATTCAAGTTAGTTCCGCTTACCACCCTCAAACGGATGGACAATCGAAAAGAACCATTCAATCCTTAGAGGATTTGTTGAGAGCTTGTGTGCTAGAAAATTTTAGAAATTAGGATAAGTATTTACCAGTGATTGAGTTCACATACAATAATTGTTTTCATTCTAGCATAGGTATGGTACCCTATGAGGCATTGTATGGAAGAAAATGTAGAACACCTTTGTGTTGGTTTGAATCTGGAGAAAATTTGCTCTTAGGTCCTGATATGATCCAACAATCCACGGAAAAAATTAAGATGATTCAAGAAAGGTTGAGAATAGCTCAAAGTAGACAGAAAAGCTATGTAGATAAAAGGAGACCACCTCTTGAATTCCTAGAAGGTGATCATGTGTTTTTGAATGGTCTCTTACTATTGCCACAGTTGGAGTGACCTCATTCTCTATATACCTCTTTTATATCCATTTGATTTTCACTGGAGTCACTTTCACTGTGGTGAGAATTACACCTTCTAAGTTTGTATAATAAAAAGAGTTTTCTGAAGGAAAGATTAAACTCAACACACTAAGGGAATTTCCAAGAAAGAGAGGTGTGTCACTAGAACAATCTTAACACTAAGCCTTTCCTTAACCAAAACCTTACCTCAATGCACTAAATAAAACATTTTCTCAAGAAGAATACCCTAGAATACTAAAAAAGGTGGCATATTAAGAATGGTTCAAACAAAATAAAGCTATCAAACTAGACGTATGAAATAAGAAAACAACACACAAATTTAAACTAGGTGATCCTATATGTGAGACTCATTGACACCTGTGACCTTTGAGACGCACTTCCTGTCTAATTTTGAAAAATTTCTTCCTTAATTATATTTGTCAAGATACAGTTACAATGCAAAGAAATACAATCAAACTGCGTACAAAGATTAAGCAAAACTACTTGTCACTCCAAGGTTTTGCTGTAATGCCTCATGTGTTTTCACTCTTTATGTAATTTGTCTCTCAATCCATCTTCATTTAGAGGCTTTACCTTTGTGAGTTTCTCTAAGAATCTTGTGCTTCAGTCACCATTTGAAAGTAAACACTAACACATCCACAATTCTCTTTTCTAATGAACTAGCTCATTCAAGAGGTCAAAATTGAAAGCAACAAAGCTAAATTTTAAAGGCTAACGACCGTGAGTTGAAGTATAAGGAGGTGCTAACGACCATGCTCAATACTCTTATGAATTAGAGATATTTTCATGGATTTTATAAAAACAAAACTTTGTGTTAGATATCGCTTGACGCATATAGTCATTTGACTAACTAAATGAATTAGTATTACCTAATTATCAAACAAAACATTTTCGAATTAGATACTGCATGACATATGCGGTCATTTGATATCTAAGCAAATTATTTTATTCATTGTGTGAAAACATTTTAAATAATAAAAATCAAGTACAAGATTATAGTCAAAACTTTTTTTTTAATTATTTCATATATAGAAAAAAAAAACATATTATGGTGGTGTATTTATAAAAAAAAATGCAAAACATGTAGCAAAAATGTTTGGTCAAATGCATGGACCCAATTATTATATTTTTTAAAACAATACCAAAGGAACCTCAAGGGTGTATAAAAAAAAAAAAAAAAAAAAAAAAAAACCTGAAACACCTTTCAACCCACTTACTTCTCACAAATTCCATCAACAAGTAGTTAGAAACCTCAAAAGCAAAGGTGATGTCCCTAATGAAAACCAAATCAGCCTCGAAAATCTCATAGTTTAAAGGAACCATAATCACTACAACAATGATTAGGAAAATTTCAAAATCTAATTATAGTGCTTTCATCACATAAACTAATTTTCAGATCTCAAACCTAAATCATATTACCGACAACGGTGACGGAGATATTAGAGCAACGGTGAAGCTCCACTATCGATTTCAAAATATGGCATACGACGTGCAGCGGTTATGGTGTCTTCGCCGTATTTAAAAAAAAAAAAAACTAACTTTAGTTACATAAATATTCCTCCCAATAAATTATCAACATGTCACGTGACAATAATTTTAGATGTTGCTAAAATTAAGTTTTATTGTGACAAATAAAATTATCACAATGTAATAGTGACAACAATAAAATATTACAAATATAAAAGATATTTGTGACAATAATAAAATATCACAAATATATAAAACAGTAATGATAAATTAGTTGTTATTATTATTAATTTATTATAATTGATATTATTTTATTATCAAAATTTATATGATAATTAGATATGAATTGTTTCTAACTATTAACATTTAATCATTGTTATCAAAAATTATGATAGTTTGTAATAAATATCATATCATAATTAATAGGCAAATCATACTTAAAATTAAAAATACATATTAAAATAAATAAACATAAAATATAAATATAAAATATTCATTAGATTTAAAAGTTCGACAAACCAAATATATAACAAGAACTTGAAACATAAATATATCAAATCAAACCTAATTCTAACTTTTTTCACCATAAAAAATAAAATGAATTAACTGGAACATTTCAGAGATATCTCAACCCTTATACACAAAGAACAAATACAAGTTCATCATTGAAGGAATAACAACCACATGAAAGGATGAGATGCAAAATGATTCCATAACTACAAATGTGTTCCAGACCTTGTAATAGATCTACAACAACAACATGTCTCCATTACTGTCAACACCCGATTTTGTCCGGGTAATCTTTTAAATTAAAATATAATGATAAAAATCAATAATTACATAAAAATATATTTATTAGTTTAAGTATTCTTGAAATAATAATAATGATAAAAGTTAAATAAAATTTGAACTTTTCCATAAAAAAAAAGACTCAAAAAGAAAAGGTGGTGATTTTACAAAATAAA
>Ga0209700_109096_pt1 | contig 11914 bp, 5 predicted proteins | sample SiratroredBW_FD_187528 | JGI IMG/M metagenome (GOLD analysis project Ga0209700, IMG submission 187528) | Root nodule microbial communities of legume samples collected from California, USA - Siratro red BW (SPAdes) (version 2) | ecosystem: Host-associated > Plants > Roots > Nodule | place: USA...
TTTTAAATTTACAAAAATATCACGTAATTTTTTAAATATTAAATATTTACAAAAGTATTATTCTATGTTTTGATGGTATCATCTTTTTAATGATTGGACTAGTTAAACTTGTCCAAAACATACAATCATATTTTACTATGAACATACTTGGTTGGTTTTATAATCCTTGAATCAACTCATTATTCTGAAAAAATTTATGCTATAAAATAAAAAATTCTATCATATACTTCTGTTTCTATGATCCTTGTTTTCCTTTAATCATTGTTGTTTATACATATGTCTCCTTAATTATGATAAAAAAAGTCTCTACTTAACTTCTATATCTCTCGTTCCTTTCCAGAAACTAAGTAATGCTTACAACTAGTTAAATGCATAATTAATATATAATTAATATATATATATATATATATATATATATATATATATATATATATATATTTCATATACAAGATTGATATTAATTATCATAAAAAGACAAACGTTAAGTCACAAACCTAAAACACCTATATTTTGACAATAATAAATAATAAAATATTTTGGTGTGTTTAACAATTTACTTAATGTGGAATAGACATTACACTGAATCTATAACGTGATAAGATCTTAAGTTATAAAGCTTACAAAAAGTTTTTAAAGACTAGATAAAGCATTAGATGCATATTAAAGTCAATACAAAGTTTGATAGGAAGAAGCATACTAAGGAGTAAATGAATTTCTTTGCAATTTTAGAAGAAGACATAAGAGGAGTGCCTTAGATGAAAAATACAAATGTGTAGTTCTAGACACATCTTTATGCTATAAGATCGTCTAAAAGTTCTAAAGTTGAGTATGAAGATATCCCGATGATGATTTTAACACAACACACCCACACCATTAGAATTTATATGCTTAATATGGTGTTTTCAAAAAAGTTAAGAAAAGAACAAAGTTAAGTATAAAGTTAAGTATACAGATTTTACCTTAACATTGAGAATCAAAGCTTCAAGTACTTTAAATATTAGTGTGTTTGAGAGATCACAAATAGATAATTCATTTTGTAAATCCTTCCCTTTGTAAAGAATAAGAAGCATTTCTTTGTATACTATCTCATGGGGATTTTTTTCTGTTAAACCAACATTGCTTTGTTGTATAATCAAAAGTGGATCTTTGTAGTTAACAAAGTGCAGCAATTGGTACTCAAGGTTGAATCATAGGGGAATATTAGTGGATAACCAAAAGTAAATATGTGTCTTTATTGTAAGCCAGATTCCAAGTGTTTTTAACTTCTACTAAACTACCACTTCTTAAAGGTAACTCTTTCTTTCACTCCTTGCCCCAATGCCGACTATTTCTCTAGTGATTGAGTATAATACAAGTGATAAGACACATTGCTTAAATGATAGTTTGTAATTCAAATAAGGACAAGATTAAACGTACCACCTATTTAATGAGTGCATTGTTCATGCGACAACTTCTTATTCAAGCGAGAAAAGGATTAAATGAATCCTCTATTTTTTTTCTAAATTATATCACTCAAGTGATAAGTTGATGTATTATATGACTATTGCTCCAAGTGATAAGGCTTATGTCCGAAATTTTTTTCGAATGTCTTTTAGTTGTATTAAATTATCCATTTGTAGAGCTAACATTTTCTTTCACTCTTTTCTTTGAGGATCGAGTATTACTCCAGTAATCGAGTATAATATAAGTGATGAGGTACATTACTCAAATGATATTTGATTGTTCAAATGAGGAGAGAACTGAAGGTAGCCTCAATTTTGATTAATGTTATCGTTGAAGTAACAACTTGTCATTAAAAGTAAAAAAAAAAAAAAAAAAAAAAGGTGAAATGCATCCTATTTTTTAAATTGTAACAGTCAAGTGATAGACCCTTGTATGATATGACATATTTCTCCAAGTGATATTCTTATTTGTGATAAAAAAAAGATTGTAAGTCTTTTTAAGTTTTGTTAAACAACCCTTTGTAGAGCTAACATTTTCTTTCACTCATTTCTCTATTGATGACATTTTTCTTTGATGACAGAGTATAATACAAGAGATGAGACACATTACTTAAATGATAATTGGTCATTAAAATGAGAAGAAGACTGAATGTGATCTCTATTTTAATAAGTATCATCTCTCAAGTGACAATTCATTGTTGAAGTAAAAAAAAAATAAAAAAAGGGTTAACTACATTCTTTATTTTTTTAAAGTTATATTACTCAAGTGATAGGCCATGTATTATATGGCATATTTTATTGTTTTAAAATTCTTGTGTGAGTGTGTTTAAGTTAAAATTTAATTATTTTAAGAATTTTTATGATTTTATATTTTAATGTGTACATTAACTTTAGATTTAATATATTTTTATTTATATATTTTATTTACTTGTATGTTATTTTTGTTTAAATTTGAAATATTATTTAAGAGATTTAAATATAAGATTAAGAGAATTTGACCGTTATAAGAATGTAACGAATTACGTGTAAAAAAAAAGCGTCAATTAAGTCTTTAAACAAATTCTTACTCAAACAATTACCTTAATGATTTATATCAGGGTCATATCTTTCTTAATCTCACCTATTAAGTAATAATTTAAACATTTACTGACTTAATTTTCATCTAGAGTAGTTCTGGTTGTCGTCCTACAAATACTAAGGGTAATTCTCCCACTTATCAATAAAACCCAGTTAAAATAAATTCCCCAAACTATATTTACAATTTTACTACATATTTTTCAATTTATACCAACTATCTTTATCATATTTTACAATATATTAAATATAAATATACTTCATAATACTTACTAATCATTTTTATCACATGCCCGGTTTACAACACCTATTTTTATTATAAATTTATTTACTTTTCAAGTAATTTTTGAATAATAGACAAATAAATATTCATGTTTCACATATTTATACATATTTATTTGTTATTAGTTTTGGTTTTGAAAATAAAATCAATTTTTGTAAAATTTTTAGTTTTAAGTAAAGTAAAATATACAAAATATATATTGCCTTTTAAAACTGGTATTTAGTATGTGTTCAAAAACTCAAATATATACAAGTGAAAACCAAAATATATAAAAAGCATAAACTAAAGTCTTCGAGTGCTCCTGGAGAATCATTTCTTCAAATGTTAAAATACAATCATAAGAGTATAAAAAAAACAAAGGGTGAGCTAACTTTTCAATCAAACATACAAGAAACATCATCAATATATATCAAATTACAAATCAAGCTAGCCTATCAAAAACCATCAATCTTATCAACAATTTATATAATGGTTAATTATCTGCTTCTGAATGAATGTGAATATCCTTTAGTCACCGAAATTCTTCATTAGTGGCTTAGACTTGATATTTACAGTTATTGACTAGATTCATTCTTCTTATACATTCGTTTGGTTTAGATTCACAAGAGCCCTTTCATAAGTGCACGAGTATAGTCTAGTTGTTTATAATGCTTTAACATTGTTGATATTTATGCTATGATATTGTTTATATTTATGTTATATGTTTTGATGGTATCATCTTTTTATAGCCCGTATCATCTTTTCAATGATTGGAGTAGTCAAACTTATCCAAAACGTACAATCATGTTTTACCATGAAAGTTTTACAATCTTTAATAAACTCATTATTCTGAATAAATTAATGCTACACAATAAAACAATTTATGCTATAAAATAGAGCAATTTTGTCATATACTTTTGTTTGCTATGATTCTTGTTTTTCTTTATTCAATGTTGTTTACACATATCTCTCTTTAATTATGATAAAACATGCCTTTACTTAATTTTTATATCTCTCGTACCTTTCCATTCCAAAAACAAGTAATGCGTAACTAGTTAAATGCATAATACATCTGCATTTCGTACACAAAATTGATATTAATTATCATAAAAAAAAAGACAATTATTAAGGCACAAGACTTTATATGATAGGATGTGATTCTCGATATGAAAGTCATACCTAAGATACCTAAGACACCAATATTTTAATAATTTACTTAAAGTGAAATAATTATTACACCAAATCTAACACATCATAAGATGTTAAGTTATAAAAGGTTATGAGAAGTCTTTAAAGACTAGATAAAACATTAGATGCATATTAAAATCAATACAAAGTCTCATAGCAAGATGGATAGAAAGGAGTAAATGTAATCCTTTGAGTGTCTTAAAGATCGTTTGAAAGTTATGAAGTTGACTAAATGAGTGCCTAAGATGTAAAATACAAATATGTAATTCTATATACATTTTATGCTTTAAGATCGTTTGAAAGTTATGAAGTTGATTATGAAGATATCTCAATTATTTTAACCCAACACACCCACTGTTAGAATTTGTATGTTTAATATGGTGTTTTCAAAAGAGTTGAGAAAGCAATAAAGATATATAGTGTTCTTTGTATCAAACTTTGAGTGCAACAATAAAAGATTCAACTAAATTCCAACATGATTTTGGAAATGTCGACACAAGGAAAAACTACAACTTGTAAGCTATAACTGTATGGTTTATAACATCTATAAAAAGAAAATTCACCATGTAGAAACAACTAATGAATGAATGAAGTGAAGTATATACATTTTACCTTGATATTGAGAATCAAAACATCAAGTAGTTAAAATATTAGTGTGTTTGAGAGACCACCAATCGATAATTCATTTATAAATGCTTCATGATCGAAGTCTTATTCGGTCAAATAATTACAGTTAAATGCAATACTAGGATGTGACTCCTAGGTCCTCTCCTAAGGACCTAGTTCCTATCAAAGGATTAAACACACAAAGTATCAAAGGATTAAACACACAAAGAAAAGGGGGAGGGGAGGGGGTTTGTTGTGAAATAACTAGATTTAATAAAATAAAAATAAAACAATAACCGAATTAGATTTTCTTAACCAAAATTTAAATTATCTTCTTGATTAGATTGCAATTTGCTTATCACAAGATACAAAAATTCATGCTCAACTTATTGAACCCTAACTCCAACCCGAATTAATTAACTAAGCAATAATTAACAAAAGTTTTCCTTATGCAAATTAAGCATTCACATACATCATTCATTCCATCCCAACAACCTGTGACTCACTCCATTAAGCATGAACAGAGACACGAAATTCATATTAACTAAAACATTAAGCATGAACTAGTAAAAGCATTCAAACTTTATATCTCAATCAAACAGATGGTTGGTAAGCTAGAGAGTTTTAAAAAATAGATTTTCATAAAAATCAAACAACAACAATTCAAACTTTCATAATTCATCTCACATACAAGGACACTGAATTCTCTACTTCCGCAAGCTCGTGCATTGAGTTAGACTCAGAGGTGTGCACCTGTCATATACCAACCATCTGTTCCGATCGGGCTCATATTTCAAACCTCAGATCCCATATGCACAACATTAATCCATATGTCCTATTCCGATCGGGCTCATATTTCAAACCTTGGATATGTCCATATGAACCTCCTTCGACTCTTCACTAACTGATAATCTTCATCTATGTAAATCCAATTTAACAGTAGAGTCAAGATACCTCCTAATCCCCAAACAATGCACATCCTAATAATGGACTCTCTACTTCTTCCGGAATACTCATGCAATGAGTTAGACTAAGAGGTGTACACCTGTCATGTTCCAACCATCTGTTCCGATCGAGTTCATATTTCAAACCTCAGATCCCATATGCACAGGGTTAATCCATATGTCCTATTCTGATCGGGCTCATATTTCAAACCTCGGATATGTCCATATGAACCTCCTTTGACTCTTCACTAACTGATAATCTTCATCTATGTGAATCCAATTTACCAGTAGAGTCATGATACCTCCGAATCCCCAAACAATGCACATCCTAATAATCTCAACACGGGTATCTCCTTTCTTGAAGATACTATGTCTCGATCACACACCACATCATTCACAAACATTGATACTACATCATACAATACATAAAGATTCATCTAATTCATTAATAAAAAAAATAACTCTAATATTTATGAAAAATAATCAAACTAGCTTCACTTACCTCTATAGGGTAGAGATACTCAAAAACCTAAAATCAACCTGTTTAAGAATCTGGTCGGACACTCTTATCTACTCTCAACGTTAGGAATCTAAAGGTGTCCTCTAATTGTCAATCTGATAACATATGAGATCACAAATCTAAAGAAAAGGTAGAAAACTTTAAAGAGAAATTGTTCTAGAGAGATGGTGGTTTTCATAAGAATAAAACTGTATATTTTCTTAGAGAGAATTGATAGTTTTTATAAACATAATATCTTTCTTAGAGATAATTGGTGATTATTATAAAAATAAAATCTGAATAACTAATTTATATTTATTTAAACAACTTTTCTTTTCTTTTTTTTGTAAAAAAAATATTCAAGTATTATCTTATTTATCTCTAAAACTAATTCTAGGTTAGTTTTTATTTTATAGCTATTTTATAGGGTATTAAAGGTAATCATCACATTTATTATATTATTTTAAAACTTTATTTTAATTATATATTACTAAAAATATATATAGGGAAATAAAGAAAATAAATATGAAATTTTGTAGAAACTATGTTTTTATAGAAAATATAAAAAAGTTTTGAAATTTTTTCTAAATGTTAAATATTTTAGACTTGTAAAAGGAAACTGAAATGAATATTAGTTATGTAATTTTGTTTTTATTATAAAATTAAATTATTACCAATTTCATTTATTTTTTTATGACAGTATCATCAGATTGTATTGTCTTATTCCAACTTTTATGGGTATAAATAGAGGTTTTATTCCAACTTTATATCAATCTACCAAGGAATTCAAGAAAGAAATAATTTTACTCCAAAATTGAATTACTATGAAGACCACATTCTCAGTTGTGTTGATTATGCTTCTTTTCATTGGGATCGGTATGCTTTGCTTTTCATTTATTCGAGTTAGTCCACTGTTTAAATTTTTCTCCATTTCTTAAATATTGTTGTGTTTTTAAATAGGTTTTTGTTTATTGTAGAGAATGAAGGGCCAATGATAACAGCAGAGGCAAAATACTGTGATAAACAAAATTATAGCTACTGCGATGAAAACTGTATCCGTAATTGTCCAAGAAAATATGGACCAAAAGCAATTGGTTTCTGCACTTATAATCCTCCTGCATGCATATGTCGTTTTCCCTGTTAACTAATCAAAGTTTGTTCATGTAAGAGCACCATGGATTTAAAGAAATAAAATTCTTTTATTTGTCTTTTAATTTCTTCTTTAGAAAACAATTCTATGAAGTAATAAATGAATAATACTACAATTACCAAATTCTTCCATACTTCTTGCAATTATTTAATTAATAAAATTTCTATAGTTTTTAAATTTCTAGATATTAATTATCATAAGAGAAGACAATTGTTAAGGCACAAAGGAGACTTTATATGATAAGATGTAATTCTCAATGAAAGTCATACCTAAATCACCAATATTTTAACAATAAGAGATAATAAAATATCTTGGTATTTTTAACAATTTACTTAATGTGAAATAAGCTCCAAATCTAACAAATTATAAGATGTTCAATTATAAAAGCTTTTGAGAAGTCTTTAAAGACTAGATAAAACATTAGATGTATATTAAAGTCAATACAAAGTCTTGTAGCAAGATGGATAAGAAGGAGTAAATGCAATCTTTTGAAGTTTTAGAAGAAGACATAATATGAGTACTTTTGAATGTAAAATATAATTATAAATATGTAGTTCTAGACACTACTTTATGCTTTTAAAATCCTCTAAAAGTTATGAAATTGACTATTTTTTTTTTTTTTATGAACAGCGATGACTTTAACCCAACACATGAATTGTTACAATTTGTATGTGTAATATGGTGTTTTAAAAATGGTTGAGAAAAAAATAAAGATAAATATTATCCTTTGCATAAAACTTTGAGTGCAACAACAAAAAGAAATCTATCTTAAAAGGTTGATATTTAGTTTTGTACATGTACATACTTTTCTTAGTATAGCTTACACTGGATATTTACAGTTATAGACTACATTCATTCTTCTTATATACATACATTTGCTTTAGATTCTTTTATATGTCTTTTAATTTCTTCTTTAGAAAACAATTGTATCAAGTAATAAATGAATAATAGTACAATTATCAAATTCATCCATACTTCTTGTAATTACCAAATAAAATAATAAAAGTAATTCTTTTTATAAATAATTATCTCAATATATTAGTTTAACAGTTTTCATTTCCCTTTAAATGAATAAACAAATCTCGTAATTGTATTTTCTTTTGTCTATTTAAATACTGTTAATTTAAATGATACAATATAATTTAAATTATCGAATTTCTCCTACCCTAGGATATGTTTGTTTCTGCATATGGAAATTTTACAAGCGACGAAATGTATGAAAAGATTGAAAAAAATACAAAATTACACGAAAAACGAAAAAAAATTTAGCTTCTGAAACTTTCCACACTTAAAAGAAAGACGAAGAAAGTTTATTTTTTTAATTAAAATATTTTTTATAAATAATTATAATAATACATATAATCGATTATACATATTATTATAATATTTATAATTATATATATTAATTTATTACATAATATATAATACTTATATTAATTATATATTATATATATATATTAATTTATTACATAATATAATAATAAATAATATTTACATTAAATAAATAAATTAAATTTTATTTTTAATTTTAAGAATAAATTTATAATTTCATAATTTATTATATTAAAATATTATTATATTTATCACATCATTCACAAACTTTCCACTCAAATCATGATAGTTAAAATGGGGAGTTTACTTGTAAAATTGTAATGCTTTGTACGATTCAAATTACACACAGGATCCTTATACAGCAAAATCGTAAGGATTATGGAACAGAAAAAAAATGTGTAATCGTGAGGATCATGGAACAGAAAAAAAAAATGTGGAATTGTGACTTTTTTTGTGTGTATCAAACTGTTCACCTTCTTGAATTTAATTTTATTCAAAAATTAATGCAATTAAATTCTGACATTTGTGATATGTGTTGTCACTTAACACCACCAAATTAAAATTAATGCATTAATGCAATTAAAATTTAAAAAAATAAAGAGTCTTTTCACACATATTTCTACACCACCCAATTCAAATTAATTAAAATTTAAAAAAAATAAAGAGTCTCTTCACACATACTCCTACATCACCCAATTAAAATTAATGCATTAATGCAATTAAAATTTTAATTAAAATTTTAAAAAAATAAAGAGTCTCTCCACACATACTCCTACATTTCAAATGAAAAGTCTTTTTAGCTTCTCTACACCCCCACATGAAGAGTCTAATGTCATTTCAAATGAAGTGAGTCTCTTATGTTGTTTTACACTGTTGTTTATCTCTTAATTGGATCTCATTTCAAATTCAATTAAAATAAAACTAAATTAATTTAATTAAAGAAAATGTTGTTCATCTCTTGATTGGATCTCATTTCAAATTCAATTAAAATAAAATAAAATTAATTTATTTCAAATTCAATTAAAATAAAACTAAATTAATTTAATTAGAGCAAGTGTTGTTCATCTCTTGATTGGAAATCATTTCAAATTCAATTAAAATAAAACTAAATCAATTTAATTAAAGCAAATGAAGAATCTCTTGGAGTTTACTCCTCCTTCTTATTACTTGATTTGTTTTATTTCAAACTCAATTAAAATAAAATTAAATTAATTTAATTAATGCAAATGAAGAGTCTTTATTCACTCTTTTTTCTTGATTGGGTTCCATTTCAATTTTAATTAAAATAAAACTAAATTAGTTTAATTAAGGCATTTTAATCATCTTTTAATTTTAAAACCTCAGTCACACTCACATATCCAAAGTCATTAGAGCATACACTAACAAGATTTTCTTAGACTTCTCCTTATTAGCAAGAAAAGAAATCACACTCCACAACTCACACACTTAGGCAATATAGATTATAGATTTAAATGATATACTCTTAATTCAAATGGAGATGATGAACACTTGGTTGAAGGTCAAGTCCAAGGTGGTGTGGAAGATGATGATGTTCTTGTCATCCCAACTTTAGAGGAGGAGAATGTTCTTATTGACGTGGTTAATGGAGGAGATAAAACTAATGAAGATTCCATTAATTTTCATTTTAATGTGAGTGATTTATATTAGATGACCTTAAGTTTTATTAAGTATTATCAAAGTAGTTGATTTTGTAGACTTTAAGTTTGATGAAGTACTAACAAATGAATTGACTAGTTATGTGTGTATATTTGGTTTGTGTTTATAGGATTAGTGACTTTAATTTGGATCTCATTTGGGCACTAGATGTTTTTACATAAATTTTACATTGTTATTACTCCTTCATAATATATCCAACACATCAATTAATCTTTTTAATTACTTAATTATTTATTTGTTTACAAAAAATATTATTATTATATATATTTATATATTTAAAAATAAATAAAATCTATTATTCGCGTTACGATTTTCCAGTTTACGATCTTATGAACTTTTCACCATCCTACTCAAAATCTCGATTTTAACTACCTTACACTCAAATCTTACCATTTTTTTTTAATTCAAACAACAAAATTTTTCACATATTTTCATCTCAAATCCACTCTCCAAACCAAACATATCCTTAGTGAGATAAGTCACTCAAAGCAGTGCACAATCATTTTGAACTAGCATTTCATCACTATAATATGATATATTTTCAAGTTATTATATTTTTGTTCTTACATGTATTTTTCTTTAAAACAAATCTTCTCACCTGCAAAAGGATACTAGTCTTGAACTGCTTGGTGGAGCATTAATAGTTTCTAAACAAAAATATGGGAGTGAAGGGGCTATGTTAGGATAACCTTTTAATTAGCAATTCTTCGGTTAAACCCCCATAGAAAAATGTTTTTATTTTTTTTACATATTAAAGAAATCAAAGAAATACCTTAAGTTTTTAATATTTTCATTTCTTTAATATTTTTGAATTACTATAGTATAAATGTAAAATATTTACTAATTTTGTTAATAATTTATTTTCTGGAAAATCTAATTCACTATTATTAATGGGTGTTTTAATTATATTTTTTTCATCTACAAAATTTAAATTAGACATAGGGACTTTTTCAACCTATGATCATTTACATATAGTTGGTGTATTTTGGTACTTGCTAGTTATTGAAGGCAATAACATATGCTGTCGGAAAGAAAGCTTGGAATGACATATTTCAGCAATTAGATAGTCACTAACAAAAAACTAACAACTCACTAATAAAATCAACATCAAGAGAATGAACCACTACGAGCAATCAATAACTAAAGGTAAATAACAACATAATTTATCTTAAAAAAATTATATACTGAAATTAGACATTTGAATAAGATACATGTTGAGATATTTTGAATAATTGTTACTGAATTTCCTTTATTATGTTTTGCATTCTTTTATTTCGATAATATATAATTTTCGAAATTATGTTCATACTTTTATTATTTATTGATCATAACTTAATATATTCTTTTTCTTTCATTGGTACTTGAATATTAGGTTTTAAATTATATATTACTAAAAATACATATAGGAAAATAAAGAAAATAAATATGATGTTTTGTAGAAACTATGTTTTTATAGAAAAAAATATAAACGTCTTGAAACTTTTTCTAAATAGTAAATATTATAAGGTTTGTAAAAAAGAAACTAAAATAAATATTAATTATGTAATTATGTCTTTATTATAAAATTAAATTTTTATTAATTTCGACTTATTTTTTATGACAGTATCATCAGCTTGTATTGTCTTATCTTTATGTTTATGTGTATAAATAGAGGTTTTATCCCAACTTTATATCAATCTACCAAGAAATCAAGAGAGAAATAATTTTGCTCCAAAATTGAATTACTGTGAAGACCACATT
>Ga0209700_109100_pt1 | contig 11913 bp, 3 predicted proteins | sample SiratroredBW_FD_187528 | JGI IMG/M metagenome (GOLD analysis project Ga0209700, IMG submission 187528) | Root nodule microbial communities of legume samples collected from California, USA - Siratro red BW (SPAdes) (version 2) | ecosystem: Host-associated > Plants > Roots > Nodule | place: USA...
TTTAACAAAAGTTCAAAGTCACTATCCCAATTTATCCAGTAAAAGTATTTAATATAAGTAAATTCATTTACCTCATTCGTTGAAAACCCTAAACCACATTCATGTTCCTTAACCATAACATTACTTTCATGTGCTTCTTCCATATCTGATATCTTATCTACTTCTTCAGAAACTTTACTCAAATATTCTCTTTCCATGATAGACTGAAGAAAATATTTAAAATAATCACATTAAGAAATCAAATAAACATAAAAATTTAAGTCACTTCTGCTTTATGGTCTATAGAAATTGTAAAAGTAATACACATTACGGTTTGTAGAAACTGTAAAAGGATTTGCATTTTTTTACTTCTTACGGCTTCTACAAACCGTAGACAAAAAAAATGTTCTACGGTTTGTAGAAACCGTAGAAGCATTTGCATTTTTTTACTTCTTACGGCTTCTACAAACCGTAGACAAAAAAATGTTCTACGGTTTGTAGAAGCCGTAAGGAGTAAAAAAATGCAAATGCTTCTACGGTTTCTACAAACCGTAATGTCTATTACTTTTACGGTTTCTACAAACCGTAGAGTTCTCTTATACACCTATGAACTTACGGTTTGTACAAACCGTAAGCTCTTACTAATGTTAAAATAACTACGGTTTGTGTAATCCGTAAGAGGCATAAATATTGATTTTAAACTTACGGCTTACAGAATTCGTAAATACTAACCTTCTACGGTTTCTACAATCCGTGAAAATCAGAAAAAATGAATACCAGATAGCTCGACGAAGACGACGGTGGTCGTTTTTCAGCCACCCACAACCACCGACGGCCACCCAAAGTGCCTTCAACCCTCCACTCCAACACTGTAGGAACCTCCCACCACCACTGCGATACCTTCCACCAATATTCAGAAATGCACCGCACCCCTTCCATGGAAAACCATCTTTTATAGCAGCAAGGTTAAATTTGTAATTTCCTCATGTCTATTATTGGAATTTTGAAAATTATGGAGGTGCAGGAAGATGATATGGAGGTGCAGGAAGAAGCAGTCTTCCCTATAATATGAGTCAAGATTGAGCTTATACTTGGATCAACATTTCATAATGGGCATTTTCTATTCACACATCTAATTTTATTTAAACTCCTACTTTTTAGATCTCCATTCTACCATAGTATGTCAGAACTTCTATTCACTTTCTTGTTTATCTTTCTTACTGAAGGGATCTAATTGTACTCCTGCAATTGTTTTTGAAATGCACCCACAACAAATTTATTTTCCTAAGCTTAAATAATTCTACTTAATATCCACCACAGGAAAGTAACCAGATAAAGTAAGACAGGATATAGTATCAAAATGGGCATGGGGACAGCAATTAGCAATTAATGCTTCTAAGACAGATATGCTTTAATCTTTAAACTTGATATGACAACTTCTAAGTTTAAAGACCATCGTTTTAACAAAGTTAAATGAAACCAATCAAATGTTGTTTAACAAAGTAAATTTTTGCATAATATATACTACAAAAATATATTGAATGTTTGGGTTTTTTTTAAATATATACATTTTATTTCTATGTTTAATATAACATTTCTAGTTTTAATATTACTAATGTTATCTTTCTCAGTTAAAACAAGAACACTTATGGGTTTGTTATCTTTTTAAAAGTTCTTTATCATTTTTAAAGAGGGTCATTGTGGACGTTACGTTATATTCTCCACTAATTGCACAGGTAACATCATCAAATAGAATTTGAGTTAACCTAAACCAGAACATCAAGTATTTGTACCCTTTTTCTTACAGGGTTTTTTTCATTGTCTTTGTGAGAAGTTACATTATATCTTCCATTAATTACTATGTAAATATATGTTCTAATTAGTTCATTGGTGATTAAAAGGAGATTGTCTGGAAAAATTGTGGGGTTTGAAGACAATATTCAATCAATAACTATCTGATAAATTAAAAATTCTTAAGTGGATCAAAATACATACATGATGAAAGAATTTCATAAAAAAAATATTAGCTAGGGATAAGCACGACCACACTTAGTGTCCTACTATCCAAAATCATTAAGATGACAACTTAATTAGTTAGTGTTTAGTACATGTTTAACTAATGGAGGACCTTCCCACAATAAATAACCAATGAAAACCTTGATTTGATGTGCCCTGGGGACCTTTTAGTGACACTTTGATTTATAACCAAAGAGATGCCAAGCAAATCATTCATTGCACACTCATTCACTCTAAATCAGGAGAAACAGATATAAGTAATAGTGCTTCTCTTTATGATTGTACAAAACCACATCCACACAAAGTCTTTGCTTTCATCATCAATAAGTGGTACCTAATCAAGTGGGACTTGACACTGTAATGCTATAGAAAAAACAGAAAAATATATTTTTAGATGTTTTTATAAAAAAACATGTATCTTTGGATTATATTATAATAATAGTTTAATCATGTTTTAATTAATTATATGAATTAAAATAAATTCAATTAAGATGTTTGAAATTTTAAAAAATAATCTTTTAGATATAAAAAATGCTTTTTTTCTCAAATCTGCTGTTTATGAACTAAGATTTGAGAAAAATATTTTAATCTTTCAAATATTTTGAAACTAAAATCTTATTTTTCTAAATCAAAAAATTAGAAGGACCTTTTTTGACTTATAATCGAATTCAAATCAAATTCCATAAACTGAAAATATAACTAAATATAACTAAATCTATAATCCCCTGACAATTAAAGTCTTTATTTTATTAACAAAATATATGATCTTTAAAGTATTATTACATATAGTCCTTTCTTTTTCAGCTTCTTAAAACAAGGAAAGGAAAAGAAATTAAAATGAGGATGTGTGATTAATTTGAATGAATCACTCCTTCTTCTTTTCATTGACATGACAATATTAACATTGTTGAGACATGTAAATGAGTTTCTGTTTAAATATACAAAACTTAAAGTACAAGTTGTAAAGCAAGTGTCTTAATTAGTCAATCATTATAATTTTTCACTTCATGTTGTCAACTAGATTTTTACTTAATTTGTCTTCTTAAATGTCAATAAGTTTGTTTTTATGAATAAATGAGTTATCTTAATGTAAATTTTACTTACGCGTGTAATGTTAATATGTGATAACTGAATATGAAGAGCTGTCTCGAAGAATTGTTATAGGAGAAAAAAAAAAGGTTTGAGAAATAATATTTGAAATTTTTAACAAATTAGTCTCTATATAAAAGTTAATTTTGACTATGGATATATAAGTCAATTTTGTCTTTTCCTTTTTATTTCTCTATCGTGAAAGTTTTTATAAAAGAGTTTGAACTTCATAAAAACCTATACGTTCTTTTGCGCCAAAATAATGTAGGGCATTAAATTAGGGTTTTGGAAAGACTTTTTTCACAGATAAATCTAATACATTTTAAATATCTTGTAATAATGAAATAATATTTTAAAAATTTTTACTATTTAGAATTTTGTAAATTATCTTTTCACGCAATTGTAAAATATAAAATAATAAGATTTAAAAAGGACTTTTATATATTTACAAAAATATTTAAATAGTTTTATACAAAATATTAGGTTAAAGCGATTGCTCTTTACCTTTAATATTCAAATCCATAATGATATTTGTGAAGTAATTCAAAATAATTATTATTTTTTTATTTTATAATATTTTCTCATTGCATATTAGAGTATTTCTTAATACCTATTGAGATATAAAAAAAATCTATAATATTTTTTAATGATATATCCAGCTGCGTCAGATGGATTATTAAGGTTTTGAAGTAATACTAAATTTGTTTTTAAAAAATAAATCCTAGTTATTTAGTTAATAAGTTTTTTTTAAGATTAAGCTTAAACTTGTTTAAAAAAAATTTCGCTAAAAAAACTATGATTAATTTAAAAAAGATCCATTAACTATTTTATTGTTATATATATTATTAATATTAATAAATTTTAGGAATGTAATTTTGAAGTTTTAAAACAGTTGAATATATTAATTTAAGTTTATAACAATTAAAATGAAGTAAAAATTGAAAAGATACAAGTTAAATGACTATGCATAGTTTTACAATAATTTTTAATTTTTATTAATATTATTAATAAAATTAAAATGATATAATTTATTTAAACGCTCTATCAATAATTTATACAAAAATAAATATCACTACATTAGTATTTACTTCTTATTTATTATTTTCTATCAAATCCAAATAACTATATTTTTAACTTGTTGATCATAAATGGTCAAAAAAATATTTAAAATCTATCAATATTTTTATCTGTTTAGGACATAATAATAGTATATCCCAAAATTTGATTAGAAAAAAAAAACAACCCACAGTACAAAAGAAAGTAATCACTTAAATGGGAGCGTTTAAAATTAGAGAATAGGACTCAACGCTGTGAATGTTCCAATTGATAAAATTTGAATAAAAACATTAACTCCTCAGATTGTTTGATAGAAATGGTATTTACACAAACAAATAAAAAATCATTCAAAAATTGTGAAATCTATTTAATGAAATACTGTATTGAAATTTGTATAAGTTAAACGCTAAATGTATTTTTAATTCTTTAAAAATTTAATTGAATTCCACCAATTTTTGCCACCCTAAAAAAAATCACAATCTTAATTAAATATCATCTAATATGTTTTAGTGTTTACAAATTTAATAAAAATACTACGAAACTTTTTATAAAAAATATTTTAAAATCTCAATTGAATACATTTTTTATTTTAAGATCATTCTTAGCGAAAATTATAAAAAAAAATAAAATCGATGCTAATTATAATATATTATTTCAACTATCGATTATCGAATAATATACTTTTTTTTAAGGTTGTATCAAACACACTAGGAATTCAAGTATCATCTTTAATTTACTTTTTATCATCTTTCTGAAAGTTTAATTTCAAAAACTCTAAAGTTTCACCATTTCGCCTCTACTTACAGTTAGTAATGCCTATGGTCACGTCAATTATCAATATTATAACTTTCGTGAAATCTTAAAAGTTGGAGATAAACTATGTGAAAAAATAATCAAAGAGACTAAATTGTAAAATTGTAAGTAAAGAAAATATACAAATAAGCTTATATTTTAAAAAGAACGAACATTATGCTTAAATTTTTATTTGGGTGAATAGTAATTTATTCATTGAAAAAGAGCATATGGTAGCTGACATGGCTACGTGAGATGTTAATTACATGTTATATTGAAAGTGATATTGTACCAAAACCATAAATATTAATAATTTTTATAAAGGGTTATATATATATATATATATATATATATATATATATATATATATATATATATATATATACCTTGAAATTTGACTCTGCTAACGTCGTTCATGCATATCTGGGTCCCTTTGTACTGTGCCTCACACACGTTTGCATGTGCATATTTAATAGCTACCACTTTTTTATTTCTTTATTCTAGGATTGGATTTAGAAAAGAAAATTCAATCATCCAAACTCATAAAATTAATTTTCCATAATAGTAAAGAAATATCTCTTTTTACCTACTCTTATATTATTGAATGTGAATATGTAATGAACCACTACGAGCCATAACCACTAACAGTCAAAACTAGATTTTAATAAGTTTTATTTAGTGACTTTTACTCTATTTCAAATATTTTTTATTTTATTTAAATATTTTGTTATTAATATTTGTTATAAATGAGATGACAAATATATTATTTTTAACCTTTGTATTCAATTTGTGGATTAATCACCGTCTCCTCTTTCCAATCTCTTCAAATTTATTGTAGAGTTAGTTAAAGATAGAATAAATTAGAGAAAAAAAAGATACAAGTAAATATATAAATTAGAAAAAAAATGGAAATAACAACTACGTTTACTTAAATGAAAGTAAATTAATATTTTAAAATTTAATAAAATGAATTTTTAATAAAAAATAATTAAAAATATCTAAATTTATAAAATAATTTAAACTTAAATAAATTATATTTTTATGACACATTACAAAATTGATGAGTGAAGTTAAATAATTAATTTATTTTAAAAAATAACCTAATTATAAATATAATATTAAATTAAGATTTCAAATTTTTAATTCATTATATATAATACAATAACTTAGAATTGATACGTTAAAATAATATCTAAATTTATAAAATTTAAATTTTACGAAAAATAAGAAATGAGTTGTTATAATAATTTTAATTCTTTAATTTATTATGAATTATGTATTATATGGAATCTTTAGTTTTGAATTATAAATTCTTAATTTTTATATATTTGTTTTATTAAATATATAAAAAAAAAGTAAATATTTTTTGTGTGAAACTTAAGTGAATAAATTTGTTTAACTAACAAATTTATGGCAGACTGAATCACAGTGATATTTTTCACATTACATCTGAAGTAAATAAATTTACTTAACCCATTTTAGATGACTGATGATAGATTAGACAAGAAGAGATAACCAACTTATGTTTATAACTATAAGCTTAACCTTAATAAGCTACAAGACAAGTTTTCTGAACTAGCTGTAGTTTTTGGCTTTTTCTGCGTCATCTTATTCAATCAATGAAAGTGGTGAGTTAGAGGATGATTGCTTTTGAAGAAAGTAACATGTTACAGATAGATATCTAGTTATCTAGAGTTTCACGAGAACTATGCCATATCTTCAATTATAGCTATGAAAATATTTCTTAAAACAAAATGATAGTGATTTATATACTTTAATCAATTGGTTAAAGATTTAAATATTGGTAATATCATTTAAAGTAGGGAATTACATTAAAAGAATACTTATATTATGTACCTTCAAAATTTCTACCTACATATTTTTTTAAAATGTTATGCGATTAATTATTTAACTAGTGTCTTTACAACGACATTCAATTCAATATTAATAAATATACAAAATCTTTACTTTTATTTAAAAATGTTATATAATTGATTATTTAAGTAGTAGTTTTAAAGATCTGATCAAGGACACCTAATTAAATATTAATAAATATATAAAATTCTTTCTTTTTTCAACCTGTCACAACAGTAAGGGTGCACAGAGTTGACAACATTCAATAAATATTCAGTATACTTATTGAAATTGACCAGAGAATACATTTATATTTTCATAAAAAAATCATTATAATTGAAAATTCTAAAGGATAAAATTTTCACTGATTTGTTATTTATTACTCCGTCCATTTTTTTTAATTAGTATCAAATTTTTGGAGAAGTTTCGTTCGCAAAATTCAAGATTACATTAACAGCTATTTTATCAATTATATATTTAAATAGTTGTTAATATTTAATTAACTTATACCTGCATTTAGTGTGAAGGTGAAAAAAAGAAGTAAATAAAATAGGAAAGTCCAGAAATCTTTTATTAGAATTAAAAAATATTTTATTTCTTGATTCTAAAAGAACCCTTAAACTACAGGTAAATAGGAAGAAATATAAAGAGAATAGTACATGCTGAATTTGTTACAGGAAAAATGGTATTGGTGATCAAATAAATAATTAATGAAAAAGTGAAACTCTCTAGAGTAGTTAAAACAGTGGATCTGAAGTGATTTTGTTGCTGTTTATATAATTGATTAATACTTCTTGAGTTTATTTTTAATTAAGTAGACCGAAGAATGGTGTAGCCATCAGCTATAATTGATGTGTCGCACTAACCAATTGGAATTTGTTAATGGACCCATGCTGAATTGATATCTTTTCATTTCTCATCAATAAGACAAATAAATTTGTTTATCTTTTTATAATATTGTAATGGTACGTCATAAATTATAGCAGTTATCAGAAGAAGAAACCAATATTGAATACACAGTGTGTTAAATGTACGATGGTTATGTTTTTTGTTCTATTATGACTAATTTTGGTCCCTGATGGAGTAAAACTTATCATTCTAAAATAACAAAAGAAAAGAGTTGGACTTGGATACAGGAACATGAATGCATGAATAGCTTTTTGCAGTCAAATCTATATTGTTTAGAATTGAGATACAGATTAAGGTGTGCTTCAAACTGGTGAATGGAACTATGAATCCAATTGTGTTCTCTGATGGGCACATGACAGTGGTGGTTGTCCCAACTTCCCAGCTGAAAATAACAATTCAAAAGAGAGGGTGATTGTGAATTTCATCTTCAGACATTTCTCTAGCTACTCCTAATACAATTATGATAGAACCACCTGCATAGGCAACTGTTGCCACTAAATTTTGTTCACAGAATTAGCATACAATTGCTGTGGTGGACTCCAATGATAGGGACTCATCTTGCCATGTTATAAGAAGGAACATGGCCCATGAAGTAGATAAAGGATTTTTTTTATTTTGTATAGTGATATCAAAAGTATGGGAATCATGTTACTTCTGGAATCTTAGATGGGTTATTGGATACATAGATCCAAATTTAAGTTTTCAGAATCTGGATCCAAGAATAATTGAAAGAGTGGACTCTCCAAGTTGCTAAAGGCATGAGAAGGACATGCAATGGATTCCATGTTGCCAAAACAACACTGGATTTTCACGGTCATCATGCTTTGCTCAAAATGTCATGAATTGAGGGTTCATCAGTCTTTTTCTGAAGGAACACAATTAGTTCTCTCTACCTGCTGCTAAATTTAAGAATAAAACTGAGTTATAATTCAAATTAATCTGATGCATTCTATTGGAGGCAAGGGTGTGGAATCATAAAAAGTGGCACAATATAGCATTACAGATAAAGTAGTTGTTGTCAATTGAGCCTAATTCAGTCCACTCTGCATTATTAGTAAGTTCAAGATTCGTATGAAGTTAGATAAAACGAATAACAAGTACTAAAATTGTACGAATAGGTGCTGATGAGCTTTGTATCTCTTTCTTTACACCTATATATACTTGAAACATCATTGACAATTTGACATGCTTTAATTACTATTATATTATTCAGTGGAGTTGTTTAGCAACTTAAGGTCAAAATAATTTGCAAGTACTCTACCACCACTCGCACAATCCACTTGAGTCATAAATCAAGTTCAAGCCAAAAACACTTTCATTCAAAAGCTACCCATTTGGCATTTCCCACCATTCAACTTCAAACAAGTCTAATCCATCTCCATCCACACTTGGGACTAGACACTAGTAAAATCCGAGTATTCTTAATCTTCAAATTCCACACGTCAATACAAATTATAAAATATTTTAACTTTACAATATTTAATAAAAGATGCAAAAGAATGAGTTTGAAAACAGAAATTGGAGAATAACCTCTCTCAGTACCCAACAAAACCTTCAAGATGGCACTGTCCTTTTTTCTTCTGATAAACTCCATATAATACAACAACAATGCTAGAATAATACTGTTAATGGGGGGCTCTTTTTCTCTTTCACCCATGAAAAAAATCCCATAGATTCCACCTTAGTACAATAATTTTTCACAATGGGGATGCAGAGTGTCCAATTGATCCCTAAAATATTGCGATGTGAAGCTAGGTTAGTACTAAAAATAAGTCAAGGTACATGAAATTTGACTTTGTCAGACTGTCACAAACAAGTTACCAACCCATCTGAAAGCATGATATCACATGGAAAACTATAGTTTCTGTTGCATATTTTTAATTCTTGTTGTTTATTACGTAAGTATGGATGGCGCCTAATACAACAGGTGAGATTCTGATTCTGATTCTGCAGATCAATATGACTCGCCTAAGACATCTCCATATCTTTAAATCGTACTTTATATATGTAGTAATCACAAAGTGAAATAATATTCATTAGAAAGAGAATAATAGTATGGTTTATGAGCAAGGGAATCCTCTGCAAGTATGCATCATAATGGCTGACACAACTAAACAAACACCGATTTGTGGCAGTTTCTTGGCTGTCTTTGTTTATGAAGATGACATAGTTGTGGGTCAAGCCTTTGGGACTGTTCTACCTTGTGTCATTCCACTTGCAATTTTCTTCTTGTGATTTTGCTAAGAAACATTTGTGGTTTCCTTAGATATGGGATTATTTTAATAAAGTGAACCAACCCATTATGAGCCGCCAAAGCCGAATTTACTACCTCATATTAACCTCATTCACCCACTACAACTGCTAAATGCTTCTGTAATGTAATCAAGTGCACAGAAGCAATCATCTTCTAAACTGAGAAATCCATATGTATATATTACTTGAAAAGCAAACTATCAAGTACATGGATCAAGTGTCACACAACGTTAGTTTAAACAATATATTTAAGTTCAAAATCTTACTATGATATTATGTTAAAAAAAGAGTGCTTATAACATTTTTTTATTAGTTAAACTTCACTGGACATACAAAATTTACACACAAAAGTTAAAGAATTTCAATAAGTAGTAAAAAATGTGGGTTCAAAACAGTGTGTGTATTTATATATAATTAAAAAATAACTTTATTTCTCGTTATGTTCTCTGACTGGAAAATAATTATTTTTTGTGTGTGGAAAGGATAGCTATAGTATGCAATATAAAAGAATTTTGGATTTGTATGATGATGATATGAATGACATCATGAAGTGAATGACAAGTGTAGAGGGGTGGGATTAAAAATACAGCATAGGATGCTTGGTTGCTTCAATGGGTCCCAACTCTAAGCAGAACTGGGCCCGGGGCCCACTCCTGCCAAATGCAACCGCTTCCTATGGGGCCTCCTGTCACGGTGAAAACTCTGTGTGAGTGGCCCACTTGCGGCCTATTCCACAATTGAAGGCCCATAGAAATTTGTCAGAACTCACTAATCAAATAATAGGCAGGAGAAAATGCTCGAAAGGTAACAAGATATAAGTGGCTTGAGAAAGCATGAAAGTACAAATTTATTTTTTCAAAAATTAAATAAAAAATAAACAAAAAATGTTTTTTGTAATAATTAAAAATATAATATTTATTGAAAATTAAACAGTAGCTAAATTTATTTGAATATTACTTTATTTGTCGAAACATCATCCTTGTATTTTTTTAAATCAAAATTAAAGTTTTGTATGTGTAGCAGAGCAGCCTTGTGATACAGTACCCTGAACCTGTAAGCACGACCAAGGAACACCCGAAACCGCACATTCGTAACAGAACCACCATGATCCTGCATACTTTGTCTTAAAATGGTTTTTGTCCTGCCACACGAAAAATAGGTTTTCTTGTTCAAAATTATTATGAATACTGGTCACAGTATCGTGTGGACAAGAAAAAACCCCTGGTAGAAAAAGTATATGATATTCACATTATTACTTCAATATCTCAAAATGTTGTTCTTTCGAGAAAACGAAAGCATTATATTAAAAATATATTTTGTGTGTTTAATTGATTGTATTTTTCATTTTGTAGTATTTTTACTGCTGTTGTTCCTCCATTCAAGTAAAAAATAAAAAGAGGAAGCGAAAGAAAAAAAAATCTTATTATTCCTCTGCTTCAAACTGAGAATAAGGTAGAAAAAGGTGAAAGAGAAGGTGGAAAGATGGGAAATAAACGTGAGTCCATTTTATGTTATATGTCGAATTTTGGACGTAAAACAAAGAGAAAGTTATTTTATGTGATAAAAAATTAAATTATTTATTTTATTTAAAAAATAAAAATACATTTTAAGGAAAATAATTTTATTCTAGTTAAATATATTTAATATAAATAAAAAAAGTATTTAAAACAATTAAATATTCAAAATTCGAGCTAAAAATCATTAATTAAACTAAACAATGTTACACTATTCATTCATCTATCTGGTTATAATTGGAATTGTCTTTTTTTTTCTCTTAGAAAAAAAAATTATATTGATGTAACTAAATCATTCAATAACTTCCATTTCAATCATGTTTCATAAAAGATACTTTTAAATTCAATGTTTATTCTTCCTAATCTCTCTCTCTCTCTCTCTCTCTCTCTCTCTCTCTCTCTATATATATATATATATATATATATATATATATATATATATATCTATTTT
>Ga0209700_109101_pt1 | contig 11912 bp, 11 predicted proteins | sample SiratroredBW_FD_187528 | JGI IMG/M metagenome (GOLD analysis project Ga0209700, IMG submission 187528) | Root nodule microbial communities of legume samples collected from California, USA - Siratro red BW (SPAdes) (version 2) | ecosystem: Host-associated > Plants > Roots > Nodule | place: USA...
CTTTAAACCTGGCACTGACACCATTCAATTACCCTATTTTCAAACATAAACTTTCAAAAATACAAATCAAAACAACTAACAATCTTATCATCAAAGAACTACGTAACCCTGATTCTCCATCCCTGATGGAGATACGTAGGAGTAAGGTCAAACCTTGTCGGGCTCCCTAAAACCAAAAAAATATTTTGTTTGTTTTATCTTAATCTCTTTCTTGGGAAAATAAGTGTTTTAAAAAATCACACTCAGACTACTTATTTAATTAAAGGTATCGTCTTAGGACGGGCGTTGTGGGGGTACTAACACCTTCCTCACACGTAACCGACTCCCGGACTCGAAATCCGTTTTCGCAAACTTGCCTTATCTTGTTTTTGGTTTTCTATAGTTTTTCCTAATAAACTATGGTGGCGACTCCTCTGTTTTGAAAATTAAAATTAAATTATTTTTGTTCGCCGTCCCCGTCGTGACCCCGGTTGTGACATTTAGAAAGTGGATTGTTAACTATAATGAGATTTCTCTTAAGTGATCTAACACACTTCCAATTCATTCTTTACTTTCCTTGGTAGGAAGTGAAGACATGGAACTTGAACAACTGGATGTGAGGATGACCTTTCTCCACGGCTACTTGGAGGAAGATATTCAGATGCATAAGCCTGGAAGTTTCAAGGTAGAGGGTAAGCTAAAGAGGTCGTTGTAAACAATGAACAATCTTCTCGACAGTGGTACATGAGGTTTGATATATCTCAAGGCTACAACAGAAGTTATTACAATCCGTGTGTTTATTATAAGAAAGCTGAGAGTAATAAGTTTGTATATCTATTGCTGTATACTAATGATATGTTTACAACATCTTGAGATAAGACTGATGTCAAATGGATGAAGTCACTACTTGATAGTAAAATCAAAATGAAGGATATAGGCATAACGAAGATAATTTTAGGGGTGGATATAAATAGGGATCGAGCAAAAAGGAAGCTCTCTTGTGTCAAAGGAAGTACATCCAAAAGGTGTTAAGACATTTTAGGATGAAACATGCTAAAGTTGTAGGCAAACCTTTAGTAGTGTCTATACATCTTTCTGAGCTTAATAATTCTCATAATGATGAGGAGAAGAAATCCATGACTCATGTTCCTATTGTGAGCACACTTGGAAGTTTAATGTATGTCATGATGTATACTAGACAATACCTTAGACAAGTAGTGAATTTAGTAACCAAATATGTTGGTAAGGAGTATTCCAGTAAAAAGGATCTTGAGATACTTAAAGGGGACAAAACACATTTGAATAAAAGGTGATTCGAAATGTAATGTAGTAGGTTACTTGGACTTGGACTTTGCAGCAGACTAGGACATGAGATGGTCTATTACTAGTTATGCTTTTACTTTGGTGGGTCTCTAGTTAGTTGGAAACTACTCTTCAACCAATAGTGGAGTTGTCAATGACAAAGGTGGGGTATATGACACGGTAAAAGCGACAAAGGATGGTGTACTATACGGTTGACCAAGGCACAACCAGAATATAATAACAGCTGGATATCTTATAACTAATTCTGTTATAAAATCATAACAAAGTAACAAAATACAACAGAATGGGCCCAAACTCATTAAGCCCACTACTACGCCTATAAATACAGGTTTGATCACAACATAAGAGGTACTTCTAAACTCTGATTTATATCCCTGCACACTCTAACCCTAAACTGCCTTGAGTGTGGGAGTGCCTGTAAGACCCCCCCTCCAGGACGTGGAATTCAAAGTGCTTGGAGCAATCCAGAAAGGAACAACATCAAGAGTGATCAAAGAGCAATTCTAGAAGACATTGTTGTTGCTGGAGCCAACCAGTCTCTTGCGAGAACATTTTAGCACCCACCGTGAGCCAAGATTGGCCTGAAAACAACGATCACAACAAGGAATCGTAAAAGCCAGCAAAACGTAAAGGACCCGTTAGGGTCAGGAAAACAAAATAAACTTCAACAATGCCAAAGTTATTATCACACGTGGCAATCTTTCTCGACTCTCAAAATTGCAGAAAATCCAGGTGGTGGCTGGGCCTTGGCTCGTAAGTGTGGCATGGCACCACCATCCTCATCAACGAGATTGAGAATGAGATCTCACATTTATTTTTATTTCGCTAACCAATTCGCATTCAGGTGCCACAGTGAAAGTTGTGATATCACTTTCTACTTTTTTGCTTTTGTCTACATTCCTATTTAAAATTTGCATTCAAATGGGGTCCGCAATTGTTTTATATGTATATATTATCACGTTGAGAAAATTGCACGTTTGGTATGCGGAGAGAATAATTGGCTTATGTTAAAGGAGGAGTCCAATGTGCTGTAGCCCAATCCCAAGAGTAAGGAGTCTCAACATTCTCAACATCACAGGCTGCACCTATGCTTCTCCGAAGCTCTTTTCTCTTCCCCGACCATCACAACCAGTGTTCCTGTTGAGAGAGATTCACCACCACTGCTCCTGTTGGAAGCCATAGAATTACAGTCGTCGTCGTCAACCTCCTCCACAACACCCATGTTGACAGTGGCAGTGGTGTCGCGTGGTACGTAACCTCCAACCTTGCTACTGTCTGAAGACACCATTGTGGTGCAACTTCAATCTCCCATGGCCCTCAGTACCCAACACGCCAAGGAGACACCATGCTCTTCCCGCCATGCACCATGACGCCACCGACCGCCACTGCCTTGAAGTGGAGGCCAAAGCCATGACCTTCCTCTCTCTCCACCGCCATGCACCTGCTACGTATAGCAAGTGGATCCTTCAGCACCTCTTAATTGCACCACTCCTGCACATTACAACATGTACGTCCTGCCATGTACCTCCCACAGCGCTCCATGCGCTGCCAATACACCAGCCACCACCATTGCCATGCACCTCCAGTGCACCCCGGGCAGAACGCCCCCACCATGTACCTCTTACTGTGCACTGCTCACCATGCTTCCCTGCACCACCAACAACTTATCATGCCTAAGGAACGCGCCGGTGTTGACAAAAGCATCAAGGAGGTAGCTGCTGTTACACTATCCTTCAACTCAGCCACCATGGAACACAACCTCCGTTCATTACCATCGTCGTCGTCCATGGAGACTTGCCACAAGCGCCACCTCCATACTGTTGCTTGCTGCCACCGCTATTGATCCAAAGATAGCGCTCCCAACCCTAGCCATCATGGTGCATCTCACGCTGGTTTCTAGTGGACCTTTAGCTGTAGTTATCTCTAGGTTTTCCACCTTGCAACCATTGTCCTACACTTCGCTTGCAGCTTGCCATAACCTCCCAAACCATTCGCGCCCCATCCTGCAACTCCACACACCACCTTTTCCATGGTCGACTCTGACTACATCCGCGGTCCAAAAAAAAAAAAATCTACCTTATTCCTTCACCTGAACCCTAGAAGAGCAACTGGAGCTGGAAGCCCTAGAAGCTACGAACCACTCCCAAGCCAACGGTGTTGATGAATAAGGAAACAACGAAGAAGAGAATCTCAATCTCGAAGATAAACCCATGGAGAAACCTTTCGAACCCTTCACGAAGAAGTAGTTGCACGCTCTTGGGACACATCAACATCATGGGGCACTTCGTGTTGGCCTACGTCACCAAAAGCCAGCGCCAAACCCTCACTCTCTTATCCATCGCCCCCTCCACTGCACCCCGTAAGTCAAGGGCTGCCATGGACATCAATTGCCTCCGCCGCAGCCTCGCCGGGTTGCCAACGCCTTCGATGCACTCCTACCATGGCACCAACCCGTACTTCACCTCCTCCTTGTACCAATTTAGGGTTTTGTGGGTCTTGGTGTTGGCAAGAGCCATTAGGGTTAGCCAATTATTCCCGCTCCATTGTGGTCAACGTTCCTACTATCATATTCTTCTAATACTGGACCACCTACTTCAACAACACCAAGCCATTTTTCGCAAAGAAAACAGGGTTTCCTGGCATGCAAAATATCTATTCCCAACATGTTATCCAGGGAAAGACTTACAACAGATTCATTCTCCAAGTGTTTTGGGCGTAATGGCGTTGGAAGGTATATCATGGAAAATGGAGGGGCACTAATGACGCAATAAAGATTAATGGGGGAAATCTTGGCACGCGCGAAAGGCTTTTGATTGCTATGGATGTGGCCTTTAGCATGAAGTACTTGCATGGAAAGAATATTGTACACTTTGACCTGAAAAGTGACAACTTACTCGTGAATCTTCGAGATCCACACTGTCCAATATGCAAGCAGCATCCTGCAGAAAATATGTTCACATCAACGTCGTCAATGCATCCATGACCTTTTCCCCATCAAGAAGTTCAAAAAACCTCTGCTCCAATCTAAGAAACGAAGTTGTCCAGAGAATATTTTGTTCTACTAGGCTAATTTTATTCAACGTGACTATGCAATGGTCATTAAGTATTTCCTGCATAAATAGATTTACAATAGACAAGTAAAAAGAACTGTTAGCACCAATGGGCTGTTGTGATGATTTGATGAAGCCAACCAAGTGAAGGAGTTCAAGACCTTAAGAGCATATGCGGAATGCATGAAGATTTCATGAAGATTGAAGACTTGGTCTAGAACTTAGGAGTGTGTGTTGTGGGATAAGTTTGAGGTCTAATCAGTCATGCATGCAATCTTAATCAAAGATAAGCTCCACAAGTATTTTCTAAATTAACAAAAGTTTTGAGAAATTATTAAAATCAAAACTTGCGTTTCGAATAACTATTTTAACTAACTGGAGAAAAAGAGTTGACTATTTGAAAAATCAATCGACTGAATTTTAAATGACAGTTGTCTATAAATAGTTGGCGCGAAATTTTGGAAAGATACGAAAAATCATTTTAAACATTTTCTGAACAAGAACATTTGAGATTTCAAAGAGAGAAAAAGCACCCTTGAGTCTAGTGATCAAGATTAATCAACATTTTCATCAAGAACTGTTTTCTTGAACTCTTACTGGAACTTTGATTTGACTGAGACAGTTTCTTCACTGATTTGATGATCAGACTAAGCCTTCTATACCCTTTCTTTATTACTTTTGTAATCCTTTGTATAGAAGTGCTTGTATTGCTGTGACTGTGATAATTCTTTCACTGTATTGAAGGTTTCTGTGTGGTTTCTTGTTCTGTTGTGGGTTCAGCAGTGGTCTACTGCAGTTTGCAGTAAGATGTTTCTAGATTATACAGTGGACTCTGTATAACTGTGACTTGCTGAGGAAGGAAGTTCTTGAAACGCACAGTGGACTCTATGTGGTTTCTTGGTCTGCTGTAGGTTCAGCAGTGGTTGTTGCGGTGTGCAGTGTATTCTTGTTGTAGGCAAGTGTTGTAAACGTGATCAGGTTAATCAGTTTTAGTGAAATTCTTACTGTGTGTGAGGGACTGGACGTAGTCCGGTTGTTGGGTGAACCAGTATAAAAATATGCTGTGTCTTGAATCTCTCTTGCTCTCTCTCTTTACTGTTTTTGTTAAATCTTGCTGAGTTTCTTGAATTTTCCGAATCAACTGAACCTTGCTAATTAAATAACTTTATCAACTTTCTGAAAGCATTTATAGTAATAACTGAAAACATATATTCTGTTTTAACACAGTCTACTCTGAATTGTTTTGAATCTGTTAATAACCAGTATATCAATTTTCTTTAAATCTGTCATTTCACAATTTATTGGGTTTACTGTTTATCAGTTCATTTTTCCAGAAAACTAAATCTTTCACAGTTGTTGATTAAAGTCTGTTTTCATACACTTAACATAGTTTATATTGTTTAACAAAGAGGTTTTTAATCAGTGAATCCTTATAAATTTGATGTTGATCTAATTCTTTGATTTCTTGATTCAACTTTTCAAGAACTGTTTTTACAGTGTATTCAAGAACTATTTTCTGGTTACAGTTTATTGCATCTGGTTGATTGATATTGTGCTGAAACTGTTTGTTGTTCCTTTGTTGTTTATTTTACATATCTTCTTGAGTAGTTTCCAAAAAAATTATTCATTCTCCAAACAGTTTGCGAAAATTTTCAAGTGTTCAATTCACCCCCTCTTGAACTTGGCCAAGACATATTTTACAGGAACTTATAACTTCGTTTTTCCCTTCAGATGATAGGGGTCGTGCCAACAAGCTGCTTGAAGGGCTCGCAATAGGCTCCATCGATGGTGAAGAACCGAATTTAAGAGACCAACTAATCATTTTGAGTGAGCCAATGGCGCACGTCTCGACGAGGAGAAACACTGGCTTATGGATTCACTCAACAACAAAACTAGAAGAACTGATCCAGATCCAATATTCATCCATCCAACAAATTATGCTGGGATATAAATGTCTAACACCAAGCAATCTTTTCGCCTGAACCAGGGCATCATTCGACACACAGGAGACCATCACTCAGATAATTTTATGATATTTTTATTTTCGAAATATGACTTATCTTATTTCAATAGTTGGCTGTTAGAAACTTGTTATTATGTTCAAAATAACACATTTAGTCTCTGCAGTATCTTTTAATTTGGTTTTCACAAGAAACTCATTCTTAACGACCGACTACGAGATGGCTCCCAGACTTTCGGTCCTTATGGCTCGGGAACTCTCAGTCTTCACAGTCCTCATGACCAACCATAAGACCTTACGATCCTCATAACGCAACATAAGACCTGCTCTTCTTCATGGTCCTCATGTCTCTTCTTAATTTGGTTTTCATAGGTGACTTAGATGCATCACCATGCATCTCCTTTACCTGTTGAAACTATGGAGCTCATGCATCATCATCTCAATGGTTGATTTGCCCACATGGCTAGTTCACCGTTAAAGCTTCACACAACTTCAAACTGAGAGGTGTATAAACATCTCAACTGCACACCGAGAGGTATATAAACATCTCAGCACCACACCGAGAGGTGTATAAACATCTCAGCACCACACCGAGAGGTGTATAAACATCTCAACACCACACCGAGAGGTGTATAAACATCTCAGCCGCACACTGAGAGGTGTATAAACATCTCAGCACCACACCGAGAGGTGTATAAACATCTCAGCACCACACCGAGAGGTGTATAAACATCTCAGTCGCACACTGAGAGGGTATAAACATCTCAGCTTCACAACTGGCTCATCAGCTTCTCAGTTAGCTCATCAAAGCCTCATTCTCAGCTCATCAGAGTTTCCTTCTCAGCTCATATCAACTTGTCTCAGCTTATCTCAGCTTGTCTCAATTTATCTCAGCTTCTTAGCTTCTCACTTGATCTCAGATTATCACTTTATCCCAGCTTCAAGTCCTCATGGCTCGCCATGAGACCTCACGATCCGCGATCATTACAAATGACCGAAAAGAGGCTTCAAGTTCAGGTCCTCATGGCTTACCATGAGACCTCACGATCCGTGATCATTACGACCGACCGAAAGGTGGCTTCAACTTCAGGTCCTCATGGCTCACCATGAGATCTCACGATCCGTGATCATTATGACCAACTAAAAGGAGGCTTCAACTTCAGGTCCTCATGGCTCACCATGAGACCTCACGATCCGTGATCATTATGGCTGATCGAAAGGTGGCTTTAGCTTCCCCCATGGCTCACCATGAGACCTCACAATCCGTGATCATTATGACCGACAGAAAGGTGGCTTCAGCTTCAGGTCCTCATGGCTCACCATGAGACCTCACTATCCGTGATCATTACGACCGACCAAAAGGAGGCTTCAAGTTCAGGTTCTCATGGCTCACCATGAGACCTCACGATCCGTGATCATTACGGCCGACCGAAAGGTGGCTTCAGCTTCAGGTCCTCATGGCTCACCATGAGACCTCACGATCCGTGATCATGACGGTCGACCGAAAGGCAGCTTCAAGTTTGAGTCCTCATGGCTCACCATAAGACCTCACGATTCGCGATCATGACGACCGACCGAAAGGCAGCTTCAAGTTCGGGTCCTCATGGCTCACCATAAAACCTCACGATTCGCGATCATGACGGCCGATCAAAAGGCAGCTTCAAGTCTGGGTCCTCATGGCTCACCATGAGACCTCTCGACTCTCGATCCTCATGACAACTTATCAGTTTATTAGTTTATATCAGCCTCTCGGCTTTTGAGTTTCACACCCACGCACCGTGAGGTGTATTATTACAACTTTTAACAATTCAGATGAAGGGAGTTGTCACATCACACTCGAAAAATGAGACACACACAAATCAAGAAAAGGCGCGTGTAAATCCACCTTTATCACTTGTTTTCGGACGGCAAGCGCGACAAATCTAATCATTACCTACTCAATACTAAATCCTCTTCGGTCGTTACTTGCCCTCGAGGACTTGGGGGGCCTATGTACTATACGGTTGACCAAGGAACAACCAGGTTATAATAACAGCTGAATATCTCATAACTAATTTTGTTATAGAATCATAACAGAGTAACAAAATATAACATAATGGGCCCAAACTCATTAAGCCCACTACTATGCCTATAAATACAGGTTTGATCACAACATAAGAGGTACTTTTAAACTCTGATTTATATCCCTGCACACTCTAACCCTAAACTGACTTGAGCGTCGGAGTGCCTGCAGGACCCCCCTCCCGGGATGTGGAATTCAGAGCGCTTGGAGCAATCCAGAAAGGAACAACATCAAGAGCGATCAAAGAGCAATTCTAGAAGACATTGTTGTTGCTGGAGTAAACCGGTCTCTTGCGAGAACAAATGGTATATTGTTGAAGGTTCTAAAGTGTGGTTTAGGATTTTATGATAGTCTAAGTGCAAAATATTTGACATGGGATTATGTGCAACATGGTGGGACAAAACATATTGACGTAAAATATCACTTTTCTCGTAATGATGAGAGGATTGTGTTAAAGAAGATCAACACCAAAGAGAATCTTGTAGATTTCTCCACTAGATAGTTCTCACGAGCAAGTTCATGCATTGATTGGACTTGTTGAATGTTGATTGTTGGTTGTGATCCTAGAAAAGGTAGTTGTCATGTAAGGTGGAGTTTATAGAATCTTGTATACTGAACTATTTTCTAAGACGAAATCATTTAGAGTCTAACAGATTAGATAATTTGATAAAGCATGTTGCTTATAAGTAGATAATAGGCTGAGATATATTGATGTTTAAGAGAAGAATAATATTAAAAAAAAAGTCATTTGAGATGTTCATAGTTTTCTTTTAATCATCCAAAGAATATATTGGGAGAGAAAAGGAATTAGGATGTGCAGTTGAGAAAAACAAGAATATGAAATAATAGCACGGCAAGACCATTTTCAAATTATGTATATTGTTTAATTAAATAATGTATAGGACTCACAAGTTATTTTCCACCAAGGTGGTTAATTTTTTAATTCATTTGTAAAAATTTATGGATTCGGAAGTAATGATAAATATATACAAATTTTAATTAATTTCAAAGTAATAAATTTTAATTATTTATATAAATAATTTTTTGTTGATTAAATTTAATTAAATTGTGTTTTAAAATATTATCTATAATACTATAACAATAAAAGATGTAAAGTATATGTTTTTTTTTCGGCAAAAAGATTTTGTAAGGAAAAAACTTTTGTTGTTAGAAAATTTTACCGTATAACCGTGTTTATTCCGTAATTAAATAGAATTGACTAAAAATAAAGTTTTCACGTGAAAGGAAAATTATTTATATTATATTTAAAAAAAAACTTTGTTATTATTATTTGAGAATTACAAGTTTCTTTTTTTAGTATTTTTTTAAATTTATAATGAATAATTAAATGTTTTATGAGAAAAAATGACTAACAACACTATTTTAATATACTTTTTAACATACATCATTATTTTTAAAAATTTGTTAAAACAATAAAATTAAGAAATATTGTTATTAAATATAATACAAACTTTATCACATGTTGAACAAGTTGCAACGGTAGGAATATGTTTCAAAAGTCTACTTACTTTGATTATTGTCAAAAAAAAGGTGCCTATATCTATGTTCATGCCAAAGTTGGAATTCTGAGAAAAAAAAGGAAGGATTTCCATAAATCATGATGGAAGATGGTTCAAATTTCATTGGTTGAATTTGATTATGATGTAACGTGATTGATTGTTCCATATTATTTCTATGAAACATGGCCGAATTCTCAACTGGTATTTTATCATATAAAGAGAGTAATTTATACATAAAAGCATTATCTAGAGCATCTCAACCTTCTGTGGATGGTGGAAAATAATTTGATTATGATGTATCATGATTGATTGTTGCATATTATTTCTATGAAACATGGCCGAATTCTCAACTGGTATTGTATCAGATGAAAAGAGTAATCTATACATAGAAGCATTATCTAGAGCATCTCAAGCTTCTGTGGATGGTGGAAAATTCTCAGTAATGGCAGTGTTAGGAAAGTCTGGAAAAGGAGGATAAGGTGTCAAATCTTGCTCTGCATGGAACTCTGTCGATATAGCAGGAGGTAAGTGGATTGCACAAGTCATTGGTTATGTATTCAGAGAAACAGAAGTTGGATTTCCAGAAATCATGATGGAAGATGGGTCAAAGTTCATTAGTTGAATTTGATTATGATATACCATGGTTGAATGTTGCATATTATTTCTCTGAACTGTGGTCGAATTCTCAACTGATATTGTATCATACGAAGAGAGTAATCTATATATAGAGGTATCATCTTGAGCAATTAGAGATTCTTTGGACATTGAAATATTCTCGGTAATGGCAGTGGTAGGAAAATTTGGAGAAGGAGGATGATGTGCCAAAGCTTGCTCTGCATGAAAATTTGTTGGTATAGTAGGAGGCAAGTGGATTTCAAAGTCATTTGGTATTATGTTCGATAAAACCAATGACATTTCATTTTATTGTCGTTGTTGTATCTGTTTGATGTACTCCTGCCAATCAAAATTTCAGTTCACATTAACAATAATGATAATTAATACACAACCAATATCACTATAAAATATTGCTGACAAATTATTTCATAAAGTCTATTTAATTGAAAAGAAAATCAAATTTTAATCTAACAGATTGGTTATTTACGTAAATATTAATGATAATTTGTTATTGTTAATACATTACACTCATATGTTATTCATCTATTATATTTGAATATTAAGTATTTTTAGAATATGTAAATCTATTAAAAAATTTAATTTATATCCTATTTAGAGGCCGTATTACAAAATAAATTTACAAATAAGTTATCAAGGATTATACATTATATGAGTTTAAAGCTTTAATGTAGCAAAAATATATTTTTAATATATACTTTATGTAATGTTATATTTAATATATAATTTTTATTAGATTTATACCGAAACGTATACTAATTATAAATTATTGAAATTTAATTTAAATATAGAAAAAAAAAGATAATAGGTTGTGATATACTGATGTCTAATAGAAGAATAATATTAGAAAAAAAAGTCATTTGAGATGTTCATAGTTTTCTATTAATCATCCAAAGAATATATTATATATTGGGAGAGAAAAGGAATTAGGACGTGCAGTTGAGAAAAACAAGAATATGAAATAATAGCACGGCAAGGCCATTTTCAAATTCTGTATATTCTTTTATTAAATAATGTGTAGGATTCACAAGTTATTTTTCCACCAAAGTGGTTAATTGTTTAATTCATTTGTAAAAGTTTATGGATTCGGAAGTAATGATAAATATATACAACTTTTAATTAATTTCAAATTAATAAATTTTAATTATTTATATAAATAATTTTTTTATGAATTAAATTTAATTAAATTGTTTTTTAAAATATTATCTATAATATTATAACAATAAAAAAATGTAAAGTATATGTTTTTTTTTTGGCAAAAAGATTTTGTAAGGAAAAAACTTTTGTTGTTAGGAAATTTTACCGTATAACCGTGTTTATTCCGTAATTAAATAGAATTGACTAAAAATAAAGTTTTCACATGAAAGGAAAATTATTTATATTGT
>Ga0209700_109103_pt1 | contig 11911 bp, 4 predicted proteins | sample SiratroredBW_FD_187528 | JGI IMG/M metagenome (GOLD analysis project Ga0209700, IMG submission 187528) | Root nodule microbial communities of legume samples collected from California, USA - Siratro red BW (SPAdes) (version 2) | ecosystem: Host-associated > Plants > Roots > Nodule | place: USA...
TTCATACAATCATAAAGATTAGGTGGTTTGGATCTCATAGGCATATTTTAAGTTTGATATTTGAAATAAAATATGATCTTTCAAATATTCAGTTCTTACAACTAGTTTGTTGTATAAATGTACTAACATTTCTACAGTAAAGAATCTCAATAGATTTGGGTGATCATGAATTGAATTTTTAAAACTCAACAAAAGTTCAATCTAAATTCAATAAAATATATTGATTAAAGTACACATTTATTATAACTAAATAAAATTAAATTGAGTTTTTATGATCTAATTTAAATCTAGATTTAAATTATATTAAATTCAACCATCCAACTAGATTAAATTTAAGTTATTTTTTCTTTTCAAATTAGATTCAAAGATTAAATAGGTTTTTCGATCTCAATATTTGAACATGTTTTATGTTTGATATCTGAAAGAGATAAAAATAATAATAATAATAATAATAATAAAAAACGACTTTGTGTAATTAAGTAATTCAAAATTGACAGTATATCACATTTGTAATCAATCTTGAAGTCTTTTTGTTATTTTGGTTCTTTTAGTAGACTTTTAAAGTCATTTTCTTATATTTTTTTTAATTCTGAAGTTGTGCTCCCATTTTCTGCATAATTTTGTTTTATTATTATTTTTCCATCCTATTTATATTAACTTCTGTTTGTTCTAGGAATAAAAATTATATTTATTTTCTAATTTCTTCTCTTTCCAAAAAGTCCTTTTCTCCCTGTTTTGTTCTCATTAGTGGAAAAAACACATTTAAAGGTGGGATATAATCGCGGTTAAAAAATACCTGCAATAAAAAATAACGCGGTGACATTTTTGAAATTAATTATAATCATACGAACGCGGTTAAAGAGAGAACCGCGATGGTAAGGAGATACTAACGCGGTTCCTACTAAGAACCGCGTTTGTATCTATTTTTTTTTTAGGGCTCCATTACTCTTCTCCCTTTTTCTAGGGCTGCCGCTCTCTCCCCCCCTTCCACTCTTCTCTTTTTTTTAGGGCTGTCGCTCTCTCTCCCCTCTCTCCCCCCCCTTCCACTCTTCTCTTTTTTTAGGGCTGCCGCTCTCTCGCCCCCTCGTAGCTCTCTGGTGTTTTGGTTTTGGTTTTTCTTTCCCCTGTTTTGGTTTTGCGTTTAGGAGGAAGAAGGGGTTATTGCTTCAGCAGCGTTGAAGGGAGGGGTTCAACGTTGAAGGGGCTATTTTGAGATTTTTCATTTGCTTATTGTAGATTTAAAATTAATACAAGTTGCTATTTTGAGATTGTTCATTTGCTTATTGTAGATTTGAAATTAATACAAGTTGTTGCAGTTATTGTTGATTCGAAATTAATAGAAGTTTTTTAAGGTTGCAGCGGCTAAACAAAAATGTACAGCTTCAGCAGCGTTGAAGGGAGGGGTTCAACGTTGAAGAGGCTATTTTGAGATTGTTCATTTGCTTATTGTAGATTTAAAATTAATACAAGTTGCTATTTTGAGATTGTTCATTTGCTTATTGTAGATTTGAAATTAATACAAGTTGTTGCAGTTATTGTTGATTCGAAATTAATAGAAGTTTTTTAAGGCTGCAGTGGCTAAACAAAAATGTACAAAAAGGGATTCAAACCCACAACCTCTTATTGGAAATCAAACGCTTTATCCGTTAGGCCAAAGACACTCTTTAATTTTTTTTTTAGTTTTAAAATATAAAAGACATACCACCGCGGTTGTTATAGACAACCGCGTTTGTATGTACCATACTAGCACAGTTTTCTGCTACAACCGCGTTTGTATGTGTCATACCAGCGCGGTTTCTTATGAACCGCGGTGGTATGTTATACTTTCCATCGCGGTTGTACAACCGCATTTGTATCTTCAATACTTTTTATTGCGTTTGAATTCATCGCGGTTGGACAACCGCGCTTGTATACCTTATGCAACCGCGATTAAATGTCCTTTTTGTACTAGTGTCTCCTCCTTATTTATATTCAATGTCCTCACACCAATCCAAGTTGGTCATCTCACATTCCTTCCCCATTTTCAGTATAATTTGTATTGATTACTTTGAGAAAACTAAAATAAAAAAAAAATACTAATATATGATATGAAAAAGAGAAAACAAATAATAAAAAAATTCTTAGTAATTAAGTTGTTTAAATTTAATATTTGTTTAAATTTAATAGTATATCATATTTGTAATCTATTTTGAAGTCTTTTTGTTGTTTTGGTTCTTTTACTAGACTTTTAAAGTCATCTTCCTATAATATTTTTAATTTTAATGTTGTGGTCCCATTTTTTTTTAATTTTGATTGGCTATTACTTTATAAATTATATGTTTATAGACTTCTGCTTGGAAATTGAATTTTTCAATTAATAAAAAATTACAAAAATTCTTTAAAAAATATTATAAGATATTTTATTGGTTATAGCTTAAAAAGTTTAGAAAGGAAGAATAACATGTACAATTTCTTTTACGCAACTCAAATAAATTGTTTTACGTTTATTAGATTATATTTTTGTAGTCTTTTTTATTTGTTAGCGGTTTTTATACATTAAATTTTAACGTTAATAGAATGGATTTAGATAGTTGTCTATGAGAAGTTTCAATTAAATATTTTATACTTCTAAAGAAATTATTTTACTCATTTTTAACTAATAAATAGATGAATAGATACATCTACCAATAACTCGTTAACCTACTGACCGATTATATTAAAAATATATCATAAATGTTTTTAAACTATACAATACTAAATTAAAATTTTAAAACACAGTATACCACAAAAAAAAAAAGAAAAAAAAAAAAAAAAAATAAAAAAAAAAAAAAAAAAAAAAAAAAAAAAAAAAAAAAAAAAAAAAACATAAAGTAGTGACAAAGTAACTTTTAGTTCCGTATATTTAGAGTTCTTAATGCCAGCTACATTTGAGTTGAAAATTTCTTAAAATCTTCCCCCAAAAGTTACGCTTATTTTTTATAATAATTATGAAATTTAGTTGCATATTATTTTTCTATAATTATTTTGAATTTTAATGTCACTTACAAAGGGATAATACAGTCAACACTCATTTATAAAAAGAAAAACAGTCATTTATATAGTACGGAAATAGAAAATGTTTTAATTAATTTCGTAAGTCTTAATATTGTCGAGCACTTTTTTTATTGGACTCATGATACAAAATTAAACAAAATATTATATTCCACTTATCTGTAGTTTGTGTCTTGTGGTGAATCTAGAATGCTATATATAAATATATGGGTTATGGGGAAAGGCAACCTCACCAACAGCAATCATCTCCTTAGAGTTTGAGATTTGTGTTTGTGATGATAATGAGCGCACTGTCAATGATGAGTCCAATTGGTTTGAAAGTGATAATATTTATGGTGTTTTTGGTGTTCCAGGTTGTTGATGGTAAACAGGAAATGAGGTGCTTACAAAGGGAGAGGGAAGCACTCCTCCAATTCAGAGCTTCCCTTCTTGATCCATATGGCATGCTTTCGTCTTGGACCGCTGCTGATTGTTGCCAATGGAAAGGGATTCGCTGTAGCAACCTCACTGGCAATATCCTAAGCCTCGATATTCACAGTGATCGGAATGATTATGAGCTTGATTACGAAAGTCAATCAGGACATTATGTCAGCGGAGAGATCCACCAGTCATTGATTGAGTTGCGACAGTTAAAGTATTTGAACCTCAGTTTGAATTATTTTCTAGACAGCCATATCCCACAGTTTCTAGGTTCTCTCAATAACTTGAGATACCTTGATCTGTCAGTGTGTTATTTTGGCGGAAAAATTCCAAGTCAGTTTGGGTCTCTTTCTCATTTGAAATATTTGAATCTGGCTGGAAACAAACTTGAGGGTTCAATCCCTCCTCAACTTGGAAATCTTTCCAATTTGGAATATCTTAATCTCATATGGAATTCTTTTGAAGGAAATGTACCATCCCAACTCGGGAATCTTTCAAACTTACAAGAGCTCTATCTTGGAGGAGGTTTCAATGGAGTTCTCGAAATCAACGATGGGGGTAAGTTGCTGTCTAATCTCATTTCTTTAACCCATCTTTACTTGTGCTCCATTGGTAGTCTTAATAATTCTCATAGCTGGCTGCAAAAGCTACCAAAGCTAAGAGAACTAGGCTTAATTAATTGTAGCCTTTCTGATCATTTTATCCTTTCCTTGAGGCCTTACGAATTCAACTTTTCTACTTCCCTTTTGGCCCTTGATCTTTTTGGGAACACCTTCACGTTACCCGTGATATTCCAGTGGGTGTCAAATACCACTTCCAATCTTGTTGAGCTATACCTTGCTGATAACAACTTGAAGTGGTCTGTATCAAATCATTTTGGCATGGCAATGAATTCTCTTGAGCACCTTGACCTTTCCAATAATGGTTTCAAGGGTGAGGTTTTGAAATCCTTCATGAATATATGCACCTTACATTCTTTAAGCATGTATGGAAACAATTTGACTGAAGACCTTCCATCAATACTTCATAGTCTGTCTATTGGTTGTATCAGAAACTCGCTACAACATTTGGATTTGACATATAATCAAATTGTTGGATCTTTACCTGACCTTTCAGTATTTTCAGCTTTGAAGTCATTGGATCTTTCATATAATAGATTAAATGGAAAGATAGCAGAAGGTAACAAATTGCCAACTCAATTGGAATCTTTATCAATCTCATCAAACTTTCTAGAAGGCGGAATTCCAAAATCATTTGGCAATGCGTGTGCTTTGCAAAATTTAGACATGATGTATAATAACTTGAGTGATGAGTTTTCAATGATAATGCATCACTTGTCTGGATGTGCTAGATATTCATTGGAAAGATTATATCTAAGCATGAACAAAATCAATGGCACACTACCTAACCTCTCAATATTCTCATCTTTAAAATGGTTGTATGTCAATAGAAATCGGCTAAACGGAGAGATTCAGAAAGATATTCAACTGCCACCTCAACTAGAGAGACTACGACTGCAGTCCAACTCCTTAAATGGTGTGTTCACCGATTACCATTTTGTTAATATATCTAAGTTATCTTACTTGGATTTATCTAACAATGCATTAACCTTGGCATTTACCCGAGATTGGATCCCACCTTTTCAGTTGAGTTCCATAAGATTGGGATCTTGCATGTTAGGTTTAACATTTCCCAAATGGTTGCGAACTCAAAATAAATTTGTTTATATTGACATTTCCAATGCTGGAATAGAAGATATGGTTCCAAGGTGGTTCTGGGAGAAATTAGTTTTTAGAAATCCAATTTCAGTTAATATTTCAAACAACCATTTCTATGGTAAAATTCCAGATCTTTATACAAACAATAGTATTCTTATCTTAAGTCTTGCGTCAAATCAATTTAAAGGTCCTATTCCACCATTTCTACGAGGTTCCATGTTTCTTGATTTATCCGATAATAATTTCTCAGATTCTCTTTCATTTTTATGTGCTAGTGGTCCCGTAGAAGCACTATATCAGTTAGACCTTTCAAATAATCAGTTATCTGGACAAATTCCAGATTGTTGGAGTCAATTCAAGTCATTAGCTTATATAGATTTGAGCCAGAACAAATTTTCAGGAAAGATTCCAACTTCATTAGGATTGCTTCCTGGTCTTCAAGCATTGTCATTAAGAAACAACAACTTAACACATGGGATTCCTCTCTCCCTAAGACATTGTACAAAGTTAGTGATGCTTGATATGTCAGAAAACAAATTATCAGGGCATATTCCTGCTTGGATCGGGAGCGAAATGCAAGAGTTGCAAATTTTAAGTTTGGAAAGGAATGATTTCGATGGAGTTTTACCATCACAGATTTGTTATCTACAAAACATTCAAATCTTGGATCTCTCACTCAATAACTTAAGTGGAAAAATTCCTGCATGTATAAATAATTTTACATCAATGACTTGCAAGACATTTTCAAGTGGACGTCATTGGTATTTGGTCAATGCTAGTAATTTCATAACCAATTGGTCATACAATTTGAATGCTTTCTTGATGTGGAAGGGTTCAGAACAAATATTCAAGAGTGTAGAGTTATTACTTCTAAAAGGCATTGATCTCTCCAGCAATAACTTTTCAGAAGAAATTCCTCTAGAATTAGAGAGTTTAGTTGAACTAATCTCATTGAATTTATCAAGAAATAATTTCAGTGGAAGAATTCCTTCAAATATTGGAAAGTTAAAATCACTTGAATTTCTTGATTTATCAAGAAATCAGTTTGTTGGTTCAATTCCTTTAAGTCTTAATCAAATTGATCGACTTACCATGTTAGATTTATCTCATAATCATCTAACTGGAATGATTCCAACGGGCACACAACTACAAAGTTTCAATGCCTCAAGTTATGAAGATAATCTTAATCTTTGTGGGCTACCACTTGAGAAGTTGTGCATTGATGATCGGCTAATTGTACAACCAATTGTTAAAATTCATGAATATTCCCTGTTTGGCCATGAATTTTACATCGGGATGGTGTTGGGATTTATTATAAGCTTTTGGACGGTGTTTGGCACAATCTTATTTAATCATTCTTGGAGCCATGCTTGTGATGACATTTATGTGATGATAGCACTGAAATTTGCCAATTACAAATGGTGGAAGTAGATTAAGAGGTAATATTCCTTTTACATATATTTTGCTCATGAATATCACATTATATATAATCGTAATCAACTTTAGTTTATATATATATATATATATATATATATATATATATATATATATATATATATATATATATATATAAATTCAAATAAAAATATGTATGCCATATTAAATTTATGTAATTTTTTTACAGTCGTTTAATTTCTAATAAATTGTTTATAAGATACTAATAAGAGAAAAATATTTTACTAATAATAGACTAAAACTATAACTGTGAGTTGTATAAGTAAGATTCTAGATATTTTTAACTAATTTTATATAATTAATTTTGATAATTATACAGTCATGTGTAAATATCTTCAAGAGACATAAGATAAAATAAGAGAGTTTAGTTATATGAAAAACTGATGTGTGACAGTTTTAAAGATGATATTAATATTTTCATACTATACAACTTATTATTATATTAATTATTTTTATTAATTAAAATAATATAAAAATAGTAACTACTGTTAATATTATAAATTTTATTTATAATAATTATATTAATTAAAATAGTTTTTTTTCTTGTTTTGAGACTTAAAATAACAAATAAACATTGTTTCTTGTTTTTTTGAAATATATTCTATTTTTAAAACAATAGAAAAACTTATATGATGAAAGTAGTTTTTTAAAACTGTTAGCAAAATCAATGTCTTTTTTTAAGTTTTTTTTAAACCAAAAAAAAATAAAAATTCCAAACATCTCTAGGTTATTTTCGTTTTCAATTTTACATTTTCCCCACATTTATTTACATTCTGAAAGTTAGTCTTAAAGAATATTTCATAATATAACTTTTAAATATTCATAAACATTAACATTTGGTTTCTTTCATTTGAAAAAAAAAATTCCTCAATTTTAAGATACTGTGCTCTTTTTATTCTCTCTAATTTATTCAACAATTACATTGTTTTTTAACATTTCAATAATAACTTTCTTTAGGCTTTTAAAGTGGGCAACTTATGCACATAAGTGATATTCTGACTAAATCAAATTCTTATTAGTTTTCAACCTTGTTGCTAGTGTCCTATCTCAATCATCTTTTAAATGCCTTAAAATAATTAATTCTTGTGTTACTGACGGAATTGAAGTCGTTAAAATATGCATTTCACTATTACAAAATTGCAAAGGTTTATTTTTTTTTTCCTCTAAAATTTCCATTATTTTAAAGTTCTTCAAAATAATGTGTTATCCTTAATTTGTAAGGATAGTATCTCTAAAATTTGATTGAACCTAACAATACCAAAAATTTTAGGATCGAAAATTGAACAGTTATAATTTTGTAAGAACAAAAATAAAATATGAAAGTCGTTATTAGATTTCAATTTCGTCAATATTGAATGCGAGTTTATAATTTTTAAAGACTTCAAAAATATTAAATATTCTATAAAAATAAAATAAAATTTTATATATAATTTTATTATGACAAAAAAAAATACATAATTTATTCAATCATCTTTATTGTACAATTAATTTTATTTTATGTCAGACTATGTTATCATTGAATTCAAGAGCACTATGGCTAAAGTAAAATGTATTTTACCCTTATAATTAATCTATATTTTTCATTTTAGTCTCCCTAACATCATTGTTTTATAGTCTCTCTAAGATTCAAAACTGTTTAGATTGCAACATATTTACTTTTCACAAATTATTTGGAAAATATCATGCCTATTTTCATTATTTAAATGTCATTTCTTTACTTGATTTGGAATTTTGGTCTCAGATATTAAAGTATTATAGGGAATAAAAAATTATTTAATTTTTTTTATTAAGAAAACCTTTTGACAAATTGGATGGAAATCTTTTATGAAAATCAATAAAGTGGAATATCCTTCCATTTCTACTCTCACAAATTTAGTTTATTCTTTTTTTAAATTAGAATGGTATTCGCTAAGCTAACTTAATTACTTGATAGCAATAATTTATTTACACATTTGGGATAATCACAATTTTTTTGGTTGTTTTTCAGCATCTTGAAGACCACATCCCTCTTGCATATCTCAAATGTTTGAGCTTGTAAAGTTGGACAAAGCAAGTTTCTATAAGGAAATAAGTATGAAAGTATGTTCTTTTAGTTATTGTATGCATGTTTTGATTTTATATGGTATTTGTATTTATATAACTTTAGAGTTGTTTGATGTGTTGTATATGTTTAAATAAATTGAGATAGTGAACTTTGAGAAGAAAACTCTATTTAATATGGTAACAATATACTGGTTTTCTTAGCATTATGGTTGTATTGAAATATAGTTTGTCATGTATTATTCTAATAATCTAATGCACGCCTTTCATGATCAAAACTTTGGTTTGCACACATTATTCATTTAAAGATATTCACTTGAAGAAACTCAATACTTTTGTTAGAGTTGTGCAATATTTCATGAATCTAATGTCTCCTTGCGAGATTCTTGAATATGGAAGAGAATTAAAGACTGAATTGTGTTGATTAGACATACATGTAAGTTTCTCTTTAGCGATTTGAACATATAATTATAGTTAGAAAGTGTTGAACATTAGACAGTCCAAAGTCCCTTTAGAAGATCAAATCATTTGATAAAGTTTTGATGATAACAAAACTCAAGTATATATTTATATTTGATGACTTATATACATTGCGCAATTAACATTATTATTATTAAAGCAGGAGACACATGGTCCATAAAGAGATAAGTTTTCTTACTATTTACTTTAATATGTTATTGATTTGATTTAAATTGATTTTATATCATATTGTGCTTTAATGTTCAAATCTGTTCATAATAGAAATTATTCAAATTGTTGATGAGTATCTCAAATATAATTTCTCTATGTTATTTTAAATTAATTATTTCTGATACAGAATTAATCAAGTTTAATGTAGTTTAAAATATTAGAGAAATATTTCTAGTTTGAGCTCCATATATCAGAAAGTCAAGATTGCTCTGTTCAAGCATCCCAACGGCTAGTTTCTAAAAAGCTACATATAGAGGAGCAAGTTCAAGTTGAAGAAAACAACAAGAAGAAGCAAAAAGAGAGATACATCATACAATACATTGAAGAAATATAGAGTATCTACTACTGAGTGTTTATTGTCAATCTGCTATTGAGAGCATCTAGAGTTTTGGGTTGTGTGAAATCATTGTGTAATTCTTCACCATTGTGAAGTAAACCCTTGTGAGCTTTCATTGTTCTCTCTTTTGAGAGTGTTTATTTCAATCTTAAGTGGTCTTGATCTCAGGGGGAGATTGAGACTGGTATAACTTGGAGACGTTTGTGTACTCGTGATAACTTGGAGAGGTTTGTGTACTTGTTGTAACCTGGAGAGGTTTGTGTACTCGTTGTAACTATTTGCTAAATAGTGGAACCTCTTAAACACTTTGTTTAAGGGAGAACTAGACGTAGTCAAAGAGATTAGGGTGAACCAGTATAAAATTGTTTTATCTGTGCTTATATATTTTTGCCTTGGTTGAAGGTTTCTATTTATAGCGAATTGAGTTCAGGCTCCATTCAACCCTCTTCTGGAGCCAGCTATTCCTACAGAAAGTTTTTTTTTTTAAATGTTTTAGAAATTATCTTGGTGATAAGATATTTTCAATTGATTAAAAGATATTTTAATATGTATAAATATTCTGTCTTAGTTTGAACATAACGTAGAAGACATTTTAATGGATTAGAATTACTTAGGGTAATGAGTAGTTATGAGATTTTTGTTTCAACTTGTTAAAACAAATTTTTAGTAGACTAAACCATCTTAAACATCCGGAAGATTTTAAACTAATCCATTTTAATAGATTAAAATAATAGTTTAATCTATTAATTTTATGAGTAAGTGAAATAATATATCAAAATGCAGTTTTAATCTATTAAAAATGTTTTGTTTAAAATTTATATGACTATCTCATTTTAAATTCTTTTAACACAAGATTAGTAAGTTTTTGAAAACATTTCAATATTGAGAAAGAGTTATTACTAAAGACTTGAAGATCAAATTTTAGATCATAGTGTGTGTGGGTGTGTGAGTATAATTGTATGTGTAATATCCTAGAAAATAGCTTTATAATAAAACCAACCTAGAATTTAGTTTTAGATATAAATAAGATAACACCTGAATATTTTCTTAATAGAAAAGTTGTTTAAGTAAATAAAAATTAGTTATTCATTTTTTACTTTTATAATAACAACCACCAATGATTTAAGAAGATATTTTGTTTATTAAAAGTACCAACTCTCTCTCTCTAAAAAAATTGTTCTTTCCCTTTTCTTTTCCTTTTCTCTAAAAATTCACCTTCCTTTCTTATCAAACTGACGATCAGAGGTCAGTCCTAGATTCCTGATGTTGAGTAGAACAAGAGTGTTCGATAAGATTCTTGAACAGAGTTAGGTTGCCCGTGATTTTGGATTTTTTGGATTTCTTTGAGTATCTCTATTCTATAGAGGTAAGGAAAATTAGTTGTATGTTATTTTTTTTATAAATGTTAATTTATTTTTGAATTAGTGAATGTTATGCATGATGTGTGAGATATATTTGTGAATTCGGGTAAGAGTTGTTAATTGCATATTTTTTTCTAGATATTACAATTACTTATTTTATTAAGTATGAATTGGATAAATTTGGATGAATTGAATGAGTTTTTATGTATTATATGATGTAATATCAATATTTGTGAATGATGTGGTGTGTGATCAAGACATATTGTGTTGAGACCGTATCCTGACTCTACTAGTCATTGGAATCATAAATAAAGACGACTAGGTGGTAAGAGTCGAGGGAGGTTCATATGATTGCACTACAGTGTGAAAAAGAACCCGTTAGACCAGATCATATGGATTAATATATTCATACGATTGTGCTATGGTGTGAAAATGAACCGGTCAGACCAGATCATGTGGGTTAAAGGATTAATTGACCACGTTACGGTGTGGAAAAGAACCAGTCAGACCGGATCATATAAATTAAGTTTATACGACTGCACTACGATGTGAAGAAAAAGGTTAGACCAGATCATATAGATTGAAATGTGTATATGACTACGCTACGGTGTGAAAAAGAACCGGCCAGACCAAATCATATGGATTGACAGGTTAACATGACTACGCTACGGTGTAAAAAAAAAAAACCAGTTATACCAGATCATATGGATTAACAGTGTTACATGAGTGTGATGTGTTAATGATAATGTGATGTATGAGATGAATTACGAAAGGTTAATATGTTGTAGTTTGGTTGAGATAGAAAATTACTTAATATATATATATATATATATATATATATATATATATATATATATATA
>Ga0209700_109104_pt1 | contig 11911 bp, 6 predicted proteins | sample SiratroredBW_FD_187528 | JGI IMG/M metagenome (GOLD analysis project Ga0209700, IMG submission 187528) | Root nodule microbial communities of legume samples collected from California, USA - Siratro red BW (SPAdes) (version 2) | ecosystem: Host-associated > Plants > Roots > Nodule | place: USA...
AAAAATTAAAAAAAAAAAAAAAAAAAAAAAAACTTCCTCAAATATCTCTCCCCCTTTTTGTCATAATTGAAAAGAGTTTATGGAAGAGATCATCATGGTTGCTTGACATTGGATGTAGTCAAAACGAAATTTTTAATTGATCATAAACTTCGGATAGAGTGCCTTGAACATGAGTATTAACAACAAACTCTAGCTCAAAGACCTTATGATTCAATAAAATAAGCTTATGATTCATATCTCATAATTTTTTAGTGATGACAACACTCTCAAATTTGATACCATTTTAAATCATCTCTTTGACACGAGACCTTGGAAGAGTTACCAAAAATGACCCAAACAAGTATGGGTATCTAAAGATAAGATCATCATTCTTATAGATATTCTAAACTCATGTAAGAAGATCCTTATCATGGTACCTGGATAATGGGTGTTCACAATACATGAGATATATATGTTAAAGCCTAAAAATGAAGAATTGAGAAAATGTGATATTTGGAGAAGATTAACACGACAAAGTCATGGTGGTGTCTAATAAGTCTAAAACACAACCTACAAAGCATAAGAGTGATAAGACTAGACCTTTTATTATTATTATTATTATTATTTCAATCTTTATTATAAATAAATTTCACAAATAAAGAATTTTTCTCCAAATAATAATAATAATAATTATTACAGTTTCATTTTAGGATCTTTATTTTAAACATCTTTTGAAAACCAATTCTTACTTCTTAGTAAAGAATAAACTAAACAAATAAATTATTAAAAAAAACAATTAAATAACTCTTGAATTTAAACCCCAAGCCCTAAAAAAATAAAAATTATTAGAGAAAAAGAAATTAAATAATTCTTGAATTTAAGGAAAGATATACGTTTAATTTTTTATAATATGCGATAATTAAAAAATAAAAATAAAAAATCTACACGTGATGAAAAGATAAATGTAAATATTTTTATAAAACTATAAACTAAATAAATATGACGGAAAGTTTACAACTTAAATAAAACTTATATCCATTAAATATTTAGTGATTTAGTAAAAGAAATTTGTACCTCTGATTCAAATTTTTGCAATAAAATGCATATCACATCTCATATACCATAAGTTATCAATTAATTAATTCATTTGATTATATATCTTTGAGTTCGATCTTCTTCGAATTTGATTGAGTTAGATTAGTTACAGGGGAAAGTTTATAACACTGGACAATTATATTTATACAAAAAATAAAGTACTTAATTATATAAATAATTATTAATTAATTAAAATTGATAAAAATAATAATTACACAATTAAATTAGTACAGGAGTTAATTATAAAAATAAATGATAGAAGTTGAGAAGGCTCTATTATGAAACAGACAAGCTCTGAGACAATAGACTTGCCCTCCGATTCATGTGTGGAACAACGAAGCAATCAAGCTCCGACTTAACCCAAATCCCCAACTCGGATTTCCCCGAAAGATTCATCTTTTTGTGTCCCTTGGACTGCTAGCCCTCTTGCTCTCGGTGAGTTCCGTACCAATTCCTCAACGATTCGTGGGACTGTCACGAAAAGGTTGAGGTTGTGACTTTTCTTGTTGTCGTTTCGCTTTCCTTTCGTTTTCGCTCAGTGTCCTCGCGCATTCAATTCTGCTGTGTGGTCACTTTACCATCGCACTTCCACCTAACAACTGTTATCTCTCTCTCACACACACACTCACACACGCACACTCTATCTTTCTCTCTTGCTTTGCTTTGAGTCCAAGTGCAGTGTTTCGCTGCATTGAGTTGCTTTTCGGATTGCTATTGCTGGTTTTGTCTGTTTTATTTTTACAAATTTTGGGCTTTGAAGTTTGGTTGACTTGGGGTCGTGGGGTTGGCTTCGATTTTCTTTTATTGGTCTTTTTGTTGCTGTTGATTAATTGTTATTGTTGTTGGTTTTGGGGGGTCAATAGAAGGGGTGTTTGTTTGGATTTGATTTGGATTGTGGGGTTATGACTTATTGGAATGTGGTTTGTACCTCAGATGTGATTTTTGGTGTTTCAGATGTTTATGTAAGGGACAGTGCGTGAGGGTTCTGAAGGGTTGCTCCTGAGAATGGCTGACATTGCGGGTCTGGCTGAGGCTGCAGGGGCAAGATTTAGTTCATTGGAGCTTATTGGGCAGGGATCATTCGGCGATGTGTATAAAGGGTAGGTGCATGATTTTGACATTGGAGCTCGTTGTAATGTGCCCTGAGAAATTGAATTGCCTTTTCATGTTGTGCGCAACGGAGTGTTTCTTAATGTGAGGCTATCTGTCTTGTTTTGTCTGCAGGTGGAATATTCATAACTTATTTTCTTTTGACACAAATCTTATGCTATATACTTCTTCTTTCTCATTTGATAGTGAAGAATAACAGAATGTATTGTGTTGGCATCTGTAATTTGATGCTAGGGTGGATAAAGGGTTTATTATCGATGAAGAGTAGAGTAGGTTAGGAAACCTTACTGTGACTGTTGTATCACTCCTAACTGATACTTGAATTTTATGAATGTCCTACTTATTCTTTGAGTTTTATTCGTCAGAATTTGGAAAACGAGGCATAAATATTGAACCACTTAACATCCTGTTTTAATATCACTTGCATGATGCGCAAACCACCCTAGATCTCTTTCAACTGCTAAATATTTGGTTGTTGGATAATTCTAATGATCTGATCATTGGTCTGAATCCATTGCAGTCGAGGTTGTCTTCATGTCTGCGTATGACTGTATTAGCTTATTATTTAAAAGTTTGAAAATTGAAACATATCTTTCTCATATGTTAACTTAAAGATAGTTTTGTTTCTTAAATTAAGGTTCTTATTTTCAGTTGCAGCAGCTGCAACTATAATCGAGTGTAACATTGCTGAATGGGTTGTATTCTATATTTAAGGAAAAAATTTACGGAAGAATGTTCAGTGGTACATATATACAATTTAGATGGGATACAGAGAGAAACAAAATTCAGAGAAATAAAGAGAAAGAAAGAAGGGGATAGAAAAGAATAACAGAACAGAGAGGATATAGAGAGAAAGAAAACAGAGTTCAGAGAAACTGCGCACTTTACATATCATGCACTGATATCTGTTGTCCTTGCATCTTTAACATCGTGTTTTACTAGTGTGGGGCAATATTAGATTAGGTTGATTGCAAATAAGATGACCAACATTATTTGGTCACCAACAATAGCAAATATACTATTGTTTGGTAAGTTATTTAAGTAGAATGTATGCAAAGAAAATTTTGGTAGGGATTGTCGCAACCGGGAAATTGGGTGTGGAAATTGGGTGTTGACAGGGATGTTTCGTGCAACATTAATTGGGTTTAGTTTTTCCTAAGGACAAGTGTATATGTGCTACTAAGAAACAGGTTATGACTAATTGGAAGGTATATTTGCAAAATTGTTATAAATGTCATTTTGAAGGATGTAGCAATAAAATGTTCCTAAGCTGTCTCTCCTAATCTTTGTATAATTTGAAGTGATGAGTTATGTCTTTAGGAAAGGCAAAGAATTGCACCTTCAAATTAATATTTGTAAAGTATTATTGATTTTTGCTCTCCGAGTCATGTGTGGATAAAGAGTTGTTTCTCATTTTGTTGGTCTTTCTCTTTTCCTAGGTTTGACAAGGAGCTAAACAAAGAAGTTGCTATCAAAGTGATTGATTTGGAAGAATCGTAAGTATATTCTTTTCTAGAATGTTCAAATTCAAAGAACTGTGGGATTGGTTGTATTTATTTGATACCTTGACTAATCATATCAATAGGCATATGAAAGTACCTTAAAACATCTTCCTGTAAATTATCTCAAATTGTTTGCTTTATTAGAATTATGAAATAAAAATTTAGTACTGCACTAGAAAAATAACGGTTTCTTCTTGTCTTCCTTAACATATTTTTTGAAAAAGAAGTAAGAAATCTTGTAAGTTGTTTCCATCTATATCCACTTCATTTAATTTCACTCAAATTTGGCACAAATATACTAGCATTTATTAGATGAGTTTTCTCCATGGTCCCATGTTTGATATCACTAATCAAATTTATGGCCTGAAGGATTGCAAAGATGTGTTTTTTATTCTAGTTATGTGGGTGATGGATAATTGCTTGTAGGATTAGAATCACATAAGTTTTCTATGGCCATTTCACATACTTTATCTAGCCTCCCTCAGTGTTATAAAAAATCGGTTATGGTGGTGCCACGAAGAAAATCAATGGCAAAGTTATAGCTTGCCACCACAGCATGGCGATGGTGATGCAGGTTTTCCATGGTGGCCCATCACAACCACTTTGGTGTCAAGGAACGGCGTCACGAAATAGATATTGTGGAAGTTGTGGGGAGGCGACTCAACACCATGTGAAACGAAGTTACAATGTGATGCCCATGCAAAACGACAAAGTGGTAGCGCGATGTCCATGCACTAAAAACCTAATGTTCTCTCTTTCCTTCTTATTGTGAAACTTATCAGTCCATGCAATGAAGCTTACTAGCCCAAGTTTTCTTTGACCCAAACCAAACAGAGAAACATAATATTAACCTAGTACCCTACCCACATTACAATAACCTCCTTTGTGATTGTGCAATCCAACTATCACTACATTGATGCAGGTCCCCAAACATCATAATGGATCTAGTCAAATGGGAAATTGCATCTTTTTACTAGATAAGATGCTTGATGATGTTTTTACAGTTGAAAATTATCACATTTGAAAGACTCAACAGACTCTTTAGTGAATAAACGAGAGAAGAAGGATTTTATAAGGATGAAGGAGGGATGCCCAAGCCTTTCGTGATGAAGCCATCTTTGGGAATTGGCCCATGTCTTTGATATTAGTTTTTGGCTTATAACCTTTGTTTGTTTTGGTCCTTGGATTCCAATAGATACAACCCATTCTACTCCTTAGCAATTAAAACCATCTTGCTCATTGCAAGGTTTGAAATACACAATAAGAAGAGAAAAAAGTTAATGAATAATTCAAATCTTTTGTAAGCTTTGTATAAAAATAAGATTATTGGTCTATCGTGAGACAAAAAAAAACATCCTTTAATATAATAGATGATTCTAAAGTTATATTTCTGGATCCGTATATGGGTACAGTATCACCATTTGCAACTGTAATGAGTTATTTGTTGGTTTTTTGACATGTGATTAGTTTCTCCTGACTCAAGGATACAAAAACTTCGAGACAAAGTGTCAATAGTATTTAAATAGTCTTAAATAAAATTTATTGTAAAACTGTTGTGTGCTTTATGTTGTACCCCTTTGTATTCTCTTCTCTGCCCTCTCATTCATTGTATTTGATGTATCCAAATTTATTATAAACGAGATCCTACAAGTGGGAAATTCAATCTCTCAAATTCATTTTGTACTCTTTTATATTTTTCTCAAGTTGGTATCAAAGGGGTAGATCTCGCACGACCTTTCTTTGTCCAACAAAGAAATTTCCATTTAGTCACTCTCCGTAGCCTTCCACTGCCGTCTGCTACTGGAGTTTCATTTGTCGGTGCTTGGGACTAGTGCGCCTTGTGGAGTGCAAACCAAACTTGGTGACTAATTCAAATTCTGACCAATGCACCATTAATTTCACAGCCGCACTTGATGTGTGTCTCATGCGCCGCCTACCAATGGTTGTAATCCTTCCGGACCACCATAGTTTGACCCGCCAAAGTCTTTTAAGCAACTTTCGACCTTTGTTCTTCATTTCGGTGCCATTTGGTGGGCCATTTAGAGTGGATAACTGTTTTTCTCTCTTGAAACCCCAGGGTTGTCCTTTGTTCTTTCCCTATTGCATTATGGGACTTTGTCCCTGCCTTTACCTTGACTCAATATGTCTTCAAGGACTATCTCTTCTTTTTTTGGGACTCCTTCCATAACTTCAAAGAAATAAATGGGAAAACTTCTATATTGGTTTGCCTGTATTTAATTTTGTTCCTTGGTTAAGGTTTTTATGATCTTTTAGAAGATGGGAGTAGAGTACCACCAAATCAAGCTCAATAATGAAAAACAATTGATTTTCAGCTTTGTGCTCTACTTTGGCAATTAATTGAGCCTAATAGTTTGAGCACTCTCAGGCCATTAAAAATTTGTAATTCCATTTAGAAAAACTATGGGGAACAGCAACAATGACTACAATTAACGAGGTAGCAAAAATAGTGATCTCCCAATTACATTTTCATCATCTCTATTTGTAATAATGAAAACCTTTAAAATAAGGAAATAAAAATATGTTGAAATGAATATTAGGATTCTAAAGATATTTTCTTCCTAATTACCATGGAAATATTGAAAATATTTTCATCCTAATAATGTATTATTTACAACACCATGTTTCCAAGGTACGTGTTCTTGGATGTATTAGGTTTGGTTATGGCATGGCCTTGGCTAGGGGATTTGTGGGGTTACCCTAGGTTGGTTTGAGGGATTCTTAGTGAGGTTAGGTTGGTTCTTCATGATGTTATGGGGGAGAACTTCAACAAGGTTTGGTATAAGCTAGGTATTGGCAAGAAGTAGGTTCTTAGTTTCTTTGGTTGGTAGTTTTGGAGTTCTTTGGCTTGTGTTATGTTGTGGATGGTGTGAGGGTTCTACTAATATGGTTCTTGTGAATTATGCACGGGTTTTGGGAGGCCTGAGAGGAGATGGCCGAAGATACGATTCAAGGAACCATGGTATTCTTGGTTTGTTTGTTGAAGAATTTGTTATAAGGTAGGCTTTGTTCTCTATTTTCTTTTGTTGGAGATAAAGTTATTTTATAATATATAAGTGGTTGCAAACCTCACTTTATAATTCGGTTTTGTAAGGTTGAGTTAGGTTTAAAGTCCATCTTTTAAGATATTCACATCTATACCTTTTAACTCGTCTTATTGAGAATTCATTTTGAAGTTCTTCTATAGGAAAGTAGAACACAATATAGTGAACCAAGTTGACTTATCATATTTTTGAAGTAAACCTAGATTTTGTCTATATGTGTAAGGTTGTATTTCTTGTCTATATTTTATTGCCTTGTTGATCTCAAAATTCCAATGTAATTGTTGCCTATTATAACATTTTTTTTTTCTTTTTCACTCTTTGCAGAGAGGATGAAATTGAGGACATTCAGAAGGTACAGATTCATATTACTACTACTTTTTAGTGTGCATCTTTTACCAAATATTTCGTGTTATATGTTCAACAATTTAAATTTTTTTTTTCAGGAAATTTCTGTTCTGTCACAATGTCGATCTGCATATATTACTGAGTATTATGGTTCCTTTCTTAATCAAACTAAACTATGGATAATAATGGAATACATGGCTGGAGGCTCTGTTGCTGATCTAGTAGGTTACTTCTATTGACTTGCTTCTATATTTTCAATGCTTGGAAATGATGTTGATCTTCTTCAGAAGTTGCCTCCATTAATAGAACATTCCTTGCATGTCTTTGAATATTTTCATGTGTTGCATTCCTAAAGCACAATTGTTGAATAGAAAATGTGGTTGCATATATTCATATTTACATATAAACATGGTTATAAAAGTTGTGAGTCAGCTCCTAAACTTTTACTATGTTATATTCTTGCAACCAACAAATGGGTTAATATTTTGGAGTAAATTCAAAGTGTAAAATTGGGTCTTCATTTTGGTATTAGTTTCGTGGTTTTCTCTCCTCTTTCATATGTTTCATATATGAGTGGAACGACACAATAATTTCCTGCCTTTTGTGTGGAGCTTTCAAATATTATAATGTCATCCACATAATTAGTAAATCAACTATACAATTTTGATAATGATAGATTATTACCAAAATAAGGTGGTCTTAAGTCTCTCTAACTAGGTTTAAGGAGCTTGTTTGAGGTTGTAAATGGCTTGTGAAGCTTGCAAACTAGGGAAGCATCTTGGGCTTTGATTTCTAGAGGTTGAGACATGTAAACTAACAATGCTCATGCCTTAATCACCTTCCAAGTCTTGTTCTTCTGCAACGATTCCATCTCTCCATGTTTGGTCAGAATCTAATTTTCGCCCTAAGCACAAACAATTACCTCATGAAGTGTCATTGTCCATCAAAATGTTACCACCTTCCAACTTATCAAATGTGGCAAACAAGTGTATGAAGGACTCATGTGAAAGGAGCACCCAAAATCCAGGGCACACCTATTAAACGATTGTTGTCTTAAGAAGATGGTCAACACTTGATTATCATTAGGCGACTCCACCTTCTGAACTATAGTTTGCACTTGATCCTATTTTCTAGAGTTGAATAATCCCTCCGGGCCTTGACTACTTGCAATATCTACATACATCTTTTGGATCAACATTCAACTTTTTGGACTTGTTGACCTTGTCTTTCTTGAAGACCACCAACCTTGAAAAAGATGCATCTTTAACACTCTCAAATTCTTTGGAATGAAACTCTTGTATAGAGACTAGACTTAACCTCTTCAAAAGTAATGTAGTCCTTCTCTACACTCAATGAACCCACCAAGTTCTCGTAGGATGATGGGAAAAAAGCCAACAAAACCATTGTGGCGTCTTCATGTTTTATCTTGATGTCTATGTCTTGGTGTTGCATCAAGATCAAATTAAGTTCATCAAGATGAGCTGTGAGTGGCATACTTTCCTTCATACAAAACCCCAAAACCTCTTCAACTAAAGCATTTTGCAAATGGACTTTGGCATGAATAACTTCTCCAGCATTGGGCACAACAATGCTGAGTTCTTCTCTAGTCTAAAACCTCATAAGGATCTTGTTCTGACAGCGACTAAAGGATCATCGAATAAGCCTTTTCCTTTATCTATGTGTGATGTGCTTTTGGAATGCGGTGCCCACACCCCTTACTCCTTAAGCAAGGCTCTCTCATCTTGATTCTCCAAAGGTTGAAATTGTTCTTCCCATTGAACTTCTCAATCTTGGATGTGATACACATCTTTTTGCAACAACTTATCACCAATGTGGAACGAGATTGAAAACTAGCTCTAATACTAGTTTGTTAAGTGCCTAAAGTTGAATGAGATCAAAGAACAATGAAAGAAACAATGCTATATTGATTGCTAATCACACCAACGGGAGATCTAGAACAAATAACACACAAAAGCAAAATAAAAGTGAATAATTGTCTCATTTATTGTCCAAATAAGTGTTACAATTTAGTACTTTGTTGTGTATTGTAGTATGAGTACATGTATAGGGCTACAAAATGGTTATGCTAGTAAGGAGTACACAACGATAACTAACTAGCATAACACAATACTTACAACAGACTACTAGTTCACCAAACAATGTAACATGAGTCATCGAACAAACTCACTATCAACAACGTCTATAACTATTAGAAGACCATACTAGTAGACATCTACACCCTCTAGACAATACATCCTACAAAAGGTTTGGTACAACAAGATCAATATAACAGGTTTTGACTCTCTGACTAAAACAAATACTAAGATACACAGTGTTCGGCCAGAAAAGCTTAAGAAAGATAGAAGATGTAGTAGCTGAGGATGTTGTTTGTCTTTGTTCTTTATGTGTTTAGTTGCTCAAAGTTTGACTGTTTGTAGAGCAATGTTCCCATTGATGATATAGTTGTTATTCTGATATTGTTCTTCGATCCTGTTGTGCAGAATTACTTGATTTAACTTGATTAAACATACTTGCATCTTCTTGTGGAAGGTCTTGTTTGTTTTTTGTAACTATGCTATATTAAACTAGAAACAATGTGCAACAGAAAATATCACATTATGTTATGCGATTACCATTAAAGATTGACTTATGAATACGAACTAGCCAATCATGTTTAATGGATTTCTTTACTATCAACAATATAAACGTTAGACTATCTGAATGTTTATAACATTTAGACGGTTTGTTTAATGCCCAGGATTTATTTCTTCCTTTTAACATATATGTAAGAATGTTAATAATAGGAAATAATCAATTTAATGCTTAATTATATTGATTATTGTCAAAACTTCTTACTACAATGGGTGGTCTAATGCTCCTATACAGTATTACATTATCGAGGTCTTAACGAGAATGATAGTGTAATGTAGCTTGTATTGAAGTAACTGTTGGAGGTGTGGAAGATTCTGCCATGAGAAATGAAGGGAGGATTAACGTGCTCTAGATACCATATTGAATAATAGAAAAAGGGTAAAATGATTTATTTGAAAATATACAAAAGAAAGTGAAACTCCGGTACAGTGAGTATATGTATGCAAGAGCAGAGGATCATTATCAAACTGACAGCTGATCAGTTTTACCCAACTATCAAACTACTAAGTACAACTGTTAGATGTAACAAACTAACAAACAAAAACTTAGCAAACTAGATATTTCAGGGTCAGAGAAAAGTATATCTCTAACAGTACTGGATCTAGTGATAACTAAAAGTAGGACCGTTGGGTATTTAGGATTACATTGTTACATTCCACATCAATCTAAGAATATTATTCAAAGTCTTTATTTATCTGATTTCCAATATTATTCAATATCTTTGTTTATCTGATTTTCTTTCTCTTCTTAAACACTCTAATCCCAATGTTTTTTTCTTTTTTATTATTTGTATATTTTTCTTGCTAATTTCTAATATATGGTGCTTTTGCAGCTGCAATCAGGTCCCCCACTTGATGAAATGTCAATTGCTTGCATTCTACGTGATTTACTTCATGCAATTGATTACCTACATACTGAAGGAAAAATTCATAGAGACATTAAAGGTATCAACAGTGACACTCTTTCCCTTGTTTATACTGTACTTTGAAGCTACTTTCCCTCACCCATATTTGGAAATTATATAATCGTGGACTTCAATTTTTTTATTAGCTCTGTAATTCAAAGAATTTGATGTCAATTTTGCAGCTGCAAACATTTTATTAACTGAGAATGGTGATGTAAAGGTATCTCTTATTCTGGAGGCTATAATTTCCGAGTTTCTTTAAGGCAAAATGACTTGATAAATCATAGATAAACTAATTTGAGATGTGGAATAACAGCATTCGAATATGAATATCTATATGTTCTTGTGACTTTGTTACAGGTTGCCGATTTTGGTGTTTCTGCACAGTTAACAAGAACCATATCAAGGAGAAAGGTCAACATATTTAATTAATGTTAATGTTATTCAGTGGAAAATTTTTGACTGTGTATACTAATTGTTTGATAACTGCAGACCTTTGTAGGAACACCATTTTGGATGGCACCCGAGGTTATTCAAAATTCAGAAGGATATAATGAAAAGGTTACCTTATAGTTACTACAAAATCATTTATTGTGTTTTCTGAGTCCATCCTACCATAGTCCTTTTTATTCTCTTTCCTTCTTTGTTTTTGTCTTTATCCCGGAAGAAATATCACTCTGTATCTTGGTTATACAGGCAGATATCTGGTCTCTGGGGATTACTGCAATAGAGATGGCGAAAGGGGAGCCTCCACTTGCAGATCTTCATCCAATGAGAGTGCTTTTCATCATACCTCGAGAGAATCCACCACAAGTTCTGTTTTATTATATTAGATTAATTGGCCTTTCAAGTTACTAAGTATTTTTAATTCATAAAGTTTTCCTGATGGAAATGATTTTCTCTTGTTAAAAGAGTTAACATTTAATGATATGTTGTGCAGCTAGATGAACACTTTTCTCGCTATATGAAAGAATTTGTTTCATTGTGCTTGAAGAAGGTTCCTGCTGAGGCAAGTGTCTATGCTTTACTTGCGCTCATTATCAATCTTTCCCTTTCTTGCTTTGTACGTTAGACTAGTGTGTATGTATGCTTAACTATTGTTTCATTTTCTTTCTTTCTATTATTGGAGTGAGTTTGTACCCTAAATTAGTAAGTGGTTAACTTTAAATATGTCAAGAATTATTTTATTGAGAACAATTGCCCCAAACCTCAAGTTGGTAAATGAATAAGTCCTTCCCAACTTGCCTACAAGATCCTGGAAC
>Ga0209700_109105_pt1 | contig 11910 bp, 9 predicted proteins | sample SiratroredBW_FD_187528 | JGI IMG/M metagenome (GOLD analysis project Ga0209700, IMG submission 187528) | Root nodule microbial communities of legume samples collected from California, USA - Siratro red BW (SPAdes) (version 2) | ecosystem: Host-associated > Plants > Roots > Nodule | place: USA...
TATCTAAACTAATATTAATAATATTAAAATTACTCTTATTAAAAATTTTAATATTAATATTAAAATAATAATATTATTAACAATATTATCGATTATGTAAGTTAATAATATATATATATACCAATTTTAATAATATTATTTATTTTTATTAATAATAATAATTTTAATGTAATTAATAATAATATTTAAAATAATAATAATAATGTTAATAATAATAATTATAATTTTGATAAAATTAATTATTAATATTATCTACGAAAAAATTCGTAGGTAATTACATAAAATCCGTATGTAAAATTCGTATATAAAATTCATATGTAATAAATTTGTATGTAAAATTCGTATATAATAAATGTGTACGTAAAATCCGTAGATAATTACATACAGACTTGGATCCATATGTAATTACATACGAATTTAAATTTGTAGATAATAAATTCGTATGTAAAATCTAATGAATCCGTATATAAAATCTGTATGTAATAAATCCGTATATGAAATTTATATGTAATGTTAAATTTATATACGGATAAAAATCCATATGTAGTAATCCTATATAAATCAAGAATTTCTTGTATAAAAAGATACTTCGATATTTATCACCAAAATTTAATTTTAATTTTATTGTAGGTATTATAGAAAAATCGAAAGATATTGATGCTCTTTCATTTAATAAACTGTAATTTGAGAGGACAAAGTTGAAGAAGACAAGAGTCATAATGATCAATATAGAGGAAAATGAAAAGAGCATAACAAATCTACAATAAAATGTTTTAAGTATCATAGATAAATTTGGTTCATGTCTTAAAGTTATATGAGATTGCCTTGTGACAACAACGAAATGACGGATTCAAGACACAAAAAATGTTAATCAAATTTGTGGTATGTGAATATAAGTTATATAAACCATATCACCAAAATAGGTATGAAATATTTAAATTTTTATTATCTGTAAACTATAATAAAATATATACATAAATAGGTATGAATATCTTAATTTTTATTAATTGTTATAATTAAAGAATAAAAATAACCTTTGCAAATAATTTTTTTTAAATAGTGGAATATAAAAAGTTATGTAATATATATATATATATATATATATATATATATATATATATATATATATATATATATATATATATATATATATATATATATCAAGGTCAAGTTAAACATGCTACATGAAATTCAATTCAGAAAACTCTAACTTAAAGTGATTATAATTGAAAATCAATGTGCTTTGAATGTAATGCAAACAATTTGTTAGCTTAATATTATTCTAGTCTTCATCTAGGGTGTTCTTTAAGCATTTTCCATATTATTATTATTATCTACATACTACTCTGATGTAATTCATAAATATCGGCGGAGAAATTTAGTTCTCATCGGTTTGATTTGTGGAAATTGTCAAAGGAAGAAAAAGAGAAAATATCTCTGGTAAAATCTTTTGCCACCTAGCTCCTTTGTAAGATGTCTCTGGGAAATATTATACACCATGTAGATTAATATGGTGTGTATTCTTTGTTAAATCTAACTATAAGTTCAATGAATAGAAGGAGTAAGTTATTATAAACTTCTTCAATTCCTATGAATAAAATAAAACTATTATCATGATATAACTAAACATTATATTAACTTGTATAGTTTTTAAGAGTACATTACTTTGAAAATACTAGAAGAAAATTAAATTTATATGTTAAAGTACTCTTTTACAAAATAAATGATTGTAAATATGTTTAATAACCTTTTTTTTTTTTTTTTTATAAACTTTGTTATCCTACCGTATGGTTGAAATAATAAATATAGTGACAAATTACACTATAGATACACTTTAAGATAATGATATATTAACTTGTTTCTTTAAAAACTATATCTATTAACAAATTATCTCTCTCTCTCTCTCTCTCTCTCTCTCTCTATATATATATATATATATATATATATATATATATATATATATATATATATGGAACATGATTGAATTTTAATTATATTGTTAATAATTTTATATTAAGAGATATTTTTTTATTAAATTATAATTTTATATCATCATTATCTATCTAAAGTTTTCTAAAATTAAAAACAATAACACAACAATGAAATTATTCATTTATTTAATATATTTTAAAATATATATATATAAATAGATTGATTTTCATTTATATAAAAGTATTACACAATTTTATATCGATATATAATTTTGAATATATAATTTATATGAAAAGAATTTTTAATCTAATAATGACTTTTGAAAGAACATAATTTAATGAAAATATATTAAAAATATAATATTTAGTAAAATTTAAATTGATAGTTTGTCTTTCTCTTATTATATATATGGTATTTAAATATAAGAATAAAGTATTTTAATATTAGTAGTATAAGGAGATGCCGAAACGAAAACAATAACACAACTAATTAATCCTTTCTTGATCAAGTCTAACTTTATTATGCCACACTTTTCTTTAATCTATTATATAAGGTACTAATCTGCTCCAAATATATCAAGGTCAGCCTTAGAAATAGTATAATACGTTAATTCCTTAACGTATGGTATAACTCTAAATAGGGGTTAATTTGGTCTTCTGGATTTGATTAATCCTATTTTATAAATAGACTAATTGAGTTGTTTCAATTGATGTAAGCTTAAAAATATTTGATTGGTTTGGTCTATGATAATTGATAGATTAAATAAGCCTAACAACCCTATTTTAAAACAGTTACTTTTAGTAGAAAGATATTTTTATTTATTATATATTTAACAAAACGTAATACATGAAAATTTAAGATTTCATAATGAACAATTAAAGATTTTATATAATATTTAATAAATTAAAGAATTAAAATGTCACACCAATTCACTCTTTTATCTTGCTAAACTTTATCCTTTTTTCAAATTTTGAATTACTTTTTTATCAATTCCAAAATTTTGAACTTTTCATATAAAACATAAAAATTAAAGAATCAAAAATTTAAATTAATATTATCTTTACAATTATATATATTTTTTTCTTATTTTTAGGTAGACTAATAAAAACTCGAAATATGATGATATTCAACCTATGTGAATCAAGGGTTGCGTCCAATTTTTATCTCATTATGAAAATATTTTCATTCCCGGTCAGCTTAAATGTGGTAAATTTATTAGACGTACGAACTTAAATATACATTGGTGGTGATAGATATTATTATTGTAATTTTAGTATCATGTTTTTAGAATAGAACTCCATTACTTTATAATTTTAATTAAATATTAAAAATAACTAAGTGTAAATATGGTTATATTTCATTTGTATAATAATATTTTAACTTTACAACAAATCTGGTAAAAAAATAAGTATTTTATCTGAGAGACAAAATAAGGTTATGCAATATTATACTTTTGTTAGAAAGAGTTATACATATTCCGACTATAAACAAGTAGAAATAAGTTAACACCTTATTATTCGAAAACATATAAATGTTTATTTTATATTGTAGAAAATTTACACTACTTACGTCTGCTAAAGAGATTTGTTAACAAAAGGTAAGTCACATAAGAAGTCTTTTGGTCAAAGAGTCAAATATGCATTTTTTTCATCTACAAACCCCTAGTCGTATATTATCAACTATGAAAAACTATTTTCTCTAAACGACATTACACTTTAGACAAAACTCATGAATGATACATTATCAAGAAGAGTAAGTACATTCATCTTTTGGGATATCACGTAAAGAAGAAAATAACATTTATTATTGTATGGTAGGTATTTAACGCGTTTTTCTCTTCCCTTGTCTACTTTACATTTCATATTTTTTTAGTTTGTACCAACTAAAGGAAAGGTTTTGTAAGAATACATGCTTAAAAGCATCTTATCCAAGAAAAATAATTAATCTATAACGTTGCATATGCTACACTCCATTTCTCATTCTGATCACTTGGCACATTGAATGATGGTCTGTTTAATTATTATCAGACAATATTTTTGAAAATATCTTAAAACTAATTAAAACACAATTCAGTCTTCCCTTCTTATGTTTTCCTATTTTTCACAGTTGGTATCAAAGCTCAACCTCTAAAAGGTTGAGTGCCTAACAATGTCTAAAGGGAAAAATCCAACACAACAAACATGACCCATGCAATGACCACAACAAGAGCATCCATCACAAGTTCTCCAATATTCTTAGAAAAAGATTACCATACTAGAGAGACATGATGGATATGTACATCAAATAAACTCAGTGTAAGTTATGGTACATCATAACAAGAGATATAGAGGTCAAGATCCCAAGATAAGACTATACACAAGCTTAGTCCGATCAAATGCAACCAAATGACAAAGTCGTGCATGTTCTGATTTATGCTCTATCAATAGATAGATATAAGAAGATCTACATGATGAAGTTAAGAAAGGACATATGTGACTCCTTGGAGAGCATGCATAAAGAGATCACAAAGAATGAACCATACTTGGATTTTGATTGTGACTTATATAAAGAGAAGACTAATATATGTCTAATAGCCGATATAGATCAAGAAGAAAATTCTAAGTCTCTCTTCACTCTTACTTTGAACTCTGACTCCTCATGCTCATCGTTTAATGATGAAGATGAGAGTGATTTCTTGATGGAAGAGCACCTGCCATCATGATAGACTCATCATAGTATGCACCAATGCTTGCTACAAGTCCTTATTCTTCAACTATTTTTTTATTTGTATATCTCCAATGGAGATGATGTAGGTTGCAAACGCAATGGTTGAGGTTAGAACATGTCTTGGTTTGAGATGAACAAGGTAATTTAGACTAGTGTGAGGTTATGCCAACACAACTAGCATCTAGTGTGACGTTAAGCCAAAATTACTAGGAGGAGTATATGATAGAATAAAAAAGGAGACTATCTTAGAGAGAACTTAAAAACATGTATTGAAGAGTCATTTAGATAATATTTCATTACTAATTTCAAACTTTTAAAATACAAGAGCATAACACTCCTATTTATAGTGCTCATAGACATCTAGCTTGTAAGAGAAGCTTTGTAAAATCATAACCTTAACCTTAAATGGTGTCACAAGCTTCTCCTAACCCTAGCTTGCACCACAAGTTTGAAAATCGTCTCAAATGAGAGGTTGTCATGTGGCACACATGTGGGGTGCTGCTTTCCATGTCATACCCTAGCTTACCATGCAAGCTAGGGTGTTTATCCTAACTTGGCATCCAAGCCTCTCTTTTGGATGTCCTATGGTTGTATTAGGCTTAAAGAGGCCCAAATGTAACCCTAGATGCACTAGACTTTTTTATTTTAAACCTAATCTATACAAGGTCCAAAATTCTATTCTAGTTATCCCTAAATACAAGACCCAAAATTAATTCCTAAACTGCACTGTGCAAATTTTACAGATAGAGGTCTTTTATCTTTCATGCTCCATACTCTCTAGAGTGATCTCTTCAAGGTTGAACTTGGTCCCAAAAGACTAATTGGAGGCCCAAACAGACTCAAACAAGACCAAACTCCTAGAAAGCTCTTAATCAAGCCTCTAACTTTTTGACTTCTTTATTCTCATATGCAATCTTCTAGATAAATTTCCATCATCTCTCCCATGAGGAGTGATAAAACTGTACTCACATTAAGTTTCTCAACCAAAACTAAGTTCCCCCTTCAGATGTGATACAGAGACCCACCTAGGTCAAATTCTGAGAACACATGTTGATTGAGTGCATTATTTTATACTCTTACTTTTGTCAATTAAAATTATGGTTTGATGAGTTTTAAAATTAAGAACAAATAACAAAATGACAATATAAACATTATAGAAAAAATTAAACAGAAAACCAAGTAATGAAATCGATCGTCTAATGGAAATCAACTATTAAATTGTCTATCAACAATTAAACTATAAAAATTGACATTATATGGAATTATGTAAAATAATTAAACAAAAGCTACAAATGTAATTCAAAAATTGGAATTAAAATGAATATAAATTAAAATTACATTAATATAACTAAAATAGAATATGTATTAAATGATTCAAGTAAACCTAAAATGAAAAATTGGATTATTCAGAGAATACATGAATGTAAAAGCGCATTAAACAACCTAAATGCAAAACAAAATAAGAAAATTCACCAACTAAACAAAGATTGAATTTATTAAGTTTTTATCAAGATCAAACCGTCAATCAACCATTGTATAACAAATAATGTGATACTTGTTATAATAGTAATTGTAAGCCTATGATTGAATTGTAAGTGACATAAATGTAAAAGTAATCAATTGAAATTATATGAATTGAAAATAACAAAATATGAAAGGAAACAATAGAATTATTCAAGCACAATAACAAGAAAACTCTTGACAAAGTTTTTAGTTAGATGAACCAGAGATAATATCATCAACATACACTTGCACAAGAATGATATCAAAACCAACCCTTTTAATAAAGAGTGTTTTATCTACTTGTCAACATCCAATTTTGTTTAGGTGAAAAACGGAAACTAAAAAATATTTTTACTATTTACACCCACATATTTTACTATTTGCACCCTAACTACATGCTAGGCCCAATTTTTCAAATACATTTATTAGGTCCATTTCATAAAAAAAAGAGAGTGCCATGTGTCTCGACCTGTTGGTTGAGACACTATTCATCATCTTTCACAAAAACATTCACGCGTTGCACCAATTTACTTATGTAAATGAAAAATAAAAGAAAAGTAGTGTCGTTTTTCATTACAAGAATACATTCCCTTTGTCGTTTCGGTTGGGCTCCTGGTTGGTGATCGGAAAGCCAACTGGCAAGGCACAGTTTGAAGGCCAATTTTTCCTATATAATGGGCATCTATCGTAGAGTAGGGGGGTTCTTTTTTTTTGGGGGATTTTTTTCACCATACATACACTCCTTTGTTACATACGAATTGATTGTGGATTATTGGAGGGAAGAATTAAAGCATTTCTAGAAAGAAAGAGCTTCACCGAAGAGAGAAAGCTTTGTTAGAAAATCACAAACGTTGAAGAACGCATATTTGGAGGTCTGCACTTCAACAAGTAAGTACAATAGATGAATCCTTATTGGTTTAACACATGATTTGAAGTAGTTTGCATTGTGAACGCTGATTTGCACCGCTTAAATTTTTTGACAGCACTGTTCATCTTGCACAGAAGTTTTGTTGTTCGATTTTAATGCATATAATTTAATGGAAAGTTTGTGTGATTGATTTATAATGCTTTCCCGTTCATTCAATGCTTTTGTTATTAGTGAAAATCTTCAAAACATGTTTTGTGAAAAATCACATAGATTACACTGGTCATCTTCTTCGATGAAGATATGACACTTTCTCGCGTTAGAATCTCTGCGTGTAATGCCTTAGAGTGTTATGGAACTTTTGAATGATCACAAATAAAGCCATGAGTTCCTTTAAATGTGAGATCAGTGATGCTTTGATATTTTCGGCGAGATTGTAAATGGCTCTACCTTTGTTGGAAAATGTCCATGAAGGTCTCCTTTATACTTTAACTACATAAACATTCATAAACAAACTTAAAAATCAATAAAACCTTACACTCAGTGCTTGAATGTCTCTTTGTTTCTTCTCTGTAAGACGCATTTGCCTTTCATTCTAGGACTTATAACATTGCATTTAGTTTTCCTTGATTTGATGTCTTTCCATATTACATCGTAGCACAACATGAACATAGAAAATAGTTTTTGCATTTTCATTTTTTTTCCTTTACAACATTTTGATTCTTTCATATGTTGCATATTTCACGTTCAAACTTATTGTATATAGGCATTTTTTCAAACACCTTGCATGCTATGAATGTTACCGTGAGTGACTGTTGTGAGCGATTTTTAGGACATTCATAATGTTTGCTTTCTTTGCCAAATTATTGTTTAATCATCACTGAACATAGTTCTTCTTTGTTTTCATACATAAATTTGTTTCTTCGTACATATGAGTCATGAATTTTTGTCTACCATTTTGGGTCTCACATTCTGTTATTATGAAACTTTGCATGCTGATCCATTTTTGATTTGGAAACCATGTTGCTTTAAGCCATTGCATAAACCCTACATAGTATACATTTTGCAATAAAAATCATGCACTATGCATTACTTTCTTATTCAGAGTATCATGCTTTGCACTGTACTCCAAGTTCAAATCCAGAAACCTAAACACCATCTTCGTACATTCTATTCATCCCTGCTTGGTTTCCTTATGTTCCATTTCATTAAATTTTGCTTCATTTTCTTAGCACTTTAACCATGTGAATGAGAAACTACATTCGCTAGCAGTGATTCACAAAGGTTCTGTAAAATTTCATTCATTCAAAAGTAATTTCCAATGTCATATTCTCATTCCAACAACACATGCATCTTTGTTTTTCTATACACTAATATCTTCACTATTTTCTGCATACGAATCTTAACTTCTTCATTATTCCTTTTGATTTTCATTTTCATCTCACAACCAACTCATCATCAATCAAAGTCATTTTGTATTGTATAATATTCATGTCCTGCATCATGTTCACTCACTGACCATTCCATACATGCGTTTTCAGCAACCCATCTCTCTACACCATTTTATATATTATTTCATCGCTGTCACCATACGAGCTCAACTTTTGCAATGACTTTTTTCATTCAGAATAAGCCATGAAAGTTGCACTTCCAGAGCCGTAATCCCTATACAGTGGCCATATCCATATACAGTCACCATATATTAAAATAATAATAAAAATAAAAAAGTAATAAAAATAAAAAATCCAAAAAATATAAAAATTCAATTCTTTTCATTTTCAGAACTACGTATGTCCTGATTTTCCATTTTTAAATGGAATACGTAGGAGCAAGGTCAATCATCATCGGGCCCTTTAATTTAAAAATTCATTTATGTTTTCTTTTAATTAATTTGCTATTTTTTGGGTGCTCCTACATTGCTTATTTTATTGCTATTATTTTTGGAAATTTAAATATTCTTAAGAACCATATTTGTTGTTCATTTTGATTAAAGGTACTAACAATCCTTGGACAAGCGACGTGGGAGTGATAATACCTTCCCCACGCGTAACCGACTCTCGAATCCATTGTTTGATTTGCAGACCACCGTTTTCTTTTCTTTGGTTTTCCATTGTTTTCCATAGAAAACTATAGTGACGACTCCATCTCATATTCTACTCGTTTCCATTTAAAAAAAAATTCCATTTCGAATTGTCGTCAGTCTAGTCGTCGGCGAGGTTGCGACACTACTTTTCCTCTTTCATATTTTTGTGGAAGTAGACAACTACTCAACCTTCATACGATTGTCGTGGAGCTTGTTTCAGCCCATATAATGCTTTCTTGAGTTTGTATACATGTCTAGGAAACTTGTAATCTTCAAAACCTGGGGGTTGTGTGACATACACTTCCTCATTGATAAATCCATTCAACAATGCACCTTATTAGCCATTTGGAACAATTTAAAACCACATAAGCAGACATATGAAAGTAATAGTTTAACAACTTATAGTCTAGAAACTACAACATAAGTTTCATCATAATCAATTACTTCCTTGTGATTATACCCTTTTGCTACCAGCCTCGCTTTATTTCTAATAATGATACCTTGTTCATCCACCTTATTTCTAAATATCCATTTAGCGCCAATAACATTCATCTCTTTAGTTCTAGGAACTAAATACCACACATCATTTTTACTGAATTGATTCAGTTCATCTTGCATGACAGTTATCCAATTTACATCACTCAAGGCATCAAAAACAAATTTTGGTTTAAGTTGTGAAACAAAAACCTATGTTCATAAAATTGATTCAAAGATTTTTCTAGTAGATACTCCCTTATCAATCTGTCCAATGATGTTGTCCAAGGATACATCTCATGGAACACTCCATTCTTTAGACATGTTTGTGTTTTCAACTGATGCAGTGGGCATATCAACATTTTCATCTCCCTACATCTTTGCTATATCTTTTTCTTCACTGCATTGATTTACATTTAGCCTCAGCCTTTGAAGTTTAGTGAATTTATCATCACCTACACTGATATTTGGTCTTTCCTTCATCTTATGGTCACTCATAAAACATAATATGCACAATTTTTTCAATACTCATAGTCCTCTTATTATACACTCTATATCATGATTATGAGATAAGTAACCTAAGAAGATGCCTTCATCAGCCTTAGCACTTGTCTAGACTATCTTTTCCATTGTTTAAAACAAAACACTTGCAACCAAAAACTTTAAAATGAGAAATGTTTGGTTTTCTTCCTTTGAAAAGCTCATATGGGGTTTTCTTCAAAAGGGGTCTTATCAAAACTCTATACAAAACATAACACGTAGTGTTTATTTCATCAACCTAAAAATACTTAGGATTATTAGTTTCATCAAGCAAAGTTCTAGCCAATTCTTCCAAGGATCTATTTTTCCTTTCAACCACACCATTTTGCACTATAAGAAAAATTGCTTTTAGAAACCAATTTATTGGTCTCTAAAATAATAAAATTGGTCATTAATTTAATTAGAGACTAATTTAGAGTCTAATAATAATAAGTGACTAGAACCTTGATAGCTAATTTTAGAAACCAATTTAGTTACCATAATTAAAAACCAATTTAGTGACCAATTTTATTGAAATCAATTTAGTGACCAATTTTATTGAAACCAATTTAGTGACTAATTTTATTAAAATCAATTTAGTGACCAATTTTATTGAAACTATTTTAGTAACCAATTTCATTTAAACTAATTTAGTGACTAATTTCATTGAAACCAATTTAGTGACAAATTTTATTAAAACCAATTTAGTGACAAATTTCATTAAAACTTATTTAGTGACTAAATATATAAATACAAAAAAATAGTCACTATATTGATCTCTAGATAATAATAATATTATATTTTTTAATAATTGAAATTGTGATATTATATATTTTTTTCTTGTAAAAATAATTTAAAATAAAAAAGTAAATTCATTTTTTAATTTGATAAGAGAAATAAAAAAATAAATTTCCATAATATAACCATCCAAAAAAAAATAATGCACTATTTCATATCACACTAGTAGAAAAAAGACATTTAATCGCGGTTGTATAAGGCATACAAGCGCAGTTGTACAACCGCGATAAAAAGTACTGAAGATACAAACGCGGTTGTACAATCGCGATGGAAAGTATAACATACCACTGTGGTTCTTCAGAAACCGCGTTGAAAAATGGCACAGAAGGTTCAAAAATATACAGAAACTAGCACATACCAGCGTGGTTGTAGAGGGAACCACGTTGGTATGTGCCAGTTTTTTTTTAAAAATGGTAGCAGCGGATAGCTGCTGCCCAATGCCAAAATTCATTTGGTGCTACAAAAACTAAAATCCAAAATCTCCAATTCAACACATACTCAATTCAAAATTCAAAATCTAATAATATCTCCAATACAACACATACTCAATTCAAAATTCAAGTTTCCACAAACACAAGAATTCTAAGTATTGACACAAACATTATATAAGTCTATATATGCATAAAGTAGAAAGTTGTTGCAATATACTACAACTTAGACAAATATTATTATACATTATACTAGAAGGTTATTACAATATACTACAACTTACTACAAGTTTACTATAAGATTTCACTTCTCTTCTCAATGAATTAAGTTGCCCATTCTGTCTGAATATCTTCTGTGTACTTGTGTTCAATTGGATCTGCATCTATAAACATCTGAAATAGAATAATTGTGTTAGTAGTTATCATCATATGCTTATCATAATTTTATCTATTTTGAACACTTTCATACATGTTTCCAAGAGTCGGTGATATGGGCTTGGACTATGGTCTTCATCCAATGCATGACGTAGTAGCCACATTCCCAACTTCCTTTTTGTTTGTTACACTACAATTTCATCAAAGTTAATTCATTAAACAAGTCT
>Ga0209700_109106_pt1 | contig 11898 bp, 7 predicted proteins | sample SiratroredBW_FD_187528 | JGI IMG/M metagenome (GOLD analysis project Ga0209700, IMG submission 187528) | Root nodule microbial communities of legume samples collected from California, USA - Siratro red BW (SPAdes) (version 2) | ecosystem: Host-associated > Plants > Roots > Nodule | place: USA...
TTTTTTTTTTTTTTTTTTTTTTTTTTTTTTTTTTTTTTTTTTCTGTTGGATTTCTCTTTCATTGGTTTAAAGACAAATATGTTGGATGCAGGAGTTATTAATATCTCTGAAACATGTCCTTGGAACAGATTTCAGGAGAGGTTTATTTCCTCTTATTGATACTCTACTGGAAGAAAGGTAACACGATGACCTATTCTGAGAGCTTGATACAGATACACTTTAGAGTGAGTCCAAATAAGGGACTCCTGTTAATACTATTTTACATGAAATATAAATAACTGTTTGAGTGTCGAGTGGCTATTATGTTATGTCTACTATATTAGCTTACATGTGACTTGAAAAACCAATGTCATTATTATTCTGTCAAAGTGCATATTTATCTAGAGAACATTTTGGTGATTCTCTTTTCATTTTTGAGAAGGTCAATAGTGGTGCAAAGTACAAACTATACTGTCGTAGAGTTTTCTAATAGGACACTCGTGTAGTTATTGAGTAAAGAGGAACAGAAATATCATTTGATTCACCGATCCTCAAAAAAAGAAATAAGCAAAGTTCAGTTGTTAAGTGATAAATGGGAAATTCATGGAAAATTAGAATCACTAATTAAAATGTACGAACTGTTCTTGCATCGGTATCTGTCAATTGTATTGAGAGTCATAATTTTTGTTGTTTATTATCCATGTTTCCGTAGCTTCTCGGTGTGGGTTTGTGTTTCCAATATTAGATGTTTGAGATCCTAGATCAAAGTAAAATTTTTCAGTTGTGGGGAGGGTATCTAAATGGATAAAACCATGTTTGTCAGGAAGCAGAGACTTTAAAAAGGGGACCAGGAATTTAACGTGGTCAAAGTAAATAAATCTGAACATCTATACAACTCTGTTGAATGTTCTCTAATGTTGTAGATAATTCAAACTTTTAGGGTTCTAGTTGGGACTGGACGGGCATGTTTTGAGACATTGAGGCCCTTGGCTTATAGTCTTTTGGCAGAGATTGTACATCATGTTCGGCAAGATCTTTCCTTATCACAGGTATGATATTTTCTTCCAAGTTGTTTAAGCCAGGAGTTGTTTGTTATTAAAGCAATTTCATGCAGAGTAGTAATTGGATTTTTTTCAAGTGTCATGCCATCTTAAACAGTTGTTTACTGATTAATACTAACTATTGTATAATATAGAGCAGTATTATTAATTGTGGAATGTATTTGAAGTGTCAATTTGGTCATTGAAAGATTATGACATCAAAATCTAATGATGAATTTCAGACATTGACTATAATTTGGTTCTAGTAAATATTAACTTTGGACTCTTGATGTCAAAAAGTTTCATTTTGGGACCAAATTAATCTTTCAAGGACTTCAAAGAGGGTTTTTCTTAAACAAATCATATAATTTTTGTCAAAGTAAAATAAAATACTATTGGAAGCCTATAGTAATTCAACCAAACATATGTTGGAAACTAAAAATTAAAGTTGATCAGCAGTAAAAAGGGAGGAGTGATTCAGCAAGACCTATTGTGTGGGGAGTTTGGAGCAATTATGGATTTTGTGAGAGTAAAATAGAGAAGGTTTTTTGCTTCTTTGTAGGGAGACTGAAGTGATTTGGTGCATTTAATTGGACAGGATGAATGTTTTCAAGGATAATGTTTTGTTGTTTGGAATGGAAAAAAGTAGTGTTATGAGCGTTTTTGTGATGCTTAGCTAATGGCTAATCCAATGGGGGTCGCTGTTGGATATAGAGAAAAATTTGAGGCCTAGTTGAATTGTTTTTTTTTTATACTATTTGAGTTTGAGTTTCATTTTGGAATATAATATCTGTTACTCCAATTTTCCTTGTTCTATTGTTTAATTAAATTTCTTCTCATATATAAAAAAATGTTTCACAAAGAAAGGAATGTACACACCAATAGTGGAAAAACAATAACAATTAGTTTAGGGAAAAGTAAGAAAGGGATATCAATTAGTTTATGAATACAAAAAAGGTTTCTACATTTAATTTTGAAGGGAAGAAAACTATGTTGCTCAAGCAGGTGGATTTACTAGGGTTCTATAACGAAAAGCAGTGTCTCCTTCGAGTTCAATAGTTAATTATTTTTTATACATTTGTTCCCTAATTTAAGTGGAATACTTCGGAACTACATATAAACGATAGTTCTATTATTTTTATCATCAATAGAATTTGTGAGAAATTTTAAACATTTGAGGGGGGTATGACAAAAATTGATATTTACATATACATGGAAACATGTTCTGAGTTGGCTGACAATATTTTTCCCCATTGTGTTTCTGCACATATTTTTAACTGACAAGGTTTCTGCTAGACGTGATCTTGCTAATTTGAACTCTCTGTGGTTGCAGTTGTCGCGAATTATTTACTTATTCTCAAGTAATATGCATGACGCCTCTTTATCATTGAGCATCCACACCACTTGTGCTCGCTTGATGTTGAATCTGGTGCGTATCCTATCTCTTCTTAATAATATAGTTAATTTTATTCTCTGGTTCAATTTTCCAACTTCAGTCTCCATGGACTATTAGCTCCAAGGGTTTTGTAGAGAAAGTACTACTATTAGTTGTGATGTTCATTTGAGCTATTAAAAACAGAGGGAGCTGCCTCCTATAACTTAAATTCAGGGCCTGACTATCTGCTTTTCATGTGGTCGGGGTGTGTGTTGTGTAATTATTTTTATTTTTCTCTTATGTTTTTTCTATTCTTCTCTCTCTTTGGACTATTCATTGTTTTCTATATCTTGTAATTTCTTCCTAAATAATACCTTTTTTGCTTGCTTCTAGAGTGTTTTCCTTTTAGTTATTATTTGTCCATTATTACCTGTATTCTGTCTTCTCCTTTGCCCCAAATTAGGATTTGCTATCTGATCAAATTCTTGAAATCTTCTTATCTTTCCATTTGATATAGGTGGAACCAATTTTTGAGAAAGGGGTTGATCAGCAATCTACAGATGAAGCGAGGATTCTATTGGTCTGTTGCTTGATATTGGCTATATTTTTGCAATTTTCTCCTTATGGGATTGACATTAATTGTGTTGCTTTGTAGGGCCGCATTCTGGACGCATTTGTTGGGAAATTCAGTACTTTCAAACGGACAATTCCCCAGGTTACTTGGGTCAATTTATAGTTCAATGTCATGTCTAACTATTTCGTCATTATAATTGTGCATCTGCAGTTTAATTATTATGGAGTATTGATGGTAACCTCTCTTGGGGCTGGGCACAATTGTTTTCTTGGAATACAACACATTTCTAAATACAAACGTGATGTCCTAATATTTTTCTGGTCTGCTTGTGCTATTGCAGAAACCAGGACACTTTTTTTTTGGCATTGTCTGGCTGCAATTTTCATTAGAATAAGCTTTTTGGGATTTTTGATGTGAAGTCTTCCCTAATCATCTGGTTTAGTTTCAGCAGATTAAATTTAAAGATTTTGGTTGTGGTAAAGAATCCAAAATTCTAGGGGGCCTGGCTTTGCCTCAGTAGCTCTCTGGTGTCTAGGATGGCAAGGGATGCTGGATTTTTCAGGGGAACTTAACATTTGGGAGATTGTTGTTTTTTTTCAGCTTGTCTGTGTTGTTTTGCTCTTGATATTTGTTAAAACATTTTTTTGTTGCAAAGCTGAGGTTGAAATACTTCGTTACAAGTTAAAAAAAAAGGCATCCTAACTCGAAGGTTTCTACTAAACTCTGAAGCATATCAAGTTAGGAGAAGTATTTAAAGAAGGCACAACATTTGAAGGGAGAATGAATAGGGGATTAGAAGCTGTTGAGTTGTGCCAGGTGATTGTCATTATTGAATGGTGTGCTGTAGTGATATGTTCTGGTGGTGGTGGGGCTTAAAATGTATTGGTTAGTATGATGGGCAATAACAGGAGGAGAGGTGAGGGGATGGTTGGTGGCAAATTGTGAGTAGATATGGAGGTAACCCTCTCGGGGTGCTTGTGGTGTTTCAGTATTCCCCTTTTCCTGTTACAACAAAGCTATTGATTAGTTTCTAATTGCAAACAATTCCGAATGATTCCTCTTTTAGACTTTACTCCTGTCCTACTATTCCTGCTCTTTACTCTAACTGTCTAACTAGTTCTGTAACTGTTCATAACACCTATTCAAGTCTGTGACTATTCTTGAACTGCTTTATCTTTTTTATTCTTCTGTCCTGGGTCACCATTGAAGACAGATTCTTCTGATATCAGCCGTAGAGAAGTTATTTTAGCTGTTTTCAATCAGTGCAAGCGTTCTCTGCTTTTTCCGATTTCTATCATTTTACCTATTTATAAGTTCTGTTATACCTAGTGTGGTTTGAAGTTGTTCCGCAAACATTTCCTTTGTGCAATCAATTTATGGACAACCTAGGCTGCTTCTGACAAAGGAGCTTTGCTTTTGTTTTTAGGATCTGATGGAGAGTTCGGTTACCACCTGAGCCTTTTGTTCAGGTGGCTGATCTGGAATCTATAAATAGTCTCACAATGTTTACAATTTATTGTGTTTTACTTCAATTAATTTGGATCTGCGGGTTATTGTTGCCACGTTTTTTCATACTCTATTTGTAATATGATTTATTCCTATTTTTTTATAGCTTTTGGAAGAAGGTGAGGAAGGAAAGGATCGTGCTACCTTGAGATCAAAGCTTGAACTCCCTGTGCAGGTTGTTATAAAAGTTCTGTTTGCAATTCTCTTTCAGGCTATTTAATGGCACTTAGATGTTTATCTTCACATTTAGCATGGTGTCAGATTGTCGTGATTTGCATTGTTTTGTACTATGTTTGCAATTTTCTGGAAAGAAACAAAGAAATATTACTCACCAGTAGAGAAAGGAAATAAATTAGGATGGTTAACAATTATCCATCGTGAATTACTTTTTAAATGAACGAGAGAAACGGCTTATTTTTGTTTTGCAATTATAGGTGAATATTGGGGGATATAAATGAGAGAAACTGCTCATTCTTGTTTATTAGAGCTGAGGATATGATGCTTAAAATATACCCTCAGTTCTCTAATCTTGGGGGATATTTTATAAGCAACATCAATTAATCATTTTCAGTTTTTCATACTAGGTGGGGTTGGGTGCTTGTATTATATGACTAAATTCCTCTAATATTTTGTGCTAAGGTTTTATTTGGTCTTCTATTGGAATATTTTCCATTTAATGAACCCTTTTTACTGTTACTTCTATGGATGTTCTCCATCTTGGGATCACAGAACTCTTTATGTTATACAACAATTGTGCATGTGGTCTAAACAAATAGGGAAGGGGGAATGAAGGAGAACTCAAGAAATCATATTGTGAAACTAGGAGGAAGTAAACACATGTCTTTTTTGTGAGAACTATTTCGGTTATTTTCTCTATTTAGAACGAGGTTTTTTTTTAGTTAATTAGAGGCATTCTGACAGTAATTAGTACTAATTGATGTGATTAGTGGGTTTAGGGGAGATTAGTGGGTGTTGGGTTGTTGTGGGTTTTAAATAACCCACAAGTATAAATAACCGTTTTGGTCAAGTGACAGACGGGTGTAGTGTAGGTGAAAACCTCAGTTTGTAACTCTATTTTGTGTGGTTAAGTTAAAGTATGAGATGACACTAGAATCTATCCTAGTGAGGTTTTTTGGTCTTATTGTACCACTTGCTATTGGACTATCCATAAATATTTAGTCTCATGGTTGAGATGTCTAGTCATTAGCATGAAGAGGTGTATTGAAGATCTCACATTGATATGATATATGGGTAAAATATAGTATATAAGTAAGTGTAAATCTTATTGCACAAGTTGGTTCTGTGAGGTTGAGATACACTAAAAGTTCACTTTCTAAGACTTTGGTTACACTTGTGTACATTTCTTTTTGTTACTAAATACAGTAAATCAGTATTTCTTTCCAATTTCTCCCTCCTTTTGGTTCTTAGAATGATTAATTCTTTGGTTTGTAGAAAGAACCTAAGACCTGATGATTTTTTTTTTTTTTTTTTGAATATAATCATATATTAGAATAATTAATTTTCATTATAAATGTGCACACTACTTTTTTGTGTGCATCCTTTCTACTTTTGATGGTTTTATGAACTGTATATATTGAGATTTTAGTTTTCCATTTTGTTAAAGGGATTCTTGTTCTTGATTCGTAGTTTTTGTTCACATTTCTTTTGCTTCCTTCCTACTTTAAAAGACCGTGGTGCCTTGCCATGCATGTTATCCTTACTTTTGTATGTAATAATATGAAATGGGAAAATTACCGTTCCTCTCTGTTTTCAGACGATATGGTATCCCACTTGCTTTCTATAAAAGAAAAAACACTTAATACTATTAAACTCTAGGGAAGAGAGAAACATTGAAATGAAACCGTGTGTTTGAGAAAACACAAATGCTTTATTTATATGGAGCAAAAGAAATCAATACAATAAATAGAGAAGATGTGATATCCTCTAATAACAAAGATATAATACAGGAATAAATGAAAATGTTCGTAATGTTAAATATATAGTGTAGATATTCTTGATTATATAGAATCAAATCCTTATTTCTATCGATTTAGCACCCTCCCTCAAGCGGGAGCATATAGGTCATACGTGCCTAGCTTGTGGCAAATATAATCAATCATCTGTCCTCTTAGATATTTGGTGAATATGTCAGCCAATTGTTCATTAGAGTTGACAAATCTAGCTGTGACGTCTCCAAACTCCAGTTTTTCTCTTAAATGACAATACATAATTGTTTTTAATTATGGTTACATCAATATATGTTGAGTTAAAATACTACCTCTATTGATGTTATTTTTAATTACGGTTAGATCAATATGTCTTTTGCTCTGTGTGATTTTGTTCTATTTCCCTTGCAGGCAGTTTTGGCTTTGCAGGTTCCCGTAGAACATTCGAAGGAAGTAAATGATTGCAAAAATTTGATAAAGACATTAGTAATGGGTAATTTATATCCTTAAACCTTCTGTAGTGCATAAGGGTGATCATGGTTTGGGCTGAGTAAGGTTTGACAAAATGAATTCCAATGTGATTAAATCTAACTGTGTTGGATTAGATCTATGCTGTTAAATTTTTTCAACTAACCGGACCCAAATAAACTTGATTAAATGGTTGGAATCTGATCAAGTCATTGGATTGTCATATATATATATATATATATCTATATATTTTATTTATTTATTTATTATGTGTTAGTTATTAAAATGTAATATTATAGATAATCAAAATACTGATAAAATTCGGTATTATACATATATTTGTATATTTTCTTAATTTTTATAATTATTAATAATAAAATCCAAATAAAATAGAAAAATTAAAACTAAGATTGTGCGTTCATTGGATTTGAGATTGAATGATCATGTACCTAATTTGGTAGATGGTGCTGTGAAGCACTTTTTGATCCGTTTTAATACAAATATTTGAAGGAACCTGTGTTTCTCTAGTTTGGATTGGTGTTGGTCAGATTTACTGATTGAATTGGGTCTATTTGTCAACCTTAGTAGTTTCTTATCTTTACTTTTTAGCAGAGCCATACGTTCATTTAATTTTATTTCTTTTGCCACCTTATTTTATGACTGATAAATGTACACATTTTTATTATATGTTTACATTTTTAAAACTTTCAGGAATGAAGACCATTATATGGAGTATCACCCATGCACATTCGCCTAGGCCTCAGGTAATGAAAATAATTTCCGCCTCTGGATTTTATCCCACCACTGCTTAACATATGTATTTTTTCTCAAATATGAATTTTCCCTATCCATGGATTATTACAGACTCTTGTCTCACCATCTTCCAATCTATCACCACCTCAAGCATTAAGGGGCATGAGAGAAGATGAGGTACTACAGATAGGCTTAACTTTAACATCTGTGTTTTTATTGCAAAGTTGACTTAAGAATCTTGTGCAGGTGGTCAAAGCTTCTGGTGTTTTAAAAAGTGGTGTTCATTGCTTAGCTCTTTTCAAAGAGAAGGATGAGGAGAGGGAAATGCTGCATCTCTTCTCACAGATTTTGGCCATCATGGAACCTCGAGATCTTATGGATATGTTTTCTCTGTGTATGCCCGAGCTTTTTGAGTGCATGATCTCCAACACTCAACTTGTCCATATATTCTCTACCCTTCTAGCCGCCCCAAAAGTGTACCGGCCATTTGCCGATGTGCTTGTTAATTTTCTTGTGAGCAGCAAACTTGATGCCTTGAAGCAACCAGATTCACCTGCAGCAAAATTGGTTTTGCATCTCTTTCGATTTATATTTGGTGCTGTTACCAAAGCACCAGCTGATTTTGAACGGATTTTGCAGCCTCATGCTCCTGTTATAATGGAATTTTGCATGAAAAATGCTACTGAAGTAGAAAAACCTCTTGGCTACATGCAGTTGCTTCGTACAATGTTCAAGGCACTTTCAGGGTGCAAATATGAACTTTTGCTCCGTGACTTGGTGCCCATGTTGCAGCCTTGTCTCAATATGCTGCTAGCTATGTTGGAAGGGCCAACTGCAGAAGATATGAGAGATCTTTTATTGGAGCTCTGCTTGACCTTACCTGCACGTTTAAGTTCTCTGTTACCATACCTTTCTCGTCTTATGAAGCCTTTGGTATTGTGTCTCAAGGGAAGTGATGAATTAGTGAGTCTTGGTCTAAGAACCCTTGAGTTTTGGGTTGATAGTTTAAATCCTGATTTCCTTGAACCCATTATGGCTAGTGTTATGTCTGAGGTGATTCTTGCCTTGTGGTCTCACTTAAGACCATCTCCCTATCCCTGGGGTGCAAAAGCATTGCAGCTTCTTGGCAAGTTAGGAGGCCGAAACAGACGATTTCTTAAAGAGCCTCTGGCACTTGAGTGTAAGGAGAATCCTGAGCATGGGCTTCGCCTGATTTTGACATTTGAGCCTGCAACTCCATTCTTGGTGCCACTTGATCGGTGCATAAATCTTGCTGTGGAAGCTGTAATGAACAAAAATTGTGGCATGGATGCTTTCTATCGGAAGCAAGCTCTAAAATTTCTTCGAGTGTGCCTGTCATCTCAGCTCAATTTGCCTGGAAGTGTTGCTGATGATGGATCTACGTCCAAACAACTATCTGCACTGTTAGTTTCTACAGTTGATCAAACATCACGCAGGTCTGAGTTAATGGATGTCAAGGTTAGTTTGTTATTGTTTAAGTACACTTAATATCCTATAAAAGTTTTTGGTGACACTTTCAATAATTAAACTGTGAAACTAAATAACTCTTAGTTCACTGTATTCGTGAATCTCTCTTCCATGATGGTGTAATTTAATTATAAACAATTTTGCTGCTGTTTATTACCGTTAGTTTTTTTTCTCTCCATCACGTAACTTATTTAAGATACCTTTAGGAACTATCTACTTCAACTTGTCTCTTATTCTCTCCAATATATACTGAGAGTACTTACATAAGTTAGATACGTAGTATAATGTTTATGCTATAAAAAGTAGTTGGTCTTTTATCCTCTGCAATATTTTAGTGAGTACTTACATAAGTTAGATGGGTGTATACCGTAGCATATTATTTCAGCAAAATTATGTGACACTTCATTTTCAGGCTGACTTAGGTGTAAAGACAAAGACCCAACTTATGGCTGAGAAGTCTGTTTTTAAGATTCTTTTAATGACTGTCATTGCTGCCAATGGTGAGACCGATCTCACAGATCCCACAGATGATTTTGTTGTCAATATATGTCGCCATTTCGCTGTGGTATTTCACATCGATTCTTCATCCAGCAATGTATCAGTAGCAGCACTTGGGGGTTCATCACTCTCAAATAATGTTCATGTTGGTTCTAGGCTAAAAAGCAATGCTTGTTCAAATTTGAAGGAGCTTGACCCTCTAATATTCTTGGATGCTTTAGTTGAAGTACTAGCGGATGAAAACAGGCTGCATGCCAAAGCTGCTCTTGGGGCTTTAAATGTGTTCGCAGAAACACTTGTATTTCTTGCTCGTTCAAAACATACCGACTTCATAATGTCTAGAGGGCCAGGTACACCTATGATTGTTTCTAGTCCATCAATGAATCCTGTATATTCTCCACCCCCTAGTGTTCGTGTTCCTGTATTTGAACAACTGTTGCCTCGTCTTCTGCATTGTTGTTATGGGCTAACATGGCAAGCTCAAATGGGTGGCGTCATGGGGCTTGGTGCTTTGGTTGGAAAGGTCACTGTTGAGACTCTTTGCCTTTTTCAAGTAAGAATTGTGCGTGGTCTAATATATGTCCTTAAAAAGTTACCCATATATGCTAGCAAGGAGCAGGAGGAGACAAGTCAAGTGCTCACTCAAGTTCTTCGAGTGGTAAATAATGTTGATGAAGCTAATAGTGAGGCACGAAAGCAGAGCTTTCAAGGAGTTGTTGATTTTCTTGCTCAAGAGTTGTTCAACCAAAATGCATCTATCACTGTGAGAAAGAATGTACAATCATGCTTGGCACTTTTAGCTAGCAGGACTGGTAGTGAGGTGTCAGAATTACTAGAGCCATTATATCAGCCTTTTCTCCAGCCTCTAATTGTGCGATCACTCAAGTTGAAGACTGTTGATCAACAGGTACATGTTCTTTTGCTGATGATGGTCTATTTGATCTTTCTCTTAGCTTTCTCTTTTTACCACTTTATTATATCTTCTGCAGGTTGGAACAGTTACAGCATTGAATTTCTGTCTAGCATTGAGGCCACCTCTTCTCAAGTTGACACCAGAGTTAGTTAACTTCCTGCAAGAAGCCTTGCAAATAGCAGAATCTGATGACAATGCCTGGGTTGCTAAGTTTATCAACCCCAAAGTGATGACGTCGTTGACTAAACTTCGTACTGCTTGCATTGAGCTGCTTTGTACAACAATGGCATGGGCTGATTTTAAAACTCCAAATCACTCTGAGTTGCGTGCCAAGATTATTTCAATGTTTTTCAAGTCTTTAACCTGTCGAACTCCAGAAATTGTTGCTGTTGCAAAAGAGGGCCTGCGGCAGGTACAATTAGCTTTTATGATATATAATTTATGCTTCTTCATTTGCTTGATTGTGTGTGTGTGTGTGTATATATATATATATAATATATATATATATATATATATATAGCCCTAATGATGTGCACGCACCTGTTATTTGATAGAATATTTGAACTCTTCATGCCTATGATCCATGATCTTTTGTTTCAATGATAATTATCAACCCCATATAGTGGAGCAGTCATACCCCAAAATGCTATAATTGGATAGTGGATCCCAGGATGGATGCTATATTGAATATTTTCAATACAAGTTAAATAATTTATACTACACCAGTTCACAAATGCTATAAGGTACAAATCCTGGAGAGAATTTAAGAATTTTATCTATTCCCTATTTCCCTTATTCTCATGAATCTATGGTATTGTAGATCATTGAGATTCACCAGAATTGTAGAGAGATTTTCCTCTTTCAATTATAGGAATATAAAACTCACTTTTTACAAATCTGATGTTTCTCTTCTTCCCTTATCCATTCATCCACACTCCTGCCTTCCTCCTCCTTAATTTGGTTGGGGGCTCAACATATGAAGCGCAGACACAGCTTCCTTTTTAAGGTCGCGGTTTCAGACATTTTTCTGACATCAACACCTACCCACACTTGTTTGACACATTTCAAATCCTTCTAACTAATCCAACACTTCCAAACAACTTGGAAACTGGCCAACACTTCCATATGGAGACTGCTTCTTCCTGCACCTCCATATCATCTTCCTGCACCTCCATACTCTAGGCAAATTTACCATTTAACCCTTTTTAAAATATTTCATATCCCATTATACCCTCCACCACCCCTTTTACTTCTTACGGCTTCTACAAACCGTAGACAAAAAAAATGTTCTACGGTTTGTAGAAACCGTAGAAGCATTTGCATTTTTTTTACTTCTTACGGCTTCTACAAACCGTAGA
>Ga0209700_109108_pt1 | contig 11894 bp, 8 predicted proteins | sample SiratroredBW_FD_187528 | JGI IMG/M metagenome (GOLD analysis project Ga0209700, IMG submission 187528) | Root nodule microbial communities of legume samples collected from California, USA - Siratro red BW (SPAdes) (version 2) | ecosystem: Host-associated > Plants > Roots > Nodule | place: USA...
CGAGTTTAGACGCCGTCAAAAAAAATTTAATCATAAAGTCATCCTTCCTAATACGACTTGTAAACACTTAAAAAAAATTAATGAAAAAGTCGAGTTACTTACTATGATTACGGTTGAAAGAAAAAACTACGTCCAAAAAGAATTAACAAAATAAAAAAAAAAATCACTAAATTGTGTTACCTTGTACAATTAAAAAAAAAAAAAAATCATCTAAAGCTGCACGATTTCTAATACGAACAAAAAGAATTATTATGGCAGACGAAAGTAGTCTTAGATTGGATGACTTCTGCTTTCAAAGTCATCTTGGATGAAACAACTAAACACAATTTCGCGATATTTTTTTGAAATCTTCAAATGAATAAATAATAATGAAATCTTATTCAAAAGATTCCTATAACATAACTAATTATTCAGTTTTAAGAAGTAATTGAAATGGTTTGAAAATGATAAAATCTTATGTCATGAATGATATAATATGGAGTGAAATAAAATCATTTTTGTTTATGTATTTCATATGACATAGATGAATTTCGTGAATGATGCTAGAACCCCTGCATTGTATATTGGCAGACAAAAATTATTAACTTAAATAAAAAAATGTAAATGTAGGGGTAAAGATTTTTCACATGCACCAGGAAAGTTCTTCGCCTATCTAAACAAACATTCTATTAGTGACAAAGAATTGTTAACGAAGTTAGATATCGGTTGAATTCAGATTATTTTATGTAACTTCTATCGTAATTAAATAAGATTTAATAATTTAACTGTTGTATTCAACAAAATTACTTGTTTACAATAAATTTCTATATATTTAAATCTAATAAAACAAATTTCAGTAACAAAATTGTTACTCACTAGTTTCAAAATAGTATATATGTTAACAAATACGGTATTACGTTTTATCTTTATTTTATTTATAGTTAATAAAATAGAAACATATGTGATCATTAGAGAAAGTTTCCTTTCAGTTTCAAAAACCCAAAAATAACATATATATTTCTAATATCATGGTTTCTTCAAATAGTTGTTACATATATCATATTTGCAATTTACATTCATAATTCTCACTTATTTTCAATTCATTCGAATGGTTATATGATTGTGTTACTAAAAAATAGAAGAAAAAAGTTATTTCCAAAATTTATTGTTACATAGAATTTCAATAATTCTCTGTATACCACTCAAAAACTCTATATATTTTTTAAGTTATTGTTTAATTGTCAATATTGAATTAAAGACCATATATATGATAACAATGGTGATAATAAAGCAGAAAAATGTATAATGCTTTAGCTAACTGTAAAATAACTTGTATAAAATTATGTAATTTATTTGGATCTGAGATTCACTAGAAGCAAAAACAATAATAAAATAGATTAGGAACAAAGAAAATCACATAAAAAAAAAATTAATGAATAATATTTACATAATTAAAGTAGTGATATAAGAACTTCAATTTAATAAGAATTAATAAAAAAAATATTGTATTATAAAACCATTGAATGAAATTGATTAAAGTTAGGATTTATTAAGTTTAACATACTAGATCATTTAAAAAAAACATATAAATAACTAAAAATACAGATATATTTTGAAAGTGATAACACTAATAAATTAAATTTCATTTTAAGTAGGCTAGACTTGAAAATCAACTCAAATTCCATCTAAATTTAAATAGTTAGATCGATATTAAATCTAAGTCCATATTTTATTAAAGAACTAATTTGGAAATTTGTGAGTCCAAATCTAAATAATTAAATTGAATTTTAAATTCAAATCATATTTTTTTAAAACAAAATAATTGAATGTTCATAAATTAGTTTGATATCAACTTTAAAATTAACATTTTTAAACATCATATTTAAATTCAAAATTATTATATATTTTCTAAGAATAAATTTTATGATAAAAACTTGTTGTAATATATTATATTTCATAAAATATTAAATTAATCAATAATTTTAACAATAAGTTAGCTTTTCATATTTGAATTAGAGTGCATATGATTTTTGAATAAGAATAAATAATATATTCTTTAAGAGTTGAATGTTGTGTTAATTAAAATTGTTCTTATACGGTATTGAAGGATCTTTTACTCTTTCTAGATTGTTGTTATCAGGATAATTGGGTAATTACCTTATTGTTAGGGTAATTAAGTAATTGTGATCAGGGAAAACATTGTCAGATTAATTAATAAACTGTGTTATTGTCAAGGTAATAAGGGTAAATAATATATTATTTGAGAATTTAATGTTGTGTTGTTTTAATTAAGATGGTTGTTATATAGGTGTTGAAGGATCTTTCTCCTACTCGGTCTTCGGCTTACTTTATCACAATTTATAGGTCCCGAAGTTTTCAATTTTCAAGAAGGTTCGTCTTTATATAGTGCACTCGTTTCTGAATTGGGTTGAAATACCTATAAAAGATATTTTGATACATAGGTTTGAGCTTTGCTGAAGTATGTTCCGAGAGCTTCCTCCTTCAGCTTCTTCTTCAGCTTCTTGTTTCTTTTATAAATATCAAATATTGTACTTTTGATGTGATTAATTAATTTTTCACACTCTTTACATACTGTTATTACCTGGATAAATAGGTAACTGAGTAATAATTAGATAACTGCGTTATTATTCGGATAACTAGGTAACTACAATCAGAAAAAAAAAAAATTATTGTCAGAGTAATTAAATAATTGTGTTATTATCAGAATAATTAAGTAAATATGATAAGTATAAACATTATTATCATAGTAAGATAAAACATTATTATATATAATTATTATCATAAAAAGTGTCAGATTTAACATTATTATATATAATTATATAAAAAAATGTCATTTCTTAATTATTTCTTTAAATTTAAGTAACCATATTATTGTTAGAGTAATTAGATAATAATAATAATAATAATAATAAATAAATAAATAAAAACATTATTAGAATAATAAACGAAACGTTATTATATATAATTATGATTTTTTTTCACTACACATTTGTCATCTATTTTTACCAAATCAAAATAAGAATTTCCCGACTAATTATAAACCAGAAGTTATCATTTGTTAGCATAATTCTTATGCCAAAAGATTTTGTTTAGCACTCATATAAATGAAATGAAAAATAATGAATAAGACATAAAAGACGTAAAAACACATGTCTGAATTTATAAAAATAAAACTAATTTTCAATTTTCAAAAAGGTCCATCTTTAATTTATTTTTTGAATCAATAAAATTTATGAATAAATATTGTAATAAATAATATTGATAATTAAGAAAAATAATTTAGAAAAATAATTTAGAATTTTTATAAAAAATAATTTATTAATTAGAATATAAATTAAAATCTAGAAGTTATTCAATTATTAAGATTAAAATAATGCTAATAAATCAAACTTAGAAATGTAGTTCAGTTCTCATGCAAAGATTGTTGAAGCGTACTATATATATACTTAGATCTCTCTTTCCCAAATATATACTAATGCATAAGTCTATATGACTAAATTATAACGTCAATGTTTTTATAAAAAATGATTTTATCAATTGGAATATAATTTAAAATATAGAAGTTATTCACTTATTAGAATTAAAATAATAATAGTAATAAACACATAACTTTTGATAAATCTAGTTATAACCTTTTTTAATTACAAGTCCAAACTAATTGAATACTTGTATTAGAAATTTTCCATATTGATTTTCCATTTCCAGAAACAATATAATTAATAACTTGAAGTTTCAGATTATCTTTTTCTTGTAATATATTTTGGAAAAAAAAATTGATTAAATTGATCCTATTTGCTATTTCATATAAAATGACCAAAATACTTTTTTTTCGTAATTGTGATCCATTGGGCATAGATCCAATTTTTTATTTTCTTTTATCCTTTTGAATTTTTTTTACTGTTCTCAGTTATATAAACATGATAATGTGTCGGGATATCTTATCTATTTTTCCAGAAAAATAAATATTCTTGAAAAAGATTTTTAATTGAATCTTTTTTTTTTCTTTTCCAATAGGACCAACCCACTTACTTGACTTCTTATATTTACAGTAATTGGTTTATCTACTTCAATGATACTATTATTCCGTACCATTATGGAAGAAAATTATGGTAAAATATACCCTTCTTGGGGAATGAAAAAAAATTGATCTATTTTAATTTGGTATTTTATCTTAAATTCTTTAATTACATATAGTTAATAATGAATTTATTGTTTTACTTTTATATATATATATATATATATATATATATATATATATATTTTTTTTTTATTATTTATGTTGATTTTTTTACTGATTTTTTTTTCATGAAAGAATGACAACTAAATTATGTTGATGTTTGTGGAGGTAGGAAGCTGATTGTGCGCCAATAGTGGAAGTAGGAATAATGCTGAAAAAGATGAACAACACGTGTGTTGCTTATGAACAAATATTCTATTACAAACAATGAATTCTTTTAAACAATACAACACGACAATTATTTGTGTTTCTGAATAAACATTCTATTACAGACAATGAATTCTTAACTCATATGACTTTCTGACTTCAATTGTTATTCAAAATATAATGTGATTCAAAATATTATATATAACAAATACGTCTTAAGTTTTGTCTTTATATTATTTATAACAAATAAAAAATATATATTATCTAACACTATAAGAGAAACCTATAAAACTCCAATATAAATATGTTATATGATCATGAGATAAAGCTTTCCTTTCAATTTCAAAGACCCAAAAATAATATATATATATATATATATATATATATATATATATATATATATATATATATATTTTTATTATAATATTTTTATTTGTGTATTTACATATATCATATTTGTAATTTACATTCATAATTCCCACTTATTTTCAAGTCATTCAAATATGATTGTTACTAAAAAAAATAGAAGAAAAAGTTATTTCAAAAATTTATTGTTAGATAGAGTGTCAATAATTTATTGTATACCACTCAAAAACTTTATATAAATTTTTTAAGTTGTTGCTTAATTGTTAATATTGAATTAAAAGACCATATATATGATAACAATGGCGATAATAAAGCAGAAAAATGTATATTGCTTTAGTTAAATGTAAAATAACTTGTAAAAATATGTAATTTATTTGGATCTTAGATTCACTAGAAGCAAAAAACAATAATAAAATCAATTAGGAACACAAATTTCAAATAAATAAATTAATGAATAATATTTACATAATTAAAGGAGTGATATAACAACTTTAACTCAATAAGAATAAATAAAACCGTATGGTATTATGAAACCATTGAATGAATTTGATTAAAGTTAGGATTTATTAAGTTCAATATATTAGTTCATTTTAAAAAATATAACTAAAATACAGATATATTTTGAAAGTGATAATACTAATCAATTAAATTTCATTTTAAGTAGGCTAGACTTGAAAATCAATTCAAATTTTATACAGTGATAATATGTTGTTTAAGAATTTACTGTCGTGTTAATTAAAACTATAGTTACATGGGGACCTTTCTCTTCCTCGGTTCTCGGTCTACACTGTGACAATATTTAGGTTTTGAAGTTTTCAGTATTAAAAAAAGTTTTTAGCTTTGAAAAGAGCAGTGCTCTGGAATAGATTGGGTTTGATACTTAGGTTGGAATTTTGGTAAGATAAGTACATTTCTTTCCTTAACTTCTTTTATTGTCATGATAATTAATAGTTAGATAACTGGAAAATTATTAATAAATATAATTGTTATTGGAAAAGTATCAGATTTGTTCATGGATGACCACTTGATGATGCCTCGTCAGATCATGTGGCTTCTGCTGCTGCATGGATCATATAATACTTCTTCCTTTCTTGCCCTAGACTTCCCTACTTTGGTGTCTGATAATGAAGTTGTATTAGTTGCATCATAAGTGAGGCTTATATGACCCCTTCGCTTCTCCTTGTGTACTGTTCTTTCTAGAAGGAGGAGACAAAGTCACATGATCAATTTTGAAACGGACAATACTGCACCGCAGATCTTCACCAGTCTCCTATCTTCTTATTTCAGACGCATGCATGTCTGCCAAGTGTTTTCTACTATCTGTATTGACATTAAGGGCACCTATTCTTTTAGATCTACTTTTGCTGCGTTATAACATTAACGGCGCCTATTGTGGTTCTACTGAAGCACTTACAAATCCAAGTGGTATCAGCTATAGTTGTACCGAAGCACAATAAACACAGTGAGCAGCTATGGAGATGAAGAACGATGGTTCACAGGGAGTGGCAGCGGAAGTGTATGGTGAGGGATTACCATACGCACCCGAAAACTGGCCGGAAGAGGGTGATATCTGGGCATGGAAAACTGGACGGAGAGTTGTCCCGAAAGGTGGCCACTTTCAGGACCCGTATCTCTATTTACCAGAAAGACTATACCGGTTGCTGAAAGAAGAAAAAGAGATACCGGAGTCAGGCTCAGGCTCAGGTTCAAAAACTTTCCGCAAGCAACACATATTTCCGAGCAAGCCCGCTGTTACAAAATACATCAATACATACTTTCCGGGAACCGATCTGAAATCCTTTTTCGATTCTTTTTCCTGGAGGATTCCTGCCTTATTGGATTACGGTATCTTTTCTTCTGTCACTTATTCCTAAACCATATCCAATGTTTTTCAATATTTCTTTTCTTTTTCATTTCATACGAGGATACCATTGATGTAAGTACTTGTGCTGTTCTGTTCTGCATCACAGGCAATCCAGTCCCCATTGATGCCTTATCTATAAGACAGATAACACCTGAAGCAGGTGACAACTACGGGGGCTTCTGTAAAGCCAATAATGAAGGGTGCCGTGTGATGAAAGAAGAGGATTATTATTCACATGCCATGCCATGTGATGTCTGCTGTTCTGAGCCTTTCTTTTGCCGTGGTTGTTGTTGTATTCTTTGTGGTAAAACTGTTTCAACAGATTATGGTGGCTGTACTTACGTCGAGTGCCAAGAGAATGTCGGAAACGGAATCTGTGGCCACGTTTCTCATACTGAATGTGCTCTCCAATGCTTATTGGCCGGCAAAGTTGAAGAAGAATACCACTGTCGACGCTGTGACGGGAGGACTGACATGATTTCGCTTCTTGATAACATTCTCCAAAGTAAAGCTACGGATTTGAATGATCAAGTTGTGAAGATTTTGAGTCTTGCCTCTTCTCTCTTGCGTCGTTCGGAGAAACCGGCTGCAAAGGAGCTGCTGCTTCGAGTTGAATTGATCCTCTCCAAGGTAATTTTAAATCATATTTTGTTGATAGAAATAAAAAGAATCTTGCATGTTCTCTCTTGCGTATCGTGAAGGCTCATGACCAATTTGAGTGTTTGCATCAGGGCAAATTTAGAAGTAATCGTGAAGATATCTGGAAGGAGAATCAGAGTCCTCATTCTTCGGGTAAATATCCCCTCCTATTATCTGTACGCGTCCAGTTTTACACAATTATGATTTGGTTCTGCATTTATAAAGAGTGACCATTTATCATCTTTCGCTTTGACTTGTGAAAAATCTTATGCATTCTTCATGACATACTGAATGTTTTGTGTTTGTTTTATAAGATAATGAGAATGGTGTGATGGGTCTCACAATCAACGATGGTCACCCTGTGAAGACAGGGTTGGAATCTTCTGATTTTTTACCCCCGCCTTTAAAACTTGAGGCTGAGGTAGATCAAGTTCTTCGAGACTTTAGAAAGTCCCAGGAGCTTGAGTACAAGATGGCTAAGGAAATACTTGAAGAACAAAAAACCTTTCTTCAAAAGCTGAATCAGCAATTAGAATATGAGAAAAATGTATTGGCTGATCAAAGTTCACCTGTTGTATCTTATGCTGTAAAAGAAAGAAAGAAAGAGATACGTCGAGAGCTGCATAAATTTGAAAAAAATGAAGAAGATAGCCAACGGTTTTGGCAAGACCTCCAATGATATTATAAAGAACTACTTCAGCTTTAGAGTGTAAATTAAATTCACAAAGGTTGTATCAGTTTGAATTTTGTCAAATTTTCATTGTTTTAGCATCAAATGTATTTGCTGTTACTCTCTCGATGTAATTTTTTCAACTCATTAAAGATTTCAGTCATATCCACTTAGAAATGACACTTTATAATTATTGGCCAAACAAAGGAAAAATATACATTGAAAAAAAAAAAGAAAAAACAGTGAAAGCCAAAGGGGATAAAAAAAAAATCACACTAGCATCATTATACAACACACTTTTAAATTTTGACAAATTTCACACAGAGTAAAAAATAAATAAAAAAAACAACGATTTATTCCTAACAATTTTTAGGTCTTGAAAAAGTCTTTAGTTTTGGATAGTATATTACTCTGGATTGGATTGGTGTACCTGTTTAATGTTTAAGGTTTAGGTAGTCTGATACTTAGGTTGGAGCTCCACTAAGGTAGTCACGATGCCTCGTCAGATCATGTGGCTTCTGCTGCTGCATCGATAATGAAATGATGGAGTGCTACAATAACAACCCTTCTTCCTTTCTTGCCCTAGACTGGAGTTGATCACTGAGGCTTTTAATGTCCCCTTTGCTTCTCCTTGTGTACTGTTCTTTCTAGAAGGAGACAAAGTCAGAAGGAGACAAAGTCACATGATCAATTTTGAAACGGACAATACTGCAGCGTAGATCTTCACCAATCTGCTATCTTCTCATTTCAGACGCATGCATGTCTGCCAAGTTTTTTCTACTATCTGTATTGATATTAACAGCAGCTATTCTGTTAGATCTACTTTTGCTGCGTTATAACAATTCCAAGGTTCTACTGAAGTAATGTATAAATCGAAGTGGTACCAGTTCTACATTTGTTACAAATAACAATAAACTTTAGAAAACATGGATGTATGTGATGGTGATATAGTTTCTAATTTAATATAAAAAATATAGATTGAAAGAAAAAAAAAAAAAAAAAAAAAAAAAAAAAAAAAAAAAAAAAAAAAAAAAAAAAAAAAAAAAAAAAAAAAAAAGAATAAAAAAAAAAAAAAAAAAACAGTGAAAACGAAGATGATAAGAAAGAAAGAGATCATATCAACATAATTGTACAACACTCTCTTAAATTTAGACAAATTTCACATACACAAAATAAATAAACAATCCTTAAATTAAGCAAAAGAAGTAAAATAAAATAAAGTTTCATGTGGCTTCACCATATTTTTTACAATTTTCATCAATTAACTCAAAGTAATTTAAAGAGTGAAAAATTAGATTAAGATTACCAATACAATGTTTAACAACAAAATATTATTTTCATGCCGTATGACAAACTATTGAAGTAGCAATATCATTTGATCAGCCTCCAAATAGTCACCTAATAGTCACTGACTTAATATGACTTACACTTATATACTTTGTTTTATTTAAATCTTCTGAAGCAATTACAAGAGAGATCATGAAAATTTTAATTATTACATTTATGTTAGTGTTAAGTAATAAAACAAGAAAAACAAAAACCAAGAAAGTTTCTCCATATGTTTCTTATGTCATTCACAAAATACAACAATCACAATGATGAAGAAGGTAGTCAATAGTTTTCATAAGACTCCGGTAATGTTATAAAGAACCATTTTGACTTTAGAGTAGTATATTAAATTAACAAATAATCTTCAAGGTTATATCACTTTGAATTTTCTCAAATTTTCATTGCTTAATTAGCATTAAATGTATTTGTCTGTGGAATTTGGATATTTCACCAAACAAAAACTAAGTGGAATTTGTCTGAAGTCTTACCACACACTTTATTTACAAAGGGTATCACAACACATTTATAAAGGATAATGATACACTTATAACATCGCAAAGCGATGTTGAAACATTCTTTTAGAACAAATTGATATGTTTAAATATTCAAATTCAATATAATATTGTTATTACTTTTAATTAAAAAAGTAAAATAAATAACAATATAAAATGTCACTCAATGATTTTGGTAATATTTATTTAATAAAAAATCACATTTTAAAAATGTTACTAAATTCTTTTTAGTAATATTTTTTTAACAAAAAAGTAAAAAAGAAAGTGACAATAAATGTCACTCAATGATTTTGCTAACATTTATTTAATAAAAAGATCAAATTTTGAAAATGTTACTAAATTCTTAGTAATATTGTCTTAATAAAAAACAACAATATAAAAATAATACTAAAAGAACAATAATATATTACATGTATGAATATACATAATAAATAACTAATCAATGTAGTAGAGTGGATCTTGAATAAATTTTGATACAATTTCTCTCAACTCGTCAAAGATTTCAATAATAGATTCAGCCACCACTAGCTATATAATATCAAATATGAAATACTAATACACAAATTACAAATTAAAAGATAAGGCTAAACATGGAAGCATTTGCAGTTTGACAATAAACTTTAAAAAGCACGGATGCATATATGGTGATATAGTTTCTGATTCAATAAACATTAAAGAAATATAAATTGAAAGAAAAAAAAAAACGTTAAAGCGAAAGAGGATAAGAAAGAGAGGGATCACACCAACATCATTGTACAACAAACTCTTAATTTTAGATAAATTTCACACACACAAAGTAAATAAACAAGCCTTAAATTAAATAAAGAAAAAAATAGAGCTAGGTATTATGAAAATAAAGAGAAGAACAAATATGAACAAAAGACATGAAAATGAAAATATTATTATGAAAATAAAGAGAAGAACAAAGATGAATAAAAGACATGAGAATGAAAATATGCTCTCTGTTTTTTTGTGTGATTCATTCAAAATAAAGAACTGAATATATACAAGTATTGTATCCATTCTAGGTATAGCTAAATAAAGAAAACAAAATAAAATTATTACAATATGATAATGTCATAAAAATAAATAAACAGAATTGATGATAATTTGATTCTACCATAAAAACAAAATCGCATAATTAGTTTCCTTCTAGAAGCCTTCTATCCATATCTTCTGAAACCCCCCGCAAGTTGGGGAGCAAATATTTATGAGACCCAACTTGGAACAAATATTCTTGAAAGACTGAGGACCTAAGGCTTTGGTATAAATGTCTGCTAGTTGCTCTGCGATGAAAATGAGAAGCAAATGAATGAGACCCTTTTTCAACTTTTCTCTATCAATGTGACAGTCTATTTCATATGTTTGGTGCGCTCATGAAACACTGGATTTGCTGCAATATATCTTGCTGAGTCATTGTCACAATATAAAAGAGATGATTGCTCAAAAGGAACTTTCAAATCTTGAAGAAGACAGACTAGCAATAGAATTTCACAAGTAACAGTGGCCATGGCCCTGTATTCAGCTTCACAAGAACTTTTTGATATTGTTCCTTGCTTTTTTGATTTCCAAGATATAAGGAAATTTCCAAGATACACACTAAAACCAGTCACTGATTGTCTTGAATCACTACAGGTACCCCAATCACTATCACAAAAAGCTTTGAGATGGGCAGAACTGCTGGATGAGAAAAATAAGCCAAGACTTGGAGCTCCTTTAATATATTTTAGAATTCTAATTGCTGCATTATAGGAAGCAATTGTAGGCTTATCAAGAAACTGAGAAAGTTGTTGAACAGAAAATGTGATGTCAGGTCGGGTATTAGTGGGATACATAAGTCTTCCAATCAACCTTCTATAGGCATGAACATCAGTGAAAGGCACACTTCCAGTAGAAGACAATTTAACAAGATTATCCATAGGAGTGACTGCAGGTTTGCAGGCTAAAAGACCTGCATCTGTTAACAATTCCAATGCATATTTCCTTTGATTCATCATTATCCCTTTCTTACTTCTTGCTACTTCAAAACCAAGAAAGTATCTTAAATCACCAAGATCCTTGATCTTGAATGTCTTATTCAAAGCTTCTTTGACTCGATCAATCTCTTCTTTATCATTTCCTGCCAAAATT
>Ga0209700_109111_pt1 | contig 11888 bp, 8 predicted proteins | sample SiratroredBW_FD_187528 | JGI IMG/M metagenome (GOLD analysis project Ga0209700, IMG submission 187528) | Root nodule microbial communities of legume samples collected from California, USA - Siratro red BW (SPAdes) (version 2) | ecosystem: Host-associated > Plants > Roots > Nodule | place: USA...
TCCGACCAAATATCTGCAATACTTTCCATTAAAAATATCTTTAATGAATGTAATGAAATTATGTAATAAATTATGAAAAATGAACAGAACTTCATTACATGGCCCTCTAGTAGAGACTCCTCCAGAAGAGCAATGATGATCAGAATTGCAGCAAAGCCACCCGATACAAAAGAGATGAATTTTGCAATGATAGATATGATTGGTGAAGGAAATTGCTTGAGATAATCAGAAGCATGCAATACACTGCTATTAATCCGGTGCTTGAAGAGATGGTCCACCTGCGACAAATGTTTGTTAATAAGCTCTAGCATAAAAGTAAAAGAAAGTGCTTATGTTAAAAAATGTTAACTAGGTAGCATTGCTTTCAGCATATCAAGAGATGGTATTAAAACCAATTTTGAGCGTTGTTTATTTTTAATTAATCTTCTTTTTTTTAGTTGTATATATATTTTTTTTAATAACAAAATAAAAATAAGTTAAAAAAATAATAATTTTTTTTTTATAAACATAAACTTTGAAAAATAAAATATTAGAGTTAAAATAATTTTAAAAATAATTAAAAAATATATATAACATTTTCAAAAATAAAAAAAACATTTAATTAACAGTTTTAATAAAATTTTAACAATAAACAAATATAAAATTTTCTTAAAAAAACAATATTAAATCAAATTTTGAAAAATAGAAAAAATATCAAACATTATCAATCAAGATTAGAATTATGTAAACTTTGATTTTTCTTTGAAAATACGTAAGACCAAGGTTTCGAGTTAAAAAAAATAAAAGAAAAATTAAAATTTGTCTTTGTTATTATTTTATTTGTTTATTATTCATTCTTTTTCTTCAATTTTTTTTTGAATATATATTTATTTTTAGTTGCTATAATTATTATTTTTAAAAAAAATAACTTTTTGTAAAATTATACTTATTTCTATTCATTTAATTAAAGGTAATGTCATAAGACATATCCATTAAGCTTTGTGAGATAATCTTGAACCCTAAACTCTAAACTCTATTATCAATTTAAACATTTTTAAAAAATAAATTTGTGATCGTCAAATACACATCATATATCATGGCACGATCCTTACTGCATTACTCAGAGCATAAGACATTCATCTCATATGCTTTCCACATACTTCATCTCAACAATTTCTTTTTCTTGATCAATGCTTATTTCCAACGTGCAAGCATACTTAACACGCGTAATAAGTAGGTAAAGGAAAACCAAAGTAGCCTACATTAGACAACCAATATAAATTACACCAGTCAAAATAATAACTGAACAAACTATATCACATTATAGCACAACATTTCCTTTTCATAGTAGTTTCCATAAATTCCAATAGTTTCTTTTGTAGGCAATTGCGTCTTTTTTATCAGTACCTATTTCCAAATTGCAAGCATAATCCTGGGTTTGTACAGCACGAAGCAAAGACGATTGAAAGGATTTTGTCTTTAGGATCAGGCATAACCAAATCACCGAGATTATCTGGTGTATGACATATTCATAATAAAAAAAAATCATTCCTATATATAACCCCATTCCTCTGCCTCCATATAGAGCATAATAGTGCACCTCATATATATATATATATATATATATATATATATATATATATATATATATATATATATAAGGTACCATCTTTTTTTCTTTCTCCTTATTCTACAAGTTGAAACTATGCTGCCACAAATTTTCGATTGTGCTACATGTTGTAAGATATCCATATCTCATAAACCTTGTTCTTAATTTGTAACTAGAGATTACTTTTGTGTGTAATGTGTGGAGTAGTCCAAGACTCAAAATGTCACCTTTTCTTCAGTAACAAATGGGTGAGTATCACTGTTATCTTACATAGTCAAACCATGCAACATTTAATTTATCAAAGATAGTTTATTTGAAATAAATAAAGACACACACCTACATAACCCAGCTTAACTAGACCTACATTAACTCAAATTATTAACTACTCTCCATATGAGTTTTCTTCCTTATACAAATGTTATCTATTTTAACACAGTTCCAGTTGTATCATAATGCATATATACCAATGATACAGATAAACCTGCTAAAGATAAGTTCTACATTTTGGTTTCCACAGATATGTAGCAAGACACTTTTGTTGCATATGAAAATGCACGCGAAATTTTGGCACATTTTCACTCTTGTAGCTTTCAACTTCCTCATTTGTTATTAGCATTCCTTTATCTGCCCCAACCATCAACATTGTAAAAATAACCTTATTTGATCTCGTCTAAATAATTATATCAACATCAACTAAAACAATATCAATTCACATCAATTAGAAAAATGGTTTTGTATATATTATTTAAACAAATTTTGCTCCGGTTTTCATTATTAAGTATGCAATTTTAAGAGTTTTTTTTAAGGTTATAGGTATACCTATAATTACTTATACAAAATAATTACTTCTTATACAATTTTTGATTGGTATACCAGTTGCAACACCCTAAATATTCTTTATACTTATATAATTCTTTCTAATTTATATATAAAGAAAATTATATCTTCAAATCGATTTATATATATAAATAACATAACATGTAAACTTTTTCGTATTTTTTTTTTTGAAAATTTCATCATTCTACTGTATCTTCCTCCCTCTTGTCCTAAAACAATCTTTAAGGGCATAAAAAATAGCACACAAAGGTCGTCGAGTAAAATATGAGTTTCCTTTTAATTTATTAAAGCCGCGTGTATTGACGCTTTAAGCATTATGAACAAATAACAAATAAATAAGAAGGCAAAAAAAAAATGAAAAGCCTATTTTATTCAACTATACTATAAAAAGTAAGTAACCATTGGACAGCTAAATTATACACACACAACGTTAACAGTATGTTTGGATTGGAAGTGAATTTGAGGGAGTGAATTTGAGATGATTTGAGAAGAAAGTTTGGTTGTTTGGATTAAGAGAAAGATGATAAAATTTGAATGGAAAGTTTATAGAAGTTTGTGACTGATATGATAGGTATAATAAATATTTTATTTATTTATAATTTCTTTTATTTATTTAATATAATTGATAATATTTTAAAAAAATATAAAATTATTAAATTAAATGATTATTTTCAAAATAAAATTTAATTTATTAAAATATTAATTTAACTAAGATGGATTATTTTTAAAATATAAAATTAAATTTTTTATAATAATTTTAATATTAAATTTAAATATTATTATTATTTTATAAAAATAAAAGAATTATTATAATTTATTTTCATTTTATTTTTTTAATTAAATTATATTTATATGCATATTACTATTATCTATTTTATTAATAGTATTTTATAATACTTTATTATAAAAATTTATATTTATTAATTTTATATTAAATATTATTTATTATTAAATTATATAATAAATTATTATATATATAATCGATTATATATGTATATATATATATATAATTTTATTAAAAAGTAATATTAATAATAATAATAAATATTATTATTATTATATTATATTAATTATATTTATTTTATTATTATATAAATATAAATATTAATATTTTAATAATTAAATAAATTATATAAACGTTTTAAAAAAATCAAACCCTTATCCCTTCCAACTCTTCTCCCGCAAATCTTTGCAAATTGTAGAGAAAGTTTGAAAAAAAATTCTGCCTCGTTTTTTTGTTCTTTAATAATATTTAATTTCTCGATTTTCTAACTTTCTTCGTATATCATCCGTCGCACCAAATATGCGCCCGATGCAAACACAGCCTAAATAATAGAATCTAGGATCTAGATGGTCGCCGCCATATTTTTTTTTTTAAATTATCCATATATTTTATTTAAAATGTTTCAGATTATACCAACACCATTATACACAAAATAAATTAAATTATATTCAATATATATATAGTAGCCATAATCCGTTGGTAGTTATAGTATGCCTTTTTACGTAATCCCACCAGCTATTTTATTTTAATTTTTGTCATAGTTAAGCAAATCTAGCTGATTTTGTAGTTTGGACATACTTTATTGTTGGCCCATTTCTTTATTACTTGTTGTGCCTTCATTTTAAAAGAAAACGATAGAACTCTCAATTTACACTCTGTAGAATCTTGGTATAAAAAAAAACTCAAAATAGTTAGTTTCCCTGGTAATATTTTTATTCTACTAGGAGTATCCCACCTATCTTGTTTTGTAATGGAAGTGGAATACAACAAGATGAAAGCAACTCATTGTGCCTCAAGTTCCATTATGGTTACTAACACACTTGAATAAGTTTCCAATTTATTTTTTGAAAATAAATTAATAAAACATTATGACAGAAAAAAAAATTCACTAAAATCCATTAATTAGTTTTCTCATTTATTACTAATTATTGATAAAACTGATAAATAATTCAAAACCGATGTCACAAGCACAAAAAGAAAGTTTCAATTCCCTTCCAACATAACCAAGCTCTATCCTATCCCCTTCACGTTAACGTGACGTGAAAGTACTCAAATTTTTTAGTCCCCACATAACCACTTGGCGTCATTAATTGAACACGAGCACTGCACACATACGTACCAACCTAGGATGAAAATGTTGAAACATATGTTCCTAGTTGCCCAAGTTTTGGTTGATGGTTTTCTCATCACAATCAAGGAGTTCCTCTAACAATTTGTCATCCAGACACTCAAATACCACAACTTGTTCACCAAGTTCAGTTTTAGATGATGAGCACTTGTTGCCAAGAGTAGCCACATTGCATGGAGGGTGTTCATGTGGGAAGTTGAGAATGGCCATGCTACCTCTCATTTCAAAGGCAGCACGATCATAAGCTCTTGCTGCTTCCTCAGCTGTGTTGAAGGTCCCAAGCCACACGCGAGCTCCATGTCTAGCTGAATCTCTGATCTCTGATGCAAACTTTCCCCATGGCCTCCTCCTTACCCCTCTATACTTTATTTTCTTTGCTTCCCCTTCACTCACCTTTTCCTTTAACTCCTCCATTGTGTGCATGAACCTTTAACTTGGCTTGGCCCTTTTATATTGAGCAAGCAATGCATGAAGTCTTCACTATGTGGAAATTTACCATAGATTGATTACATTCAATGGATGAGAAAAAAATGAAAAATTATCAACTTTTAAGATACCCCATGATAGAGATTGGTTTTAGTGTTCAACGTATGTGGATCACATACACTGCTCTAAAGTCTATCACCTATGCAAATTTTTGTTTGGATTATTCTTAAAGAAAGTCACCCTTTGGTTTCCTTGATCTAATACGACAGAAGGTGAGGTCAGAAGGACCAGGCATTGCAAGCTTATGATAATGCTAATCGAATCTTTATTAGCAATACATAATAGAAATGTGGATATAGAAAAATAACCATTTGCACTCCCCTATCCACTTGTTTCCCTAAACTAATGATCCCTCTGGTCCCAAGATCGAAGTGGAAATTCTCACACAAGATTATTATGTATTTGATTAATTTCATCACGTGGTTAAAAGTGTTCTAATTGAAGAGAAACACTGAACTTCAATAGAATATCAAACAGCCATCATCTTACATCATGGTTTTTGGTTGAATTGGAACTGAAACTACTGACCTTCTCGATTTGCATGCATTATTTGATGTGGATGTCAACTCAAACCCCTTTTTCTGAGGATATAATACATTAACACGTCAAACTAAAAAAATAATCTATGAAAACGTAGAAGTATGAATATCTGCATCTTCATTTCTCTCTTGTCCCTTGTGGTGTGCATGATACATCTGTACTATTACTGACGTCTTTTTCTTTTTCTTTTTTTGCAAAAAACACATAAAACCAACGTAATTATTTTGCTTAATCACAGGAGTCAATCTTGTGGCTATTGTTAATTACTTGTTGATTCTGCAATTGTAATAAACATTTTATGCCTGCATAATCATGCAACTGGGTACGTGTGAAAGAAGAATATCATTTTACCATATCTCATATTATAGATTTACAAAATGGACTGCAGTTGTAAAAGGATTTACTTGATTTTTTTTATAACTTGATGATCAGGGCTATTTAGCTTTCCATTGCTAATGATTTTCCAGAACCATGTAACAACCAAAAACCAACCTAAAACAGAGGATAAGAATTGTCATATCAGTCATTAGAGTTAAATTTATCCTATATCCCCTCAAAGAATCTGGAAATAGTTGTACAAATTAAAGATGTTCAGATAAAAGTTCATCTGGTCAGAATGCTTATTCAAACTTCTTTATTACTGCAGTAGAATTTTAATCTTAATTAGTAATTAGAGAAACAGAACATACCAAACATCCTCTGAGAACAGAGATGTAGACCACAATTGCACTAGCAAGGATTTATGTTGGCATAGCATTTTTACCGATATCAAGCAGGGATTTTGAGACAAGATTGCTGTGACTGATGATGTCACAGGTATTCCAAACGGTCCCACCATAACTGAACCTTTCCAGTAACATAAAGTTGGTCTGCTAGTAATTAAAAACCACGCATTTATACTCACTACTAATCTTGCAATTGAAAAAATCCCATCAAAAGTTCAAGCAGCTGTTTCATCAACTCTAACAAAATTTATTGTGATGATATGAAAGCTCAAATGAATCGTTTGATTCTCATTAGAAGAACATTGGAAATAGAAAAATATCTAATTTATATGCAGGTATACAATTATCTCTAAAAGAAAACAAGAAATAGTTAGTTAGAATAGATTTAAGATTGAATGCGAATTCAAGTATACATAAAATATTGTATAGAAAAAACAACTTGATATCTAAATCGTTCCAGCATAATTAGTAGTTATATGTGAATCATTTGGTAATTTCACAGTTACAGGTTTTGTTGAGTAAAAACTTATGAAACAATAAGTAACATGCTCGGTTGCTCCCATGTCATGAGTTCTTGATATCTTTACCTTTCCCAACTTTTTCAGAAGAAGACTTACTGATGAAACTATTCTTTCCCAATTTTTTCACTAATGAAACTATACACCTTATGTATAGATTCAACCTTTGATTCTTGAATTCTTGAATGATCTTCAAACTTTGTTGAAGTTGATCCTGTGTAAATTTAGCATTTTATTAATTTTTTATATATATATATATATATATATATATATATATATATATATATATATATATATATATATATATATATATATATATATATATATATATATATATATATGTATATGTATATATATATATATATGTATATGTATATATATATATAGGTATCATCCGAAGTTAACATAGAAAAAGAAGAAAACGAACCTGGCTTACTTGTTGATCCTGTGTAAATTTAGCGAGATAAAGAACTTATCACGAGATAATGAACTTATGCGAGATAATGAATTTCTTGCGAGATAATGAACTTATCACGAGATAATGAACTTATCGCGAGATAATGAAAATATCGCGAGATAATGAATTTATCGCGAGATAATGAACTTCTCGCGAGATACTAAACTCCTCGCGAGATAATGAATTTCTCACGAGGTAATGAAAATATCGTATGATAATGAAAATATCGTGAGATAATGAAAATATCGCGAGATAATGAACTTCTCGCGAGATAATGAACTTCTCACGAGATAATGAATTTCTCGCGAGATAATGGAAATATCGCGAGATAATGAATTTCTCGCGAGACAATGAATTTCTCGCGAGACAGTGCATTTCTCGGGAGACAGTGCATTTCTCGGGAGACAGTGAACTTCTCGCGAGACAGTGAACTTCTCGCGGAACAGTGAAAGTATCGCGAGATAATGACAATATCGCGAGATATTGAATTTCTCGCGAGATAATGAATTTCTCGCGAGATAATGAAAATATCGTGAGACGGTGAATTTCTCACGAGACGGTGAATTTCTCGCGAGATAGTGAATTTCTTGCTAGACAGTGAATTTCTCGGGAGACAGTGAATTTCTCAGGAGACAGTGAATTTCTTGCTAGACAGTGAATTTCTCGGGAGACAGTGAATTTCTCAGGAGACAGTGAATTTCTCGGGGGACAGTCACGGGACAGTGAACTTCTCGCGAGACAGTGAAAATATCTCGAGATAGTGAAAATATCACGAGATAGTGAAAATATCGCGAGATAGTGAAAATATGGCGAGATAGTGAATTTCTTGCGAGATATTGAATTTCTCGTGAGATAATGGAAATATCGCGAGATAATGAATTTCTCGCGAGACGGTGAATTTCTCGCGAGACGGTGAATTTCTCACGAGAAGGTGAATTTCTCGCGAGTCAGTGAATTTATCGCGAGACAGTGAATTTATCGCGAGATAATGAATTTATCACGAGAAATTGAATTTATTGCGATAAAATAAATTTATCCTGATCAAGAAAACCAACTTTCTTTTAGGCTATAAGATGCTAAATTTACACAGGATCAACTTCAACAATGTTTGAAGATCATTCAAGAATTCAAGAATGAAAGGTTGAATCTACACATAAGGTGCATAGTTTCATCAGTAAGTCTTCTTCTGTAACTGTGAAATTACTAAATGATTCACATGTAACTACTAATTATGCTGGAACGATTTAGATATCAAGTTGCTTTTTCCTATACAATGTTTTATGTATACCTGAATTCACATTCAATCTTATATCTATTTTGCGCATTGTCGAGTCACTCAATTGTAAACAGATTTTTTCCTCTAATCAATGCCAGATTCAAGACACAGCTTCATTAAGGACGATTGATCTAGCTGAGCTAGTGATGGACTCTATTTTCTGCCAATGCCAAAACAAAAATCTTTGATGAATGACATTGAATCTGAAAATCTTGACAGCAGAAGTTGCAGCGAGGATGTTTGGCACACAGGCTTAGACACCCTCCTGACAAAATTATACAATATATCAGTGATACTAATTCTTATGTTCATTTTAAAGAAAACAAATTTGTGAAAAGAAGTTGAAACCAGAGATGTTTTGTCCAATTTTATTAACCTAATATAAATCAACTCGGCACTAGAATCAAAATCATAAGATCTGACAATGGAAATGAATTTGTCATAAAGATCTGTGTAATAATTTTGGAATTACCTACCAAAACAAGCTGGATAGAAACAAAAAAAAAAAATTCTATTGTGAAAAGAAAACACTTATTCTTATGCTTTTTCACTCTAAAATACTTGAAAACTTTTGGTCTTTTGTTCAATTAATCAACAAAATACCTTATGTTGTTATAGGAAGAAGATCACCTTATGAATTAGTATATAAAGAATTACCTGATTTGCGTAACTTGAGATTTTTCGGTTCTCCTATGGAAAATGTAGTCATAAATTCATAATAGAGTCCGACCACAACTATCGTATTCATTATCTTCATGCATAAGAATACTAGATTCTCCAGTATAAAAGATTGAAAAATCATCTCAAACCTCTCTTTTTCTTTTCTATTGCAATTTTTGGATTATTATATAACAATTTTTCAATTTTCAATTTTGCATCATTTTCATTGCTTTCTTTCATTTCTAAGAGTTTTTTTATTCAAGAAAGGGGGTATTTTTCCTAAATAATATAAACAGTTAACAAATAAGAAAACACTAAAGATTTCTAAGATTTCTGTTTTGTTTCGAGTATTCCTAGAGACAAGAAATGGGTTTTTCTTATATGCAAATATGACACAAAAGGCTACGTTGTTCTGGAAGTTAAGAGCAGGGAAATATTTGTTACTGGAGATGTCAGGCTTTATGAACATGTTTTCCCAGACATTAAAAATCATGATTCTGATATAGAAGAAAATCAACAAGGAAATAGTTTTAACCAAATACTCAGATTCTAAGAAGATCACAAGGAATAGAAGAGCTCCCAATTTTTTGAAAGATTATCTGCAAGATATATATAGCTTCCGTAAACAAAGAAACACATTAAAATATACTGTCAAGTTCGTGCAAAACTCCAGACAAAGCTTTTTCAGTTACTCCCAATACCTTCTTCTCAACAAAATTTGGAAATTTTAATCTCATCCTTTCGAAACTTGAAATGAGAAATATCATGGAGATTGAGGGTTGCTACGTTTTATTATTTTTTTATTTGTTTTTCTGTATGTTTATTTAATAGGCTTTGACTTTCTGTTTTTTAATATAATAATACAGTTTTTAACCGTCTCTTTTATCTGTCTCTCTTTTATTCGATTTTATTTTCTCTTCTTCCTTATAAGCTCTCCTCTTATGCATGCATGCTTTGTTTTTCTGAAAGTTTTTTCTTTTTACTTATTACGTACTTGTTAATGATAATAATGACATGTCAAGAGCAAATATCTAACATTTTCATGAAAAAAAATTCAATAAATACAAATATTTTATGCTCATCATCCTAATTATAAAATATGTTAATTTAGTTAAATACAAATCCAATATAAGAAAACAACTATATGTATATATATATATATATATATATTAAAATGTAATATTTTGACATTCAATATATGGTAAATAAATTTTGAACAACCTTTCATAAACATACAAGTCCTATGACTGTATTCGCCAAAATCTTAAAATCTTACATCCGTATTAATGTATAAATATATTTTTTTATTTGAACTTAATATATAAAATATCATCGACGAGTACGAGACAGTTCAAATATTAAAATATCATACACAAAAAGATTCATTCTTTTATGTTTTTATGAATAAAGGCTCGTATCTAAGTTCATACGTATTTAATATATAATTGTGTCAACACCCAATTTCGTCCGGACGAATAAATTATTTCAAATTATAAAACAATACAAAAAATTAAAATAAAAAGGTGTGTCATCTAATTTTATTATACTTTGTCATTTAAATAAAAAAAAGAGAGACTTTGATTCCATTACATTCTATGAATAAATTAATAAAATAAAATTCATAAAAAAAGAAATAATAAGAAATCAGTCTATTAAAAATTTGTTTTAAAAAAAAAATAGTAATAATAGTAATTAAAAAATATATATCGAATTTTTCCATTAAGAGAAAACTAAAAATGTGGTAATTAAAAGATAACAATTAAAAAATAATAATAATAAAAAAAATGAAAATAACAAATAACAAATAAGCAAATATTAAATAATTAATGATTAAATGATAAAAACAAAATAAAAATAAATATATATTAAATAATAAAAAAAACAAGAAGAAAAGGAGACTGTTTTCAAATTGCTTACTTGATTTGTACGTTCAAGATAATAAATAAATAATAAAAAAATAATAATAAAAAGAATGAGTCAATGGCAGTAGACTCATATGTTCTCACTCCTTAATTCCACGTATTGTTTTTTAAAAATAAATAAATAAATAAATATTTGTAAATAATAATTTTTAAACCGCTCAGATAACAATCCATGTTCTCCACTTAATTAAAAATAAAATTAATAATAAATAATGGTTTTTACCGTTGAAAAGTGTTTTAAGTCTTATTTTTGGGTAGATTCATTTTTAATATTAGTTTTAAAAAAAATAAAAATAATAAATATGAATGAGTCAAAGAGTGGTAATCTCTCTGAACTGAACTACTGGTTTCTAAAAAAAAATATCAATTAAAACAATATGAAAAAAGAAAAAACGAGATATATTAGTCAAAAGGAAAAAAGGGGGACACAGATCATTTTTGGGGAGAAGGAGTGAGAACTGGAGAACGAAAAAAAGAGAAAAACATTTGAGAAGAGTAAGAAAAGACACGAGAGAAAGAAAGAAGAATTACTCCTGACAGAGAGAGGAAGAGACTAAGGTGAAGCATTAGGTATATTTTTCTTTTTACTTGTTTTAAGTTTTACTGCGTAAAATAAAAAGCACCCCCAATTATTCCTATTTGATCAACATACATCTCCATCTCCATGAACGCATGTTCCACTACATTTCTGTGTTTATGTTTCTCCCCTGCACCATCTTTGCATTATGTTTCCTATACAACACATGC
>Ga0209700_109113_pt1 | contig 11878 bp, 4 predicted proteins | sample SiratroredBW_FD_187528 | JGI IMG/M metagenome (GOLD analysis project Ga0209700, IMG submission 187528) | Root nodule microbial communities of legume samples collected from California, USA - Siratro red BW (SPAdes) (version 2) | ecosystem: Host-associated > Plants > Roots > Nodule | place: USA...
AAAAAAATAATAAAAATAAAAATATTATAATATTATAATATAATAATATTATAAAATAAATAAATAGAATTAATAGTAATTTAATTTTATCATAAATGTCATAAAAACAAAATTACAGTTTTTCTTAAATCTTGTATATTTTTCTATATTAATAATAGAGAATTGAATATATATATATATATATATATATTACTCATTATAGATATTTTTAAATAAAAAAATAAAATATTACAATATGGTAATGTCTTAAAAATAAATAAACAAAAATAATATAATAATATATAAATTTTTAGTAATTTAATTCCGTTATAAATATTGTAAGAATAAAATCATATAATTAATATTTTTTTTAAAGTTTTATATTTATAAATTGAAGAAATTATTTTAAATAAGAATAATTTTTTATTTTCATTTTTTAAATATTATAATGGATTAGAACAATCATTTTATGAGTGTCTGTTTTCATTCGTCTGAATCTATGAGTTTTGATATTAGTTCTAGCGAGAACGGAGAAGAAAAAATACTCTAAACTTAAACTAAAGATTCACGTAAATAATTCACACCACAAATTTCATCTGAGATTATTTTTAATATTTTTCTCTTCAATCTCTCCAGTTCTTAGAGCCCTCTTCCTAGAAATGGACTTCTAATTATTAAAATTAGTTTATACAAAGTTAAAAATAAAAAATTCTGCACGCGTTGAAATTGGTATCTCATACAAATACAATTTCGTTCATTTTATACTCAATATAAACATCAATATGTTAATTTAGTCATCGACAACTTTATTAATCTTAAATTGAGAGGGTTAACTTGTGATAATTTTAGTTGGATATTAACAAATACAATTTCCAAAATTAACACGTTGGCGTATTTCATTTAAAAATAATAAAATCATTTTTAGGATCAAATTCATATATTTATTAAATATTAAGTCTTGGAAACATAAAAAAGAATCAATATGATAAATTATTGAGATATAAAAAATTTACTATGCACGTAAAACTTATGAAAAAAATTAATATATTTTTCTTCTTTTTATATTTAAGAGATCCATGACAGTAATTAGAAAATACAGTGATAAGGGGAGAAGTGAAACAATATTTTTTTTTTCTTTTTAATGTTTTAGAGTGACATAAATTAATAATTAGATCTAAAATTTAATTAGGGAAAGTAAAAGAAATAAAATTGTATTGAGGACATCGAGTACTCCTGAACTTAGATGATTATTTTTGGTTTAGAACGAGATTCAATACTCATTAGTCATTAACTAGATAAAATAATAAAGTATTGTTACTTAATCACTTTGATAGTAGTAATTTAAATTTGGATCATTCAACCACATTTTTATAATATAGTTGATTTCTATAAAATGGATCATTTGTTTAGAGAAAAAAAAGTACATTTTTAATATAATATTATTTTTTGTTTTGATTCCTAAATACTTACTTTAGTATAGGAGAACCTTTTACAGGTGCACCACCTGTTTGGAAAGTTTGAAACCGAAAGATAATTATTTAAGACCGAAGACCGCACATACTATTTGAGTTATATAAAACTCCTTTTACACATGTAAGAACAATTGACACCTACCATAAGATCAAGAACGACAAGACTAAGATCGATGGTATCAACCAAAAGCAAAGTATAAGATCAAAGACAAGAAAATCCTAACATGGCAGATAATGATTATTTGGCTATACTTACAACTTTATAATAAGAGATGACAGAGATGAAGTAGAGAAATGCAGAAGAGATACGTGCATTAAGATAAGAAAATGAAGAGATGAGATTACACTTGTATGGAACGCCACCCCCACCCTTGCTTGAGAAACAGACCCAAACGAGGAACATCACCATGTCTCTCAGGTCACGTGCACAGCCGAATACTGTGACCGGAATAGTCGAAGGAGAATCCCAAATTCATATCTCCACCAAAACTTCATTCCACCTTGAAAGAAGTCGTCAACACCCTTTTGTGGACAAGATAATGAATGTTAAATGGTATGTCGGGTGGAAGGAACTCAACATGGACCGATATGATAGGACTACTGACCCTGATGAATATTATAAACACCCAATTTCTTTCGGGCAAATAAAATTATTTCAAAATAAAAAAAAATAAGAAAATTATAAAATTAAAAAATGTGTTATTTTTTCAGTTTAAAATAATAATAAATAAATAAATAAAAAGTTTTAGTTTTATCTTATTTTATGAATAAAGTTTTAAAATAAAATTTGTAAAAAAGAAAAAAAACAAAGAAAAAGAAGTGTTGGATTTTTTTTAAAATAAACTACAGAAAATAATAATAAAAAATATAAATTGTCTTTAAATAAAGTCCAAATAAATAAGGGGTTCATTTTGAAATGATAAAGAAAATCAATTTGCTAAGTCCAATCCATTAAAAGTATTTTAAAAAAATATAATAAAATTGTTATTTCCACCTCTTCCCATTAAATTGCTGTTATGTTATATTGTGTCTCTCTTTCTACTTATCTTTTCTTTTAAGCCCATTAATTACACGATTTCAAAGATTATATTATCAATGATTTGTTTTTAATACATGTATAAAATATTTTAAAATAAATAAAACAAATTTAAAAGATAAAATAATATTATTGATTATAATAAAAATAATTGAATAATTTTGTTATATTGATATTCATTTTAAATACTCAACATTTGATAAATATGTTATTTTTATCACCATAATTTCTTTTTAAATAGTTACATCTTAACACTACTAAATTAGTAATTTATCAAATCTTAAGTAATTGAATATTTTTGAGATACAAAATTTTAATGCATTATTTAACCCTAAAAAATGATGTGCACTCTAGTAAACATTAAAAACAACGTAAGAATACAACCTATTATTATTATTATTATTACTATTATTATTATTATTATTATTATTATTCAATAAGAATAATTGTTTGACTATTACTTACTTTAGTGAAGTCAAATTCATTCTTTCAATTAACAATAAACAAGTTTCACTAATTCTCTACAGCTCAACTTTCGGTTTTTTCTTGGTATATTTTCTCACTTTTTTAATAAATATAAATTAATTATATGTTTTATCTTTTTCTTTGAAATGCATTCGATTTTATTTTATTCCTTTTTTAAAGAATAACAAATAAGAGATAATGAATAGCAATAGGAAACACATGAGTGAGGATGATAAATAAATTTTACTTTTATTTATGGATACTATTGGAATCTATTTCAATATTAATAGAGAATATTTAAATTAATAAAATACTACTATATAATATTTAACTTTTTAAATTAAATATAAAAACAAAGATGAGTGGTTCTTATCGGGTTTTAAATTAAAGAATTTTTAATTAATTTTTAGTATTAAAGAATATTTTTTATTATTATTTAGTACTTAATAAAAGTATATATATATATATATATATATATATATATATATCTTTCTTATAGTGTATTTTTAATAATATTATTTTATATATATTTATATATATATATATATCTTTCTTATAGTGTATTTTTAATAATATTATATTATATATATTTAAATTTTTTTATAAAAGATATTTAATAATTTTATATGTATTAAATATTTAAAACAAAATAAATATAAATTTTTTACTTCAAAAATAAAGAATAGAATCGATGCCAACCTGTCTGCTGTCATCCGTAATACTGTTACCGTTTCTAAACTTTTGTCGTTTTTTTTGTTTCCTTTTAAATCTTAGTTACTTACATATACCTTAAAAGAAATTAATATATTTTTATCTATAACATTGTATAAAGAAATATATCATTTGATAATTTTTATTATGTTTTAATTACAATTTCAACTTTTAATAAATAAAAATATATTTTACTTATTTATTAATAAAATAAATAATTGAATAACTTTTTTATTTTAAAATAACTAAATGACTTTTGTTTTGAATAATACTATATTTTTATAAAACTATATATATTTTAAATTTTATTATTTTTATTTTTAATTAATTGTTTATAAAAATAATAAAATGATATATTTTTTAATAAAAAGAAGGTAAATACACCTACGTGAAAACAGATGCGTAAAATATCTTCGATTAACTGTTAACTAATTCAATCCAATATGATGTTATTATTTTCAATGTAGTCATATTCAATTTGGTTCTAATTTTAGTTTTCTGTATTTTAAGTTTTTGTAATTTTTTTTTCTAGTTGATTTACATCTAGTCAATTATATTAAATGAATAATTAATTATTCTGCATCTAAGTAAGACACAAATAATTAATTAAATTGTAATGACTCACATATGAATTTGTTAATAACCTAAACATTTTTGAGACAGATTTAATATAATTTAAGTGAGTTTTAATATAATTATCTCACAATTTCTTGTATTCTTTTTCTTTTGTTAATTCTTTTTTAAAGAAAAAAATAAAATAATTATAATTTATATAAAATAAAAATAAAATAAATTTAAGTAACATTCTTAATTATTATGAGTATATAATTTTATTTATATTTGAGTAAAGAGGAAGAGATTTATGCTAAATTAATCTCAATTATTATTTTTACATTTTGTTTATAGAATTTTAACCACTTCATTTATATCCTTAAGAAACAATTTGTTCATACTATTTTCACTTAATAATTACATCAAGTATAAAAAGTAAAGTTATCACTCTACTCAGAAAAGTTAATACAGGGATTAGAATGGGAATATAAACTTCCAAGGACTCAGTTGTACTATGAAAGAACTACATTTAAAGGTTAAAAATAAACATCTTATCACTCTAAATTGTGTTGTGTGTGTGTGTCTTTTCCAATTTTTCAATTTGCAATGTCCATTAAACTGAATCCTCTTCTCACATTAATTTGGCATTCCTGGTCCAACTTGAATATTCAAACACATGACCTTGGTTGTGATGGCAATGGTGAACTCTATCTATCATATATCCCAAACAAATGGTTTTAGTTGTTTGAGTCAAATTGATTGTTATATTATTCTGTTCTAATTTTATTTTTGTAAAGAAAAACATTCCATTCTAATTTGATTCTCCAATATCATTTCCAAGTCCCATCAATGTGATTATTTGCTTGCTTTCAAGATTCTTGCTAACTAGTTAGCAAGTAGTGTATAGGACCACTCTCATAACCTTGTAGAGTGAGGCATCATGATGATAAAAAATCACATGTCCCCCACAAACATACCCTCATGCATATATATATATATATATATATATATATATATATAAACCCTTTAGATTCACATTTGTTGGCTTATGATGACAACTCTTTCTTGCTTGATCAACCTTAATTTTGTGTTGGAAAAAAGGTCATTTTTTCTCCAAAACAATTGTGCTTTCGGGTGGTACACTTCTTCAACCCCTCGTGATCTCATTGGACTTATTAGATTCTTCATAAATACTTGTAACAAAATATTATGGGATAAGTTTTATATATTACTTTACGTACGTAGACAAATTTTAGTTTATAGAAAAATTAGTTTTAATTTTTTTTCTTCTTATGAAACTCGTTTCAAACATGTACTAAACAATTAACTAATGAAGATGGTTTTCTCATCATTCTTGCTTTGTTGGATCATTGTTTTGATGTCTTCCTTCAGGCTTTTGCTGATTAGGTTATTATGTGTTCTTGCTTTCAAAAGGGAAAGCGTTAAACTCACAAGAGTCCATTGGTGCATGACTTTTTATCTGTGATTATGAGTAGGAAACTTTAGGAAACAAAAACTGTACTTTGTGCCTCACCATCATGCTTACTTCTGTCTCTATTTATCATAGTTTTTCTACCTTTCAATCACTAACCATTCTGATTATCTATATATATATATATATATATATATATATATATATATATATATATATATATATTACTATCTTTTGAAAGACTTGAACTTGGACTCTTTCTTTTGTGTCTTGGCTCTTTTAATATGGGTACTTATTTTTCTACAGCAGGTCAATCACGGCAACTAAAGAAGCAATTTTCACTAGTATATATTTTCTATAGTCCAAGTCCTCTCAAGCTTAGAAATTTTTGGTTTTTCCTTCTTTGATCCTTTCCAAGATGTTCTTATCATCCATAATTTGTCTTAGTCTTAAACTTGACTTCTATGTTCTCTCCTGTAATCTTCAAACCCAACATGTATATATAGTGCAAAAGTTCATATCTCTTACACACATCAACTTTATTGTGTTTCTCATGGTTTGAGGTTTTCTTTTCCTAATGTGAAGCAGTCTTCTTTGCATTGTAAGTTTTTGGGTGCCTTTGTTTCTTTGGTTAGGGTTAACTTGGTTAATTTGTTTGTACAAATAGCATAGGTTAATTTGTTATATTTAAATAGTTTTAATATTTCTTATTAGATAAAATGACATTTTTTTCATTGATGCATTTTACAGCATATTTTTTATTTTAGTTTTGACATTAACAACTATTATATTGTAAAATTGTATTATTCTGTATATACAGGTAAAATTTGTGCTTGCAATATAATATAATTTTGATATAGTTCTTAATATTATTTCTTGTGTGTTTTCCTTTCCATGGTCAAAAATTCAAGTTTGATTTTAGTTCTGCAGTAAGTAAAAATGAAAAAAAAATTGACCAACATATGCAATAACAACTTGGATAAAAATTTAAGAATTGATTTTTTTAATCAGCAGAAGTTTAAGAATCGATAACAATAACTATTGTGTTGACTTAAAAATTAGAGCAAACCATTACCAAATTCACTAAAAGTGTATGTTTTTTTTTTTTTCAATTGGTTGGTTTGAAAGACTTATGCAACTGCACACAACAACACTGTTGAAATTTGTTACTATTTTGTTTCTTGTGAATGTTTCTTAGGTGCAGACTCTTGGTGAAGATGGTTAAGGGTAGCTAAATTTTCACTCCTCCCACTTCTGTGACCTTCTTGTTTCTGATTATTTGTGGCACAATCTATGAAACTGACACTGACATATTCTGTTTGAAAAGCATCAAAGATTCCTTAGAAGACCCTCACAACTATTTGCAATCTTGGAACTTCAACAACAAAACAGAAGGCTTTATCTGCAATTTCAATGGGGTGGAATGTTGGAACCATGATGAGAACAAGGTCTTGAATCTCAAACTCTCCAATATGAGTCTCACTGGTCTCTTCCCTCATGGCATTGGAAACTGCACAAGCTTAACAGGATTAGACCTTTCAGCAAACAATCTCAGTGGAACCATTCCACAAAACATTGCCACCCTTCTACCATTTGTGACATCTCTTGATCTTTCTTCAAATCAGTTTTCTGAGGTCATACCTTTGAGTCTTGCAAATTGCACCTACATCAATACCATTAAACTTGATAAGAATCAACTGAGTGGTCAAATTCCTCAACAATTGGCCCATCTCCCACAGCTCAGAACTTTTAGTGTTTCCAACAATTCCTTGATGGGACCAGTTCCAAACTTTGCCAATGGTCATGTCATGGTAAATTATTCAAACAATAAAGGGTTGTGTGGACCTTCATTGAAGCCTTGCCCCAATAATTGAAACTGCTCATTCAAGATAAATTCATAGATACTTGTTCACAACAAACTTCTTCAAAGTTATCCGGAAACTTCTCCCAACATACCAATAAGTATCTTGAATAGTGATAAGAATATAAAGAAATAATTTTTTGACAACTTTTTCTTTTCACCTACAATGTAAACTCTTTTATGAAGCACTGTAGTTTTTTTTCATAATGTAGTCGTCTGATTTTGAACTTGATATGTATTAAAAGGTTCTTGATGTTGCATAGTGATTCAAGGGACCTTTGTTGTTGTTTGTGTCATAATAAATTACTACTCCCTCTTGTTTCTATTTACATATTTATGTAAAGTTTCTCAGTGTAATACGTTCACAGAAAGAATCATGAAAGCATGATATAACCATATGGTATAACGCTAGGGTTTGGGATAAAATAAAACAATAAAAAGATACAAAGTTTGCAATAAAAGTTACATGGGTCTTTATTCCTTCAAATTAAAATAGTTTATCTTTAAGAAATTATCACTATTCCAATATTATTTTGAAGATCCAAATAGTTAAATCAATTAAAACAAAATAGAGTGAGTTCCTTATGGCGGAAATGAATAGTTGCATATTAGGTGTTATATAGTGTTTCAACAACAAAAAAATTCTTACATGGGTGATGTAGATAACTAACTAGGGGCTTAATATTTATAGGACACTTTATCAATTTCAGATTCTTTTTACATGTTTTTTTTTTTATTTCTTTAGCAACATTTAAATAAGATTTAATTAAGTTTTATATTAAATTGAGTTTAATTCTTTTGTCTTATTCAATATTTAAAAGTTTTATATCTTTCAATTGAGGACTTAGCTTAATTTTTCTGTAAAGAGGGTGATGCAGATGTTACCTTCATTGTTGTTTCTATTATTTATTTTCACGTATTTTTTTTTCTATTGACAAATGATTTTTATTGTTTTCATTAAAAATGTGTTGAATAATAAGATCATCTTATTTTTTTATGACTTTCATGTCTTAGTTATCCAACATTTTTTTAATGAAAGAAATAAAAATTATTTATATTTTATATTAACCAGTATATCGTTTTGTATTTATAAAATCTCACAATTTTTAATATATAAAAACAATTAAGCAAGCTGATAATACATTATGAAAGTTACATTATCTAGTTAAAAATAATTCAATGACAAAAACTTAATTAAAAATATAAAATTTTTAAATACTAAATAACTAAATTTTTTTAATAAAGATTTAATTAAAAATATCTAAATTTAAAAAAATTAAAATTTAATTAAACATTCATATAAACTTTAAACCTTGAATATTTATAATATTTTATAATTATTTGTCTTATTAAACTTAAATATTTATAATATTTTGTAATTATTTAACTTATTAAACATATCAATATTTAGTTTAGTTATGTAGTATCTTATTTTTATAAGAATTGAAACACCTCAAATTTTTTTTTTATTCTTGTTAAATAAAGAAAAAACTTTAAACTTTTGATACGTTGGTACTTATTGATGATATTGACAACTCAAGGTAATATTTTATTTATATTTACTTTTTAACTTAAAATTCTAATACATATTATTATATCTAAGGATTTTGGATGAGTTCCTCTTCTTTTTCATTTGACGAAACCACGTTGGTCCCTCTCATTCTAAGAAGCTGCTAATTTTGACAACCCCACATCTCCATGAACTTTGCAAGCTCCAAAAAGAATCCTCCAAACAATTGCAAGGTTCAATCTTCATGGAGAATATGAAATCAGCACTTACTTTGGGGGAACTCCCCAACTCAAAGCACCTCTTCAAAAAACTTCAACACCTCCCAGTTGCATATAACCACCGATCAATGCATTGCAACTAACACCCTTCATAGGATCCTCAAAAAACAGTGTCTCCTAGCACACTGCATCTCCACATGCTTTTGTGTATGTTGTGATCATTACATTCTGTGGTACCAACTCTTTATTCGACATTTCATCAAACAGTTTCTGTGCAACGCTCAAGTCCCTTCTTTCGGCATAGTGAGCAATGAGTGCAGACCAAGCAACCACACCCATTGATCTGAATCGTAAAAAATTTCAGTTGCATCCTTCAAGTCTCCACATTTAGCATGAAAAACCAAAAGGGTGTTCCTCACAACCACATTTTAACCAAGCCAAAACCTCAAAACCCAACAAGAACCACAGAATCACTGTTGACCCAAAAGTTCTTGGTTCAAGTCTTGTCGGAATGACGCGGTTTTTATCCTCAATTCCAATTTTTAAATATTTAAATAAATTACAAAATTAATCTCTTAGCATAGTCATGTTAGTACTGTATTACATTCTTCTATTAGATAATTAAGCGATGTTAGCAAAAATGGAATAAATTGAGTCATAATTTTTAATTTTGTTTTTCTAACCAAGCAATACTTTTAAGACACTGATTGACATTTTCTTAAATTTGTTTGATAATAAATTTTTTTTTGTAACAAATACTTTATATATTGGATATTTTTAAGAGCTTAATTTAGATATTATCTTATACTATATACATTAAATACATTTATGTATCGTCCATGAATAGAAATTAAATGAAATTTTATGCATAACAGTTGCCATCAATGTTACTAAAATTTATTACGTAAAGTTTTGCCGTGTTTATTGCTGCTTAAACACCTTAAAATATGAAAATGTTTGATAGATACTTTTGACATCGAGACACCTAAAAAGCATCAAACAGAAAAATCATAAACATAACACGTAATAAATTTGACACATTCAATAATCTATACAACAATCCATGAAACATTTATTTATTATTATCACATATAAAAAATATTAGAAAAATATGCAAAAAATACTATTAGATTAATAAAGTTTTATAAAGTATCTTGTTAATCAGCAGCATTCACAGAATACTGTTTAAAGAATTAAAAATATAACTTTTATTAGAAATTATATTAAAACAAATTCTTAGAAAAAAAAAACATGTTTTTATTCATCTTAATAATAAAAATAAAATTTTAGTTACAAATTTACCTTTTTAGAACTGAAATATTAAAGAATGAAAGAAAATCTGTTGTTCCTTTCTTTTGGTGTCTGAATTTTTTTTCTTTTGTCCAATAATGGGAAGACCCTTAATTTTCCACAATGGGGAGTTACAGTCACTGAGGGAAGCACTTTTCACAAGTCTTGGCGTTTGTATGGTCCAAGTCTTCACCTCTATAGCTTGGAAATTGTTGGCTTTACCTTCTTTGACCCGTTCCACTCTGTTTTCCTCTCTCCCATTCACTTCCACACTATCATCTGAACACATCCCAAAGGTAACTTCTTTCTTCACTTTTAAGTGCAAATTTTGCTGCTTTTCATTTTCTGCTGTTTACTTAGTGTGTGTGGTTTCTTGGGCAGAGTAGAGTTTCCTGAAAGCTTCATGGGGTTTCCTAAATTGGGTTGTCAGAAAATCCAGGTGGGTATTTGAGCACTTCTGCAAAATTTGTTTTTTCCCATTTCATACGTTGAATAAACTCTTCTGGGTTTGTTCCTCTGTCAATTATTCTTGCTTTGCTGGAGTGTGAGTTTCGGTCTAATACATATATATGTTTCCTCTTTTTCTTGTTGCTAGTGGTTTTGTTTGCTTTTAGATGGTTGACTTGGTTTGTTTACAGTGCTGAACTGTGTTCTTTTGTTTACTTTTCAATTGGTTTTCGGTAGGTGTGTTCTTGAAACGGCTGTAATGCTATGGAGTTTATATGTGGTGCTGTGGCTTGGATTGGATAACAATTTGTAGTCAGTGTGCAGTAGGGATATGTTTTTGGTGATGCTTTTCAATAAGAAGAATTGCTGGTTTTCCCAGAAAATCCATGTTGACCTTTAATGCAGACCTTTTATCATTGCTAAAATTCCAATTCTCATTGAAGAACAACACCAGAAGCAAATAAAGTACTGTATCTAGGTTTTGTCCTTATTATTGATTTTGTTTACCTTTTGGATACTTGACTTGGTTTGTGTGAGATGCTGAACTGTGTTTTCCGCTCAATGGTTTTCTTTTCAATGTTTTTTCAGGGTGTGTTCATGGAAGGGTTGTAGTGGTATGGGGTTTGTATGTTGTGCTGTTGCTTGGATTGGATAGCCATCTTGGTGAGGTGTTTGGATCACTTTCTCTTGGCTTGTGTTTAGGACATTGGTGAAGATGGTTCTGCATAGCTGGATTTTCAGTTACAATGTTGTTAGTTTCTTGTTGCTGATTGGTTGCGGCATGACCTATGGGACTGAGACTGATATCTTCTGCTTGAGAAGTATCAAAGAGACCCTTGAAGACCCTAATAACTATTTGAAGTTTTCTTGGGATTTCAACAACAAAACTGAAGGGTTCATCTGCA
>Ga0209700_109115_pt1 | contig 11874 bp, 5 predicted proteins | sample SiratroredBW_FD_187528 | JGI IMG/M metagenome (GOLD analysis project Ga0209700, IMG submission 187528) | Root nodule microbial communities of legume samples collected from California, USA - Siratro red BW (SPAdes) (version 2) | ecosystem: Host-associated > Plants > Roots > Nodule | place: USA...
ACAACTGTATGATGTTATTTTTTATTAGTTTTGCATGTTTTCATAAGATCGAAAATTGTGAAATCATAACACGAATCATAGATCTTACTTTTTTTAAATATATATATATATATATATATATATATAATAATTTTGTCAAAAATAAATAAATAAGAGAAATTAAAAAATATTTGATGGATTATTCACCCTTTATAGTCTATTTTTTCTATTCTACTTAATGTATTACATGAAAAATAATTAAAAAGATGAACTGATGTGTAGGATATATTATGAATGAATAATAATAATGTAAAATATATGTAAAAACATCTAGTGTCCAAAAGAGATCAAAATTAAAGTCATGAACTCCAAAAACACAAACTAAACACATAACTAAGAAAATTATATAAAATATTATAATAAAATTAATTCATTTTTAATACTTCATCAAGAGTATCTAAGAGTGTGAATTAGAGGTGGACGAAAATCTTGTTAGTATAAGTGAACATGTGCATAGACTCTTCATTTGTCTTAATTAAATTAATTTAGTTTTATTTTAATTGAATTTGAAATGAAACCCAATCAATAAGGAAGACGGCCAGAACAACATAAGACACTCTTCATTTGAAATGGGTGTAGAAGAGCATAAGAGACTTTTGAAATTAAAATAGGATTGGAATGAGGAGTAAAAGTGCATAGCAACAAAAGAGACTTTTCATTTTTTATTAAATTTTAATTACATTAATTTTAATTGGGTGATTACACATATAACAAAATTCAGAATTTAATTCCATTAAATTTTAATAAAATTAGGTTTGTACATATACATTCATTAAAGAAGGTGAATAAATTGATACACAAAAAAATCGTTTTTACGACTTTGTTCGACATTCCCTACTATCTTACTTTTGTACAATGATCTTGGGTGAAATTTGAATCACATCAAACATATAAAATCGTAACATTTTACGATTTTAAGAATAAACTCTCAATTCTAACGAGCATAACAATAATATATTAAGGCAAATTTTCCACTTTAAACATTATTTGAAAATCCACCTTGTTCAAAATTTATTTGTATTAAGAATAGAATAATCACGTTAATTAATTTATTTGAAAAGACTGTTGAGTCATATTTTCAACTTTTACATAGAGATTTTACTTTTTTTAAAATATTGAATTTATATTGTCTTAAGTAAAATAATAGCTAATGATAAAAAAAAATATTTGGTTAAGAATAAAAATACATTAAGTTTTTGAAAATCTTTTCAGAAACCATGTGATAAAATTCTCCTAGTTAGTCACTAGAATATTTATGATAGATTTCTAAAGTATTATTTTTAAAATACTTTTTCGATAATTATTTAAAAATACCAATTATAATAATTTTTACAGGATTCTTTTTATCAGTATCATTTTTATAGGATTCATATTCAAAGTTAATTCTCAAAGGAATTTTACTTTGATTTTATAATTGATGTTGTAAGTGAAATGAATATGTTTGTTTTACTCTATGGTCTTACAACACAAACCTTTGAAAAAAATTTAACAAACACGTCTTGAATTAAATGTAATACATATATAAACATAACTCTCTTTCCTTTATCGTGAGATTTCATATTAAAAAATAATTGCTCTAATAACCGTAACACAACAATTTTTAGTAATGGACATAGTTTTTTTTCTAAATGTTGCGTACAACTTTCCTTCTTGGTGTTATATATATCACACATAGTGACACTTATTAGAAAATTATACACTAAAATAGTTAAAACCTTAAACCAAAATATTGCCTATAAGAAAAACCTAAACTAAAAATATAATTAGAATTTAATTTAACCAGAAGACAAGTTTGCTCGTAAATCCCTTCCTTCATTGTCTAACACATAAGAGATTTGTTTCATCCTCGACGCATTATACGTGATTTGTATAATAAATATCAATTACATAAGATATTCTTATAAGTTTGTTTACGATTAATTATGGTTTCATTTATAATAGTCTATCATATCTTGTTTTTCGTTATCTCGGGATTCCAGTCTTCAATCAATATAACAATCGTTACATATATCAAGCAAGGTTTTATAGCTAGTGCATTTTATATAATGTTCTTTCGAAGTCTTTATTTATAAAATGCTCTCTTAAAACCTTGGATGAACATTTGTCGTTAACACTCTAGTTTATACTAAACACTCTTAGTCTAATTGCACACCAATCCTTTTTCTAAGTAGGTGACTAATAACCTACACCACCCTAAAAACACTGAGTTAAGAATGAGTAAAGCAATTATAAAACCAATAATACAACTAAATTTATAAATTGTTTACATTTTCAAATTAGAAAATTCTTCGATAATCTTTTATGATAGTCATCACATGTGGCATGCACATTATCATCTTCATTATTGACATCCAAGATGAGCATATTCATAAAAAAAGACGAAAGTTCATTGATATCAAGCCTTAATGATATAAAACACTTGTTTCACTCAATATGACATGATGAACAACTTTTTTTTATAGTCTATCTTTATCAGGTCCATTAAAATAAAAGTTACGTCATCGATCTTGGTGTTACGTTAACCTACTTATCTTTAAAAATATATACTCTAATATTATGACTCAAATGTTAATTACCTTAAAATAAATCAATGATGCTATAAGATGATATTTATCCTTCAAATAGAAAAATGCAAGAAAAAAAAAACATAAAATTACTCCACTAATTTACAAGCACTTTTAATGTTTAGATTTTGTATAAAATGAATAGTTGTTTACATTGTACCCATTTTAACATATGGCATTAAATTTAGACTCACACATTAGTACTTTCAATGCATTAGAAGTTGTATTCTAATTTTGAATCGGTTTTTTAAATACTTCAAGAAACTTTTATTATGCTCATCAACAAGTCATTTCTCATGCTTTTAGTGTGTATACGAGGGATCACTACCTAATCATTGTTATTCATTATATAAAATATGCTTGAAGAATTTTATCTTTTGTCAACATTATAACTAGACTTCAACTTTTGATAATTATTCTATTTAAAATTCAACAACTTCTTTTGCAATATATCTTTTTCATAATAAATGTTTTATTAGGAAGACATTGGTTCTATAATAACATTTTAAGATTTTTATGAAGTGCTTAATTAAATACATTCATTGTACAAATATCGAACCATAGAGTCTTATTTGTCGAAAAGTAAATTCTGATTAAAAAAGTAAAAATACATCAACTTATTCAAGATCTTTCCGAAAAGCATGTGGCTGGAGGACCAATATGAAGATAAAATTCCCCGAGTTAGTCACTGGAATATTTATGTTAGTTTTTGCCGATAAAAAGACTGACATAGTTTTTGAAATTCCATAAAAGAAAATGGTTCAATCGCTATCACGGGTAGGACAAGTTAAAACCAGGTTGGAGGTTAATGGTGGCGACCAGTAACAGTGGTAGATCTACAACAGCGTGACAAAACCATGAGAAATGACAGTGAATAGAACAATGCTATGGAGACCACAGTAACATCAGCAGCAGGAAGCGGTCCAAGGAGAAGAAGAGTGAGAAGAGGCTATATGCTTGTAACGTCGGGGAGTGAGTGAGAGAATCTTATAAACAATTTTGAGGATTCTTTTTACTAGGTTCATTACAAAAATCTCATCATATTTTCAATTTCGTAATGCCTCAAAAGGAATACTCAAATGAACTCTAAACCGTGATTTAAATATCATTAGTAAATTCATGTACTTGGAGTCTACAACAGTATAGTATAGGAAGTACCTTTATATGATCTTTGAAGAACCTTTTTATGTTTTTTTATTTATAATTCTTTTTTTCGATTGATAACAAAATTAGTAATAAATTCAATTGTTACGTGCATACTGTTTAACAATGGAAAAGTGGATACTGCATAAATCTTTGGTCTTGCACAATTGAAATGTTGGTCCTGGGTAAATAATATAAAGTCTAATATCCCTTCCTAATAGGATGAATGATGTATCTCTCCTATTGATTGCTTTAAACTTAAGGGGTAGTGGCAGGCGAACTTAAAATTATAGGGGGCTAGTCGTGTCATATTAAGGCTATTTGTAGGTGGTAGGCGATGGTGAGCATGTGTTATGTCTGACAGATGCTAGGTGTTATGTGCATGTTTTTACTCTATCGATGGAGGAGCCAAAGATATTGCGACTCAGATGTTTCGGAACTTGGTCAATGATGAAGATAGATTACCATGTTAAATCTAACAACGCGAGGCTTGAGGTGTAGACCAAGCTATTGTTTGAGCTTGTATCGTGGAGCAAATTGAAGGGTGACAAATTAGGAAAATATTCTACAATTGTAATTGTTTTAGATTTCTTAGGTGTATGTTAGTTTTGTAATATGTTACACTCAAACTGCATGTATTTGTCTTTAGCACTGTGGTAGGGTGACTTGATTCACCTAGGTTGCTCAAAGCGGGGTGGTTGAGTTTTGGTGTTTTTTTCTTTTGTTTGTTTTTTTTATATTGTATTAGGATTGGAGTAATCCTTAAATGTTTTTATTAATTTTATTTTTAGTTGTTAAAAAAATAATAAATTTATGTGGTTAGAGTCTAAGAAAGTATAGGAAGTATTTTTATATAATCTTTTATATTATTTATTTATAGATTTTTTTTTCTGTTGATAAAAAATTAGTAATAAATTTAGTTATTACATACATTTTTTATTTAGATTTCAATGTGTCTCGGTCAAACTCATTTATGTACTAGTTAGGATGAAAGGTTGGATAAGGAATCCAGATTAAAGATTTTTCAAACTAGAATGGTTATTGGATGATGTAATTGGGTGAAGTATTATTACAATATAAAATAATTATATGAACCTTTTAACTTTGTTAGTAAAAATTGACAAAAAAAATGTGTGGTTAAAAGTTTGTCTGTTTTTTTCTTTTTGAGTTGTCAAGGAAGTAAAGGAAGTAATGTAGACAACGTTTATTTTATGTCAATTAATATAATACGTCACATGACATAAACAATGTTTTCAATAATAGTTTTTTTAAACAATTAACGTACGACTTAAAATTTCAACCTAGTGCTTAATCATTTTTATCTTATAAAATTGGTTTGTAAACTGAGATTTGTATCGATTTATAAATTATTAGAATACCTCATTTTTAGTGGATACGAGATTTTTAACAAAATTTTAAATTTTTCAAGAGTATGCACATGGGTTTCTCTAATGGTCAAGGTTATATCAATTTTTATTTGGCTGATGTTTGATGTTCCTCACCATCTTTTCCTCCTTATTGATGAGCACTTGACAAATTGGGTTGTCAATTTTCTTGTAGAATTTGTCATTCATCTCTTCTTACTAAAATACAAGTATTTTAGATTTATTTATTTAATGAATTAAAATTTGCATAATTAAATTGGTTGATTTAAATATAATTAGGATAATAGTTAATTGATTGCATGAGAGATGATTTAGTGTTTGTAATAAAAGTTCACTTTGTTAATCAAATAGAAAACGCAAGGGTAGGTGAGGAACTTAATGTCTTTATGTGTTGAAGTTGGATGACCTGAAACAAATTTTGAAATAAGCAATTATAGTTTGAAAACCCCTTAAAATTGGATTGGGTGAACTCTTTATTTGATTTCAGGACTCTTCGTTTTCCATGTGTTACACTGCTTGTACTTGTCTACGTTCTTTCTTCTATTGTTTCAAATAATCCATAACTATATGATTTCTTTTTTTTTTATCAGTTTTGCATGTTTTTCAGAGTACACATTTAAATAAAGAGGAATCAAACTTAAATTCAAAGGTTCCAATTGCTAAGTTACAATAATATATTAAGACAAATTTTCCACTTTCAATATCATTTGAAAATCTACCTTGTTCAAAATTTATTTGTATTAAGAAAAAAAATTATTAAAAGTAAATAACCAAGTTGATTAATTTATTAAAAAAAAATACTGTTAAGCCATATTATCAACTTTCAAAATAATTTGAGATTTTACCCTTTTAAAATATTAAATTTATACAGTCTTAAGTGAAATAACAGCTAATGATAAAAAAATAAATTCTGATTAAAAAAGTAAAAATACATTGACTTATTCAAGATCTTTTTCAAAAGCATGTGGTTGGAGGACCAATATGAAGATAAAATTATCCTAGTTAGTCACTAGAATATTTATGGTTAGTCACTAGAATATTTATGATAGTTTTTTAAAGTATTGTTTTTTAAAATATTTGTTTAACAATTATTTAAAAATAACAATTCTATTCACTTTTATAGTATTCATATTCAATGTTAATCATGGATGGAAGTTTACATTGATTTTAAGATATAAGTGAAATGAATAATGTGCGTGCTATGCTACACTACATAATCTTAGAACACAAGTATGTGAAAACATATTTTAACAAACATATATTGAATTAAGTGTAATACAGATAAACATATAAAAACTTATACTATGAGTTACTTACAATTGGTTGAGTTATGCTCTAAGCTTCTTTAGATGTGTATTCAATTCAGCCAAAAGAAGTTTGCTCTTAAATTCCCTGTTTCATTGTCTACCATAAGAAATTCATTTCATCCTCCACACATTATTGTTTGGGGTGTTATAATAAATACTAATTATAAAAAATGTTTTTATAAGTTTGTTTATAAATAAATTATGGTTTCATGTAATGATATTCTATCTAGTTTCATTATTATGATTTCAGTCTTCAATTAATATGCAACTCTTACATATATCAAGCAAGGCCATATTGCTAGTGCATTTTATATAATGTTTTTAAAACCTTATTTGTATATCGAATTGGATAGATAATTTGTCGTGAACATTCTATTTTATACTAAACTCTTAGCCTAGTTTCACATTAACATTTTTATAATCTGACCAACCTACACCAACTCTAAATAAACTAGTTAATTATAGAAACAGATAATACAACTAAATTTATAAATTGTTTACATTGCCAATTTAGAATACTTTTCCATAATCGTTTATTATCATCATCACATGTGACATTATGCACATTATCATCTTTATCATTAATATCTAAGATGAGCATATTTATGGAGAAAGAAAGCTTATGGATAACAAATCTTGAATCATCATTATAATAAGTATCATGCATGTTTTTCCTTTTGAATTTGTTAACCATGTTTTGTTAGCGAGATTAATAACATAAAACACTTGTTTTGTTTGATATGCCATGGTGAATGACTTTTTTTATATAACCAACCTTTTTTAGGTCAACTAAGATAAAATCCACATCGCCAATTTTTGATGTCACTGTCAACGTGCTTATATTTAAAAATATATATTCTAAAACTATTATATAATCAATGACTCTAAAAATATTTATTTAAAGGAAATGTATTGATTCAACCATAATAATGATTATTCCACTATTTTACAAGATATTTTTAGATTTTGCGTTTACATGTACCACTCTAACATGTGACATTAAATTTAGACTCACATATTAGTCATTTTAATGTATTAGATGTTGTATTCTAATTTTAAATCGACTTTTTAAACACTTCAAGAAATTTTTGTTATACTCATAAATAAGTCATTACTCATCCATTCGATTGACATTTATTATATAAAATGCTTGAAAATTTTTATCTTTTCTCAACATTATAACTATAACTTCAACTTCTGACAATTATTCTATATAAAATTCAGTAACTTCTTTTGCAATATATCTTTTCATAATAAACATTTTAAGATGATATTCGTTCAATACATATTTTTTTAAGATTTTCATGTTTAGATACATCCGTCGTAAAATATTGAAACTATATAATCTAATTTCTCTAAATAAATGTATGATCCAAATATATGGTCAAATGGACCATGATATAAAAAAAATTGGAAGAAAATACATCTCCAATTAGTACATTATAACTACAACATTGTTATCTAATTAATCTAACTTCTTAGGTTTAGTAACTTAAAAAGAAAAAAAAAATAACATAAAGACACGTCACAATAAAATATTTTATAATCAAAGTAATTTCATATCTTCCGTTGATACAAATTTCTCGACATTGGAAGAATAACCTTGTAGAGTCCTGACGTCTCATAGAACTCATGGAAACTTCTTTTTCTCATGTTTAATTTGTCATGTCTATATGTCCACTTTATTTGTTTAACATTTTAGGAAATCATAATATGCTCTTATATAACTTGAGTTGATAGAATTTATAAAAAAAAAAAAAAAAAGAAAAAAACACACACACACAACTTGTACATTACCAAACAAACTTTGATCTGCTTTATCTGTGTACAACTCTCTTATCCAATGGCCATAAGGTGCTCTGCAGAATGCCACAAGCTGCTCTGCACCATCATGAAGAAAAGCACCAGACACTCTGCTCCATAGCACAAAGCCAAGGCTACTCTGCTCCAATGGCAGCGCTGGATCTACAGCAGCAGAGATCATTGATGACCGTGAAAAATACAATTATACTTGTGTCTATTTTGTGGTTGTTCCTATAAATTTAAATTTGCAAAAGAATATCTAATTTTAATAACTTTTATCAAACTTATAGTAATTGAATCTTACTTGAACGAGTAATAGTGGATGTTATAGAGTTCTACAATATAAGTATTAGGTGTTTTAAAATAGAAAAGTAAAATCATGAGACATTAATGATGTAAATAAAAAACATTATTAGCTTTTGATATTTTTCCAATTCATATTGAGTCTTTTTAATCAATTAAATTGTTAATGTAAAGCATGTTTTAAGTAGGTTGTATTAATTGCCTATTTTCAAAAGTATATAAGAGGTAAATTTATGTTAAACATTTTTCAAGTGGTTTCTTGTAAAAAATATGATTTTCCTATCTACAATACCATTTTCTAAGGTATTATTGGAATTGAAGAATTATGACTAATATTATTGTTTTTTTCACAAGACTTGAAAGTTTTTATATTTTAATTTTTCTTCATGGTAAGATGATTGATAGACATTGTTTGAATATTTCTACATAATTTAAATTCTAAATAGATAAAAAAAATTACATGACTAGATTGTATTATTTATCACACATTAACACAATTTTGATGAGACCAAATAAATCTAAGTGTACTGGCTTACGAAGTCCTACCGTAAAAAATATTTAAAACATATTTTCACTCATTTATTTTTTATATATATTTTTCAAAAAAGATTGTCTTTAAATGACATTAGATATCATGTTTCATTTCCTATCATTTTAAAAATAACCTCAAATTTTATACTTTTTATATTAGAGACAATGATCTTTCTTAATAAAAATAAAACAGTTTGGATCATGCTTCAGATGACTATCTTATTTATTTTATCTTTGGGTGATAAAAGAGAGTAAATTTTTCCTTTTAGAAAGTTCAAAACCTTGCATGCATACATAGACTGAGCTATGACATTGTTGAACCTAATTACTTATTGATTTTTGGATATTGATTTGGATATGATACGAAGTTGAATCTATTTTAATTTTGTTATTGTGTTTTGTTCTTCTTACTAAACTTTTATAATTATCTCGCATTTTAATTCTTAATTTTTCGTCTTTATTTCACTTACTTTATCAGGAGGAATGTACTATAGTCTTATTTTATTTTTTTATGAGAAATAGACTATAGTCTTATTGGGAAATGATTAAGAATTAAAAGCTTAAAATGATTTATAATTTTATCATAAAAGATTTATTACTTAAGATTGTTGCACAGAAATGGTTATGATGTGTTTCCGAGCAATTTTTTTAAATCATGGCTTTCGTATGGTAAGATGTATCATATATCTATTTTCGCTAGCAAGTTGTTTTAAATATTCTATTAATTGATTTGAAGTTCTCTCTTAGTTATGCATAAAGTCTATATTTATTTTTGAGTAGCCGAATTAAACTTCGTGAAAGATCGAATAGACCCCATTACAGCTTTGACGAGTCAGACGAGGAGGATCCAATTATTTTCCCTAGGAAACATGGGAAATTTACAGCAAAAGATGTGAAAATTGATGGAAATGATACTGTAAGTTACTTTTCATTTTTGTGTTAACAATTTTAATTTGATTTAAAGCATTGTGGGAAATGACAAGTTTAATAAGATTGCTGAAAGTGATACAATAAGCTCTAGTTTTTTCTTTCTTAAACATTTTTTTTTCTAAATTGTAAATGTTGTACCTCTCATTTTTATTTTTTTTAACTTAAAACAAGTAAATATTTTACTTTTTCTCTTTCAGCCCATGTTTTGATATTTTTACGTTTTTCAGTAATAGAAAGAAAATTAATGTGAAACTTGTGGAGAAAAAGGAAATCTGTTGAGGTGTCAAAACATGCGGCTATTGTTTCTATGCAAGTTGCACACTCTGCCCTATAAAAGCAGCTTTTTTTTTTTTTTTTTTTTTTGGAGATTATTGTAGGTGTCCTGAGCGTGTAAGTCTATCACTCCTTTAACAAACGTAATGCTTGAGTGATGGCTTTTACCATTGTACTTACAACACCTACTTCTCGCACGTTAGTCCACTCACTGCTATTGATAAGATATTAGATTGTTAGACAAGATGATGGTGAAACTAAAAGAGCAAGGTCATAGAGTCCTTATATATTCCCAATTTCAGAGAATGCTTGATTTGCTTGAAGAGTACTGTTGTTACAGTTGGAGGTGGTGAAAGACAAGTAAAGATAGGTGGATTGGGGATAAACCTTATTACATCTCACACAGTTGTCATCTATGACAGGTGGTTCTTACCCTCTCTCTTAAAAGCTGATTTGGTATCTCTGTTCTCTATAGTTTTGTGTTGTTCATTGTCTATTTTAATTCAATATATTTTCCTACAACTTACTGATCCGACTGTCAATTACAGTGATTGGAATAATACTCATGCTGATTTACAGACTATGGCTCGAGCACATCGGTTAGGGCAAACGAAGAAGGTTGGGGTTGTTTTTGATTAACATGTAGTTGATTATTGTTGACATGAAAGATCACAGTAGTTCTTCTGTTGTAGGTGAAGGGCTTCGTGGAAGCTCCAGTCAGAGGAAGTCAAAATATGTTATTGATGATTCTGATGACGACGATTCAGTTATTCTCCCTAGGAAACGAGGGAGACCTAAAAAAATTGCCAAATCTGATAGAAGTGATACTGTAAGTTGCTTCTTTTGTGTTAACCATTTTAATTTATTTAAGTCATACTTTTTTCCTTGACTGTGTTTGCATATTTGGCACGTTAGGATTGATGATGTTACTGTAACCCAATAATCCAATATTGGACTTTCAATGAAATTTCATACGTTGTTGATAAATATATATAAAAAAAAAAGTTTACAAGTTTTTGAAATACTATTTGTTCCCTTAACTTTTTGTTGGTTGGTATAAAAACTAAATGTGATGTTCTTTCTGCTTGAAATATTATGTGTTGTTGGTTGGTATTTGTTCCCTATGAGAAAATTCTATCATGGCAGAATGTGTGGCATGGTTGAGCGGCTTCGTCAAAGATCCAATAAAAGAAGCCAAATTATATTATATATTGATAAGTCAGATGAAGATTTAGACATTTTCCAGCAAACATCACAACCTGAAGAAAATATTGTGAATATTGAAAGAAGTGTGACACTAGTTGCTTCTTTTCCTTTCTACGTTGACAATTTTAATTTGAATTAAGTTATACTTTTATTTGTTATTTTAAATTTAATTTTAAAATAACAGCACAATAATCTAAATTGCCATTATCCAAGCCCCGTTAGTTGCTGCTTTAGTTGTAATTCAACCGTGTTTTTAGTTTCTAGAGATATGATTTAAACAGAGCTTTCCTTAGTGATTTGGCTAGGTTCTATGAGAAACCTCTTCTTCTAGAATATATATATATATATATATATATATATATATATATATATATATATATATATATATAT
>Ga0209700_109117_pt1 | contig 11873 bp, 6 predicted proteins | sample SiratroredBW_FD_187528 | JGI IMG/M metagenome (GOLD analysis project Ga0209700, IMG submission 187528) | Root nodule microbial communities of legume samples collected from California, USA - Siratro red BW (SPAdes) (version 2) | ecosystem: Host-associated > Plants > Roots > Nodule | place: USA...
AAAAAGTAAAAAAAAAAAGCAAGTTTTTCTATAAATTAAAATCAGCCGATAGATAAGTTAAAAAAATTAAAAAAATATATATGAAATAATAAATTATAAATAATACCATTTTATTTCTTTTTTTCTATTAAAAGTTTTATGTTTATCATAAGGTCTTGTACATTAATAATGCACTCCTCTCTTTTAGAGGTGACCAATGCGAATATCTGTCAATGCCTTTTCGTCTCTTTCTTTTTATTTTATGTTCATTTTTAAACATAGACATTAATATAAATAATCTATGCATCCATTTTTTGCTTTACCCTTTTAGTATTGGAATGAAACTCTTACAAGATAATCATGTTTCTTTGTCTCTTAAAAAAAATAATTATAATAAACTCTACGATTAAATGAGTTGAGTAAAATTTTGAGTTATTTATCCTTAATGTCTATAATTTCCATGTTTTCTAAACACAGATAATACAATAACCTCTTAATGGGAAATTTTATTAGATATAATTGTTTAGTAGGCATCGTATTCGTGCTAATTATGTACACCAAATTTTATAAAATTAATTTTATGTCATCTTTTAATCAATTTATTCTGCTTCCACAATTTTGTCCAACAGTTTCTGGATAATCAGGTGATATGTTAATTAAATCATACATTATAAGAATACCTACAAGGAATGTCTCCAACACCGAATAGGTTGAAAGACTTGAGAATACAAGCCTCTTTTCTAATCATCAATAAATTAATAATAAGTTTAGGTACTGGAAACTTAATTATATTCCTTAATCTATGTACTATTATGATTTCCTTTCTCAACTTTTAAAAGTTATGTAAATAAATTCGTTCAGTACTAATTTCTGCTAAAACGTATTTGCTTGAACTTTCAGCCGAAGTGGCCAGCGATGTCATGAATTAAAAAATATTAAAACGTGTCCCTTTATAATTTATCTTCCAAACAATGATTGCCCCAACACCTGATTTTGTATGATTAGTAACCCTTGATTCATAGAAAGGTTGAGCAGGTTGGTCCAGTCATCATAATTTTTATTATTAGCACTTCTTTATATATAATTTTTTTCTCAACAAAATATTTATATATAAATTGAGAACATAAAAAGATCGATGGGTATTCAAAATTTGAGCAGGGATATATAAAATCGTTTACCTTCTTAAGTGTGCCTGAGATAGGGACTAAAATTCTGAGATGTTTTCTTTAAGAAAGTAGTTGATTTTATGGATATTAATTTTGAAACAAAATGAGTTATTTTGAAACCATTTTTGAGAAAATTTACATCAATAAAACTGATTCAGATTATAATTGACTATCCATGTAATTAGTTATTAAAATAATTTAATTTTGGAAATATTTTAAACTCATCCTTAATGTAAAACCTTAATTTTTTTTTAATCGTAGGGAAGGGATTCTGATGCATTATGTTTGGTGATTGAATTATTCCGCCAGCTAATTGGATCCATATATGAACTTTGAACTAAAATGAGAGGAAATGTCATAATCCAAAGGTCTTACTTTTAGCTGGGATTCCTAGTCAATCAATCATAAGAAAGCTTCATTAGGCGCAGCCAAATTAATAATGCATCTGCATCTTCACATAAAGCAATGTTAATGAAACTTTATAGCTAATTATGAAAGAACACAAAATTTTACATCATTCCTGTCTCAACCACTAAGACAACTTACAATTTTTTTTTATCATTAACAAATTTTACTAATATTACACAAATGAAGTAGAGGAGGAAGAAATAATTTGAAATTTATCAGAAAAAGGTATGTAAAAAAAAGAATTTTTGAAAATGAAAAGTTAGTATCAGTCGAAAATAATATGTACAAAATAAGTTAGGACAAAAAAAATAAACAAATGATAGATTAGCTAAAAATAAAAAATTTAAACAAATATATATAAAAAAATTTAAAAAGTGAAAATAAAGTATATTAAAATTATTTTTAATCTATGATAAAATTCGAAATGTGTACTCCAAATATGTATCATCACATATCCATAAAATTATCATCATCAAAAGTTTAGTAGGAGTGGTGCAGACACCATTCATTATAAAAAAGGTGCCAAGGTCACGAGCTACGAAATTGGAAGCCAAGCTCCTGAAAAATTAGAGAACCTTTCTTGAAATTGTGCCTCTTTATAGCACATTCTAAATTTGTCTATAAAAATGGTAATGCTTGATAGATTAAATCACATTTAAGTGGTCGTAGATCTTGAACTCATACATAAAACACTCAGAAAGGATTAAAATGAAGTGCATGCCATTTGTTACTAGTCAAATAATGGCGGTATAGGAAGAAATTGAAGGTACTTTATGAGTTACGATAAGATCATAACATCCAAAAACGTACCTTTATAAAGAAAGACAATTTATTAAACTCCTGCTGATATAAATAATAATTTGTGAAATAAAATGTATTTTTTTTTTCATTTATCAAAATTTCACGGGATTTTAATTGAAAGTACTTTATGAGTTATGACAAGATTATAACATCCAAAAACACAACTCCATAACGAAAGACAAAATATATTAAACTTCTATAGATATAAATAATAATTGGTGAAATTAAATGTAATTTCTTTTTCATTCATGAAAATTTTATGAGATTTTAGAATTTATGATTCTCACACAAACAGATAAGAAAACATATTAGGATTCATGTTTCATAATGACTTGATGATTCTTTTTGGTCTTCTGATTTTCCTTTTCCCCTCTCTTCCTCGATTCCTTTTCTCTTCTCTTGATGGTAAAAAAAGTTCGTGTACACATATAGATAAAAATTGGTACTACACGATTTTTTAAACTGTATATTTATTTTATATATTTTAAAGGGAGAGGAGAAGGAATTTATATTATAAAAATAAAATTTTTGCTAACTCTATTAGCCTTTTAAGAGTAACAACCACCACATTGACTCTTCTTTTATTAGAGTTCGTCCCATCAGTTACATTGACCACAATTTATAATATTGAATTCAAATATTCTTACAATCTTCTACTTGCTCCAAGGTAACTTAAAAATTTTATACACGAAATACCTTTAATTCGTAAAAGTATTGAGCATGGTCGTTTGTACCTTCTTGTACTTCCACTAACGAATCATAAATCTCCAAGATATCCAATTTTCAAATACCAACTTTTTAACATCAAGTTTTCAAAAAATTAAAAAATATAAAATTTCTAAAAATTAAAAAATATAAAATTTCTAAAAATTAAAAATATAAATTTCAAAAATTAAAAAAACCATTAAACACCTAAACAAATAATTTTCAAACTAGAACTACGTTAACCTTGATTTTTCATCGTGCATGAAAATAGATAGGAGCAAGGTCAATCCTTGTCAGGCCCCAAAAACAAAATATTTTTCTTTGTTTTTATTTGCATTTTTGTTTTTCTTTTGGGTAAAATAAATATTTTCAAAACCACACTCATTTTACTCATTTGATTAAAGGTACTGCCTTAGGACGGATGTTGTGGGGGTGTTAATACCTTTCCCACACTTAGTCGACTTCCGGACCCTAAATCTGATTTCGCAGACCATTTCCTTTCTCGGTTTTTTCATGGGCTTCCATAAGAAATTATGGTGGCGACTCCTTCTCCTTCTTTTATTTTCAATAATTTATTTTCTCTTTTGGATCATCGTCCCCGTCGTGATCCCGATTACGATAGATCGCGACCCACTAAAGACACTTTTAAGAGTTAGGCTAATTTAATTAAGTAAAAATGAGTGTGGTTTTCTGAATGTTTTTCTTTCTATTTCTTGTTTAGTATATATGATTTTTATTTTCTTGTTGCTGGAATATTGAAGCTTAAGGTAGACGACGTGTTATATATCTACCTGGGATTTTCTGGACGTTTTGCAGGTGGGCCTTGGGTATGCATTTTCTCCCGTCACACACACTTTTGCATATCATGACTGGGGCCCTATACCCGGGTTTAAGTAAGCTTCGAAATAGAAAGGGTTGTGTAGCAATACTGATGGGATGTACTTCCTTTCTCAGTTTTTGTGAGAACCTTAGCTAGAGTTTGTTCTCTTCATTTGTGTATCCATAAAAGTTGTTTACCAACTGCTATGGGTAATATAGTGGAGTCAGCTATAGCTCTATTGACCTTGAACCTATAGGTATTAAGAGCTATCCTATGTGAGTGTGTATTTACTACCATAGACCCTTAAGCATCGCTACACTAAACCTTATTTAAGGCACAAAAGGAGTCTTCCCCTCATCACTTGTTTGTATATACTAATAAGTGTATCACATTTGAATGCACATATCACGAATAAGTACCTCTTAGGTACAAGCATGCATGACGTTTTAGTATTGTCAGTTACATATTGTGTTATTAGGCATTTGTACATATAAACATGCATTCACATTTTATCTTCATACATTCATGGTAGCATGTATATAATTTTTGATTCCATAAGTTGTCACATTAGTTAGTTTTGCATGCATTCACTCTCTATTTTGTTTTAAGTTAGAAATTACAGAGTTATGTGTTCCTAAAAGTGGAAATTAATATGGGGGCTAAATTGAGAAGGAAATTATTTTAGAGTCTTAAAAAAAAAATTCGATAAGAAAAAAATATATTTTGTTCTGAGATATGACTCAGATTGCTTTGCTAATATAGACCCTTGTCAATCGCCATTGATATCATATTCAATATGCACACAAATCTATAATTTCTAATTTAATTTGCATTTCACATCTTGTTCTCGTCTAATTCTTTTAAATAAATTAATAAAAATCGAAAAGCAATAACGAAAAAATTTTCACAACACCCGTATAGGATCAGCTCAAATGGAAAAAGCATGGAAGATTGGAGTTAAGCACAAGAAGTAATGAGAGCCAATATTAATCAGCTTAAAGATCAAATGGGCCAAATTCTTGAGACTCTGACAGTCTTAAAGAGCACTAGTGAAAACACTCAGTCAGAAGTGAGGAGGCGACTTCCTCCAATAGTTTGGTATTGCAGCTTGGAATAATTTCGATTCAAAACAATGCTGCTAATTTCGATTCAAAACAATGCTGCTCAAGGGAATAGAAAAATTCACACTGAATTTCTCCTGTACGGTCTGCCTCCCATACGAGGAATGTCCCGAACAAGAGCAGGTGAGACCAGTTGCCCTTGTTAACCCTTCAAGCATGCATTTGGGCTAGCAAGGGCCAATTCCAATACATTGAATACTTGCCCAATAGGCACAAATACTATTAGAACGTCTGCTTTTACAGGGACTCACACTATCGTTCAACCGCGGGTAATGGATGAAGGGACACGAAGGGCCCGCGACACAGGTTATAATCCAAGGGACATCTCATGATGTGGAAAAGGGGAAAAGTAAGCTTGAATTTCTGGAGGAAAGACTTAGAGCTATCGAGGGAAGATGTAGCTATGAATTTGGGGATGATGTAGGATTATGTCTAGTACCAGACGCTATAATTCTCTCCAAATTCAAAGTGCCTAAATTTGAGAAGTACAAAGTCGTCTCTTGTCCCAAGAACCATCTGACAATGTATTGCAGAAGGATGGCAACACATGCAAACAATAAGAAATTATTAGTACACTTATAAGATAGCTTAGGAGGGATGACTTTAAACTGGTATGTGTATTTGGAGCCAGCCTGAATCTGGTCATGGAAAGATTTAGTTGACTCCTTCCTGAAACAATATATATAATATTGACATAGCTCCTAATAGATTACAACTTCAGAATATGTCAAAGAAGTATGCTAAAACTTTTAAAGAATACACTCAGAGGTGGAAGGAATTAGCCACACATGTAGAGTCGCCATTGCATGATAAAGAGATGGTGTCTATGTTTATAGACACACTACAATCTTCTTTCTATGAACATATTTTAGGTAGCGTATCCTCAAATTTCATCGGCATTGTGATCATCAGAGAAATGATCGGATCAGACATTTAATTTTATTGTTTTAAAAAAATATAATATTTTTATTTTATTTTAAAATAAAACATACAAAAAATATGGTTTAGGTTTTTATCATTTTAGAAAAAATCAAAAAATATATTCATTTGCTTTATCATTTTCGTTTAAATTAAGAAATTTTTTTGTCTCGTTTCATTCTTATGAATAAAAGAAAACAAAGTTTTAATAAATAATAGAAAAAGAAAAGAAAAGAAAAGAAAAGTTTAGTCATTTTATTTAAATATATAAAAGAAAAAACCGCAAAAAAAAATATAAAAATAAAACAGGCATAAAAAATTGATGTTTTTATTAAAGCCCAACCTATCAAGGTTTCAAATAAAAATGACATCTACTCATTACGTCACCTCTCTCTCCTTCATGCACCCCTCTCTTACCTAGGCCATGTTTCCTTATTACACCCCCTCTTCTCATCACTTCCTACCCCTCTCTCAATGCTCATTCACATTCGTAATTGCACTATTCGTTTTTCTTTTTAATTAAAATTAAAGAAAATTAATTACAGAATTAGATTTGAATTGCACCATTCTATTTTTCCTTTTAATTAAAATTTAAGAAAATTCATTATAGAATTGAGTTTGAATGGCACGTTCAGTAATGGAAATAAGAGGGAATTAAGAGAATTCATTCTTCAGTTTCTGTAATAAAGTGAATTGATAGTATTGGAGAAACATAAGGGTCAAAGCTGCTCTGTAAAAAGGGTGAATTGGTTTATTTTTTGACAACTACGATTACACTTGTTGGAGCACACACTGAACATTAACGATCAATCTAGGCAAATTCTCCCACGTAGGATCCAAAAGAAAAGAAGAAGAGAAAGAAAGCACAATCCAATTTCAAAATCGTATGCAAGTATAATGTTTGAATTATTTTGAACTTTCAATTGTTTTTACATTGTGTTGTTAAATTCTATAGCTTTTATTTTCAATCCCAATATTATCATCACCAATGGTTAGTTTCTTGTAACTATTGCTTCCATAAACCATATCAAGAATAATACTGTAAACATTCCGATATGATGCACTTTTTGTTCCAATGAACAATTGAAATAATAAACCAAGAGAGAGAAGTATTTGTTGTTTGGTCTAGACTCGTGTTATTGGATCACATTCAAATTCGAACGTGATCCCAAAACAAGCTTTAGTATTGATCTATTGAGTGAAAGACTGTGTCTTTCTCCTGTGACTTATCTCCTAGGCCATGCGATTACCCTATTCCTTCACCTCACGCTCTCCATCCCAAGAGCCTTCTTTGGAATGCTACCGTTGGTACTTTTGTCGTGGTTATTGTTGCTACATTTGAGTGTCCTTTAGATGTTGTCAAATCTAGGTTTACTGTAATTCACCAAGGGAAGTGTTAAAGGAAATATAATAATTATTAGTTTGGAGCAAATTTTTTTCACAAGAAAGTGTTACTGTATGATTATGCAGTGGCTTTGTGCCACCAACACACAGGTTCTCCATGTCGCTAGGAACCCACACCGTTACCCAAGAGAATTGTACTACCACCATAGAAGGTTATCCTTACTACATTAGTGCCGCCATGAAGAACTACACCTTCGTCGAGCCAAGTAGTGCCACCACCAGTGCTTTCGTAATGGTTATTGCTACTACATTTAAGTGCCCTTTAACGAGTGTTAAGTGCCCATTAATCGAGTGCCCCTTAACTGAGTGTTGAGTTCCCTTTAATCGAGTGTCTTTTAACAGAGTGTCCTTTAACCTACTCTCTTTTAACCGAGTGCCCTTTAACTGAGTGCTGAGCTCCCTTTAATCGAGTGTCTTTAACCAAGTGCCCTCTTACCTAGCCCGAGAATGCCTTTTACTAAACAGAACCAAGTGGGTCTTACCAAGCTCGAGTGTCCCTTTTAGCAAATAGAACTAAGTGCCATTTAACAAAGCCGGGTGCCTTTCAAAATTGCCTTTTAGCGAGTAGAATCGAGTGCCTCTTACCAAGTCCGAGTGTGCCTTTTAACAAGCAGAACAAAGTTCCTGTTCCCGAGCATCATCAAATTTCTTTTCATAAATAAAACCCTAGGTGCCTTAGGGTTTGTAAAAAGCACCTAGGTTTAGATTTAGTAGCGTCTATTAGAGTAAGACATGTGTCGCCTTCTCATTGGTGGGAGACGTTTGACCTAGGGCTTAGGTGGCATGCTTCACACACTAGGTAAACCCCAACCCTAGCGTGTGGTGCAAGCTAGGGTTTCTAGACCTAGCTTCTCCCATATGCTTCCTAGATAGCTTGCATGGTAAGCTAAGTAGCTCATCCTTTCTTCTATAAATAAGAGGTGTAGAGACCTCTCTTGTAAGCTGAACTTTCCAAAATGAAATGTTGTTGAAATTTATACACATTGATCAAGTTTCCTATTGAGTTTCTTCTCAAGAAGCTAGAGACTATCTTTTGAAGGTTGGCCTAACCTCCTTCAAGGCTTGCATCACCTAGTTCACCTCCCACCACTGTAGCTTCCTCCATCTGTTTCATCTCTTCACGGTGATTCTTCCTTTCTCCATTGCTTCCGCCTATCTTGAGGAGCTCCATGCTTGTTTTGATCGGTGCAAAGGACTTCTTCCACTACCCCATAATGTGTAGGGTGAGCAAGAATCCATGAGTACCTAGGAGCACCTCCATCATTCGGTATCAAAAGCATAGGTTCTTCAAGAGATTAGTTCTTGATTGTGTTGTTTCCATCAATTTTCACATGTCTTGAAAGTTTTTCACCGATTGAAAGTAGTCTAGTTGAATTTAAATGTTTAAAATACATCAATCTCCTTGAGCTGTCCAAAAACGCATGGTTTTAAGTGTTCTTGTGTGTGTCGCAAGCTGTCCTTTATTTTGTTTGAGTTCGCTTTGATTTTAATCGGTCAACAGTGTTGTTTTGAGTATTAGCTTTCACTTTTATGATCCAAAGTATATGCCAAAGTCATGTGTACATCAAATATGTTATAAAATCCTTAGGTTGAAACTTGTAGACTAAGTGTCTGTTGAAATGTGTATGAAAGAAATGTTGTTGAAAGGTGTTGTGCTTTGCTTGCATTTTTCTTTTCATTCTTGAGTTCTTTAATTCATTGTTAGATCATTAGTGAGTTTCTTAGAGTCTATTCTAATTCCACATGTCTTGAGGTTTGTTCTCAATCCTTTGGATTCTAAGGTTTCATTTTCCAGAATTGTTGTTGTTTGATGAAGGTTACTAAAACTTGGGAAATTTACTTGGAACGGAATACTGCGTATTTGTGCATGAAAGTTTGTATGAGGCTACCTTGATATGTTGTAAAGATACTGTGAAAAAGGTACATTCTAATTCAATTTGTAAAAGCCGAATGCTCATTGCTGGTCAAAGATTGATGATAGCGTAAAAAAAAAATGCCTCTGTGTTTGATTTACTGGGAACAATTCCGTGACTGTTTGGACCTCAAATTTAGCATGAACATAGTTTAAAATGTTACGAGTGTGAGGTTAAAATTTGGTGATTTAATTTGCTGTGGTTTGGACGCAATAAATTTTTGAATTGGCGCTGCCAGAAACCTAACGCATGAGATAAGAACTATTGCACTGGACCTAGAAACGCTCTCTAGTTTGGATTTACCTAGAACGATACAGTGCTCTGTTTAATCTGCAATTTGGTGTTGTAAATTTGTGGTAAAAATTTGATGAGAAAAGGAGAACTATAGGGAATATCATAAATCCCACACCTGCTACTGCCATTCGTGGATCATCTTTTAAGTTATGCACTTCCGTTTTTTAAGCCTTAATTTTCTTGTTTGTCACCTCTAATTACATTCCTTTGAGTTTGTCATTAAAAATTCTCTTGAGTTGTGCTATTGAAATTAACCTTTATTGCTTTATATTTTTGACCTCGTGGTGAACTAGTACCTTGATGAAGCACTTGAGTTGAGTTGGAACCAACACACCAAAGGCTGAATTTCCAAGCAATATTGGAGGATGAATCACAATGGGAGATTCAGTCATGTTGCTGAAAAGTTTCATTGAGCAAAATACACCAAAAAGGAGTGGTACACTAGTTAGGCAAAGTCACAAATACATTGAGTGCATAGTTTAGGAATTGTAAATCTTAGCAAATTTTCATTGTATTTTATTTGAGTTGTAATTGCAAAACTCATTATCATTAATGGAATAGTTCAACGTGTAGATGGTGAAGTGTGTCTAAGGTCCTTGGTTTAGGATTCGTCTAGATTTACATTTCCAAAACTTTTGTTTAAATTTTCGTACTTTCATTTTATTTATTTCATTTGATCAATCCAACTAGTTTTATTTTCATTGAGTCGCCTTCGTTTGTGACTTAGTTGACTCATTGTAAGAACGACTGGAAAGGTACATTGGGTTAGGCTCTGGCAAGGAAAGTCTTGGTACTTAAGTTGTCCTAGTGACACACCTCACTTTCCTAGGAGACCCCCTAGTGTGCTAGACTAGTTTGTCTTACTTTGTGAGCACTTCTTCACAAAATTTAAGATGTCTCGACATTCCCATCACCATAGTGGCAATGAGTCTTATGACAATGCATCAGATTTGAGAAAAATTTTGGAAGAACTTCGGATTTTGATAATAAACACTGATGTACAGTTTGCCATTATGGCGGAGGAAATAAAGGTCTTAAAGAAGAAGGATCATAAGTATAAATCAAAAACTAGTTCATAAAAGAAAAGTTATTCTAATAGTGAAGATGAAAAACTAGAGAGGGATAGTAGGAGAGCAGCCGAACACTATCAGCCTGACCCTTATCACCACCACAAGAAAGAAAGAAAACCTAAAGAAGTTAGGGTAGATCTTCCTCATTTTCATGGTAATAATGACATAGATACATTTCTAGATTGGGAGATGAAAGTGGAACAATTCTTTGAATGTTATAATGTGAGTGAAGAAAGAAAAGTTCCTCTAGCTACCCTTAGTTTCCAAGGACATGCCTTACATTGATGGACCGCCTTAGTAAAGGATATGATTCTTCATCATGAGCTATCCATAGTTTATTAGAATGATCTTAAGAGTGCCCATAGAAGAAGACATATCCCTTCGTACTATCATAGAGAACTCATGGACAAACTTCATAGGCTTAATCAGAAAAATATGAGTATTGAAGAGTATAGACAAAAAATGGAGTTGTGTATGATAAGGGCGGGAATTAGAGAAGATGAAAGTGTAACTGTGGCTAAATTCTTAAGTGGATTGAGTCTAGAAATAAGAGATAAAGTAGAACTTCTCCCTTATAGGGATTTCCATGACTTAGTGCAAATTTGTATAAAGGTTGAACAACAAGTTTTGAGGAAAGGCACAAGTCGAAGTTCCTACTCTAACTCCTATTCCAAGACCGATTATAAGAGGGAGGAAAAATCTCTAAAAGAAAAACCAAGAGAGAATCCCACCAAAGCCATAGTTCAAGAAAGTAGTAAGAGAAGAGAAGAACCTACATGCTCTAGCCGAACTAGTGACATCAAATGTTTCAAGTGCTTGGGTCGGGGTCACATAAAATCTCAGTGTCCATTTATGAGAACTATCCTGTTGAGAGGCCAAGACCTATATAGCAGTGAGGAAGAGAAAAATATGGAGAGCACTGGTGAGGAGTCCGACAATGATAAAGGAGAGGATGTTTTTGCTCATAGGGAGAGTTATTGATGGTTAGACTCTCCCTCCACAGCCAACCTAGCCCACAACCTGAGTCACAACGAGAGAACATCTTCCACACATGATGCAAAATTTTTGAAAATGTATGTTCTCTCATCATTCACAACTGGTCGTGTTGTAATTGTTGTAGTCTTAGGATGGTTGATAAATTAAAACTTGAGACTACATGGAATGCTAAGAAGTATTGTATCTGATCGGGATACAAGATTTCTTAGCCATTTTTGGAAGGTTTTGTGGGGAAAACTTGGAACAAAATTGCTTTTTTCTACTTCACATCACCCACA
>Ga0209700_109118_pt1 | contig 11872 bp, 10 predicted proteins | sample SiratroredBW_FD_187528 | JGI IMG/M metagenome (GOLD analysis project Ga0209700, IMG submission 187528) | Root nodule microbial communities of legume samples collected from California, USA - Siratro red BW (SPAdes) (version 2) | ecosystem: Host-associated > Plants > Roots > Nodule | place: USA...
AGAGAACTTGGATTTATCTCGTCGGAAGACGTTGTACGGACTTAGAAGCGGAGGTAAGGAGTGGTCGATCTGCGACTCCTCTGGTATGTGCTGGTATTCAATAAGGTTGCCTATTTTTGAAGAAAGGGTCTTTTTACATGATTCAGGGATGGTGATTTTGGAAGATAGGGTGATAGGGATATTTTCTGTACATGTAGACGTAGACGTAGAGGGGTAATCCATAGTTTGGTGTTCCTCTCTCTCTCTCTACTTACTCATCATGAATACATATATATATATATATATATATATATGAAAGTATTAGTGATTTTTTTTAATGATAGCCAAGAAAATATATGCTTCTTTCTGAAATCTGAGTGTATTATATATTATATTGTGAAAGTGAGTAGAGAGAAGATCTCATAAACTATGGAACAACCTTCTACGTCCAACCCTCCTATAACCCTTTCATCAAAAAATCACCGTTCCAGACTCTTGTAAAAAGACTCTTTCTTCAAAAATCGGAAACTTGATAGAATATCAGCATATCCCAGAAGAATCTCAAATAGAGCACTCCTTACCCCCTCTCCTGAGTCCGTACAATGTTTTCATGCGAAATAGATCAGATTTTGCATGGATCTCTTCCATAGGAAACTGATCTCCACTCCCAGAAAAGGATGCAGAGAGTACATACAAAGCTCTCGCATGGATCAGGTAGCCCTGCATGCTACCAGTGCAAAACAGTACGTAGATCTGGAAATCAACAAAAAGCTGATAAAACAATGGAGAGCCCATGACTACGTAGCCCTCCATCTCGGAGCCGTCAGATTGATGTTGACCCTTCATGGTAGAAAAGGACTACCAGTTACAGCTAGAGTCACGCTGCTAGACTCTACATATCAAAAATATGAACAAGCTGTAATAGGAACAGTTTTGACAACACTCAATGCAGGAAGTGTTGTCTTGACTATTTTCCCAAATTTCAATGTCCAACTGAAGGATCCAACCCTTCCAAATAGATTCAAGGTACAAGTCCAACTCGTAGGAGCACCACAAGACGAGGCGGCACTATCAGCCACCTTACACCACCAGATAATCTATAGGATCCAAGATCATTGCTTTGATCTCCCTGGAGAAAAAAGTTTTGAAGGAAACGTCCTCATGGTCTTAGCTGCAGATGACCAGGAAACACCAACCATAGTCCAAGTTCTTAGTCAGATACCAAGAGAAGAACTCAGAAGCCTTATTCCAACTGAGTGGATAAACAACTACGAAAACTTTAAAAAGAAAGAAAAACAGATAGTAGCAATAGAAGCTACTTTCAGAAGAAACTCTGTTGATGGTAGCGTCAAAACTACCTTCAAATGGAAAGAAGAAGGAGATACCAGCAATTCTCCTCCTGTTTTTCACACCATGATGATCACACTTGGAGACAAAGAAAGAAAGATTCCAGTACACTCTTTCCAAAACAATGGAAAAGTCATTTTTTCTGACAAACTGAATGGACACTTTGTATGGGACATAGAATAATCCAGATGCGATCCATATTGTAATCATGATTCTGATTCTGAAGCAGATTCTGACTCTGATGATGAGGATGATCCCAAAAAAAGAAAAAATGTAAGCCACCAACAAGGAAAAACAATCCTGACAATGGCCCCTGAATTGGTATCAAAAAAAAGGCAGAACCTTTGCCTATTTATGAAGAAGGACTCAAAGTCCTCAGGAAAGAAGGATATCCACCACCACCGGCGGATCCCAACCTAATCACCTGGCCACCACCAAAAAATTTCTCCAATCTGTTTCATCAGAAACAGAAGAGACCAGAAATTTCATGCTTCATGTTTAAAGACGAAGATTTCCCCACTCTGGAAAGGAAAAGTGATCCAGAAAAAGGAATCTCTTCCAAACCATTCGTCCAATCTACAGAAATCATTCCAGAAGGATCATACAAACCACTTAGCCAGGCAGAAGAAGTATTGAATTGGTAGACATCCAATTCTTCATCTCAAAATAGCCTTTTAAAGGTTATTGAAAGAAAGGTAGACAAAATGACAGAATCTTTTCAGTATCAACTAAATCAAATGTTAGAGAGAATCCAGAAATCTTATGTTGAAACAAAGCAAAAGATTGAGACTCTGGAAGAAGGGATGAAGGAAGTCACTGAATACAACTTCCATGAAAACGCCAGAAAGGAGAGAGAATTACAAAAACTCAGAAAACAAGTCTCTGAGATAGAAGAATACGTCAAGAAAATTGCAAAACCTCCTCATGAGAATACATATTCACCATTCTCTGTCTCTCCACAAAAACTTCTCACACAAACAGTTGTACAACATCCGGTAAAACCACCTTTCTTACCACCAGCTCTTCCAAAAGAAACTACCTTTTTTGGAAGAAAAAACAAAGAAGTTATGCTGAAAAAACCCCTTGAAAAACAAGTTGCTGAGGAAAAACAACAAGAGGAAACATCATCCAAGGATGAGGTCTTTGTCATCACAAATGACAGTGACTCCAATACCTCAGAACAAATTTCATCAGAAGAAGAGGATACAAAAGAAGAATATGCAGATCTGTAAAAAATCTTCATGGCATCCAATGGAGGAAGTCCTGAAGCCTCTACCTCCGGATTACATGCACCAGAAATAAACACTCCACCACAAAGAATTTCGGGAACATCTTTGTTCTCACTAGATGATATTCCCCCAAAACAGTGGAGGAAGAAACTCCTTGATTTTAAAGCATGGATGGATGCAAAGATGATAGATCCAAATGCTGACAGATACCGAGTCATTGAAGAATTTTGCGCCAGAATGATGGGAACCCTGAAAGAATGGTATCAAAGCATCGGAACAGTAAATCAAGATCTACTTCACAGAATGGAAAGCACAGATGCAGTTATTTCAGCAATTCATTTTGAATTCCTTGGAAACATTGACACAGTAAACAAGGAAATTCGAAAGGAATACTTTGAGATGAAATGTTGTTCTCTAAAGTTGAAAGACATAGAACGACATTATCAAAAAATGCAGCAAAGATTTTATTTGTTGAATGGATACAATGATCCGAGTCTGAAGAATACTTATGTGAGTTCACTTCCTGAAGAAGTTCAGGGAGAGATGTATAGAATGTTCAACATGCAGAACAAAAAAATCACACAAATGACACTCGGAGAAATTCATCAAACATGCATTGTTGCATTAGACAAGCTATGCAACCAACAACAATTACTTGAAGGAATCTTGAAGAATCACAAAAAGTACTCCAAGAACTGTAAGAAAAATTACTTGGAGATAAAATGCAAGAAAAAAGATTGCTCCTGCAAAGGCAAGTCCTTCCCAAAAGGAAAAAAGCTTCACAAAATATTCCAAACACCGGAAGAAATTCAAAGGGAAAAGAAAGGTGAAGTTTTTCAAGAACAAATCTTTCAGAGGAAAGAAAAAAGGGACGAAATGTTTCATTTGCGGAAAGTCTGGACATTTTGCAAAAACTTATCCAAACAAAACCGAAAAGTCTACAAGACTCATTCAGACCCTGCAAATTGAAGAGGAAGATGTAGAATCTCTGTACAGTGAACAGGACTATCCAAATGAAGAAACTGTTTTTGGCATTGATGTTTCCGGAGAAGACAGTTCAGAAAATGAAGAAACAACTACATCAAGTGATGATGAAGAATGCCAACATCATTTTCCAATCTTATCCTTTGATGAGATTACAAAAGCAGAAGAACAATCCCTCATTTCTAGTCCGCCAGCTCCAAACATAGAAGTTCATATACTCCCCACAAAATATGAAGTTCCTATAAAGGTTTATAGATACTGGAGCATCAAGAACCATGATGAACCCAAAGATCATTCATCCAGATTTTTGGGAACCAAAAGAATTAAGGTTCAAAGCTGCAAGCGGAAAAGTCTTCACCACAGAATTAATGACCAAAAGAAGAATAGGGATCAAATTCTTCCCAGACTGTACAATTTACACAAAAGTCATTGGCACAGATCTCCCAGGAAAAGAGATCCTCATCGGCATGGACGTGTACACCCAGCTCAAAGGAATGCAGTTACTCCCAAACGGAGTAAGGTACAGAAAAAACTTCAAACCTTTTAATCCTTTAATGAAGATCTTCAGTCTAGCCGAAACACCTCAAGAATATGAAGAATTCAAAGAAAAGCTTTTAAGGATGTGTGCTGAGTCATGATGGTTTTCAACATCCAAAACCACTTTGGAAAAATGAAGAATTCTTTGTTCAATTACCATTCAAATTGAATGAAGACATTAATCCAACAAAAGCTGTTCATTCTAGAATGACCCCAAGTGACAGAAAAGCCGCGTTTGAAGAATGCCAAAAGCTTTTAAAGCAAGGGCTCATTGAACCAACAAATTCTAACTGGGCATGCCAAGCCTTCTATGTTGAAAAAAGATCAGAAAAAGTTAGAGGGAAAAAGAGGTTAGTCATTGACTATAGACCTTTAAATCTCTTCTTAAGAGGTGACAAATTTCCTCTTCCAAAGATATACACTCTCTATTCGTATATCACAAATGCTTTCATTTTTTCAAAATTTGACATGAAGTCAGGATTTTGGCAACTTGGGTTAGACCCAAAAGACAGACCCAAAACTGCTTTCTGCATACCAAATGCCCATTTCCAATGGACTGTCCTACCCTTTGGCCTAAAAGTATCACCTTCATTATTTCAAAAAGCCATGACCAGAATTTTCGAACCCATATTAACCTCTTCACTCATTTACATAGATGACATTCTGTTGTTCTCCCCAGATGAAAAAAGTCATAAAGAACTGCTAGAAAAGTTTTACCAAATATGCCATAGTTTGGCCTTATCTCTCATCTCAAAAGTCTTAAATAGGAACCACAGAAATAGAATTCCTTGGAATGAAGTTCTCTCGAGGAAGGTATTCCCCTCAACCACATCTTGTAGAAGAATTACCAAAATTCCCTAAAAAGAACTTCACGATAAAACAAATTCAACAGTTCTTAGGAATCCTGAATTATATCTGAGACTTTATCCCCAACATTTCTTATCATACTTCGAAACTCTCGAAAATGTTGAAGAAAAATGCACCACCATGGGGACCCGAACAAACTGAAGCAGTTAAAAAACTGAAGGAGATTGCAAAAGATCCTCCACCATTGAAAATTCCAGGTGAAGGAAAAAGAATCCTTCAAACAGATGCCAGTGATCATTACTGGGGAGCAATGCTGATTGAAGAAGTAGAAGGATAAAAATTCTACTGTGGACATGCTAGCGGTCAATTCAAGCCAGCCGAAGCCCATTATCACACAACTTACAAGGAAACCCTTGCAGTGAAATATGGAATTCAGAAATTTAATTTCCATCTTAGAAGACATGTCTTTGAGGTACATTTAGACAACTCTTCATTTCAAAAAATGCTCGAGTTAAAAAACAAAATCCCTCCAAGTCCTCAAATCCTTAGGCTGAAAGAATGGTTCTCCCGATATGACTTTATAGTCAAACACATTAAGGGAAACAAAAATGTCATTCCTGATTTCCTATCTAGACCAAAAGAGAGTCTAACCAATCAACAGAACTCATTGAAAGAAAAAGCACTCTCAATAACCATTTTTTCTGATACTCATGAATATCCATTGATCATGATGAATGAGCCTTCCTCATCACACCAAAACCTTCATGAATTCCCACCTGAACTAACCAGGATTCAACCAATCACACCCACTACCATAAAGTCTTTTGCACAATCACATATGTTTCATTACCTTGCCACAACCATCCAAGATCACCAGATTAAACCAAAACCCACTTGGTGGAGTGTTTATTTCTGGTGCATGTAATCCGGAGGTAGAGGCTTCAGGACTTCCTCCATTGGATGCCATGAAGATTTTTGACAGATCTACATATTCTTCTTCTGTATCCTCTTCTTCTGATGGAATTTGTTCTGAGGTATTGGAGTCACTGTCATTTGTGATGACAAAGACCTCATCCTTGGATGATGTTTCTTCTTGTTGTTTTTCCTCAGCAACTTATTTTTCAAGGGGTTTTTTCAGCATAACTTTTTTGTTTTTTCTTCCAAAAAAGGTAGTTTCTTTTGGAAGAGCTGGTGGTAAGAAAGGTGGTTTTACCGGATGTTGTACAACTGTTTGTGTGAGAAGTTTTTGTGGAGAGATAGAGAATGGTGAATATGTATTCTCATGAGGAGGTTTTGTAATTTTCTTGACGTATTCTTCTATCTCAGAGACTTGTTTTATGAGTTTTTGTAATTCTCTCTCCTTTCTGGCGTTTTCATGGAAGTTGTATTCAGTGACTTCCTTCATCCCTTCTTCCAGAGTCTCAATCTTTTGCTTTGTTTCAGCATAAGATTTCTGGATTCTCTCTAACATTTGATTTAGTTGATACTGAAAAGATTCTGTCATTTTGTCTACCTTTCTTTCAATAACCTTTAAAAGGCTATTTTGAGATAAAGAATTGGATGTCTGCCAATTCAATACTTCTTCTGCCTGGCTAAGTGGTTTGTATGATCCTTTTGGAAGGATTTCTGTAGATTGGACGAATGGTTTGGAAGAGATTCCTTTTTCTGGATCACTTTTCCTTTCCAGAGTGGGGAAATCTTCGTCTTTAAACATGAAGCATGAAATTTCTGGTCTCTTATGTTTCTGATGAAACAGATTGGAGAAATTTTTTGGTGGTGGCCAGGTGATTAGGTTGGGATCCGCCGGTGGTGGTGGATATCCTTCTTTCCTGAGGACTTTGAGTCCTTCTTCATAAATAGGCAAAGGTTCTGCCTTTTTCTTGATACCAATTCAGGGGCCATTGTCAGGGTTGTTTTTCCTTGTTGGTGGCTTACATTTTTTCTTTTTTCTGGAATCATCCTCATCATCAGAGTCAGAATCTGCTTCAAAATTAGAATCATGATTACAATATGGATCGCATCTGGATGATTCTATGTCCCATACAAAGTGTCCATTTAGTTTGTCAGAAAAAATGACTTTTCCATTGTTTTGGAAAGAGTGTACTGGAATCTTTCTTTCTTTGTCTCCAAATGTAATCATCATGGTGTGAAAAACAGGAGGAGAATTGCTGGTATCTCCTTCTTCTTTCCATTTGAAGGTAGTTTTGACGCTACCATCAACAGAGTTTCTTCTGAAAGTAGCTTTTGTTGCTACTATCTGTTTTTCTTTCTTTTTGAAGTTTTCATAGTTGCTTATCCACTCAGTTGGAATAAGGCTTTTGAGTTCTTCTCTTAGTATCTGTCTAGGAACTTGGACTATGGTTGGTGTTTCCTGGTCATCTGCAGCTAAGACCATGAGGGCGTTTCCTTCAAAACTTTTTTCTCCAGGGAGATCAAAGCAATGATCTTGGATCCCATAGATTATCTGGTGGTGTAAGGTGGCTGATAGTGTCGCCTCGTCTTGTGGTGCTCCTACGAGCTGGACTTGTATCTTGAATCTATTTGGAAGGGTTGGATCCTTCAGTTGGACATTGAAATTTAGGAAAATAGTCACGACAACACTTTCTGCGTTGAGTGTTGTCAAAACTGTTCCTATTACAACTTGTTCATATTTTTGATATGTAGAGTCTAGCAGTGTGACTCTAGCTATAACTGATAGTCCTTTTCTGCCATGAAGGGTCAACATCAATCTGATGGCTCCGAGATGGAGGGCTACGTAGTCATGGGCTCTCCATTGTTTTATCAGCTCTTTGCTGATTTCCAGATCTACGTACTGTTCTGCACTGGTAGTATGCAGGGCTACCTGATCCATGCGAGAGCTTTGTATGTACTCTCTGCATCCTTTTCTGGGAGTGGAGATCAGTTTTCTTATGGAAGAGATCCATGCAAAATCTGATCTGTTTCGCCTGAAAACATTGTACGGACTCAGGAGAGGGGGTAAGGAGTGCTCTATTTGAGATTCTTCTGGGATATGCTGATATTCTATCAAGTTTTCGATTTTTGAAGAAAGGATCTTTTTACAAAAGTCTGGAATGGTGATTTTTGATGAAAGGATTATAGGAGGGTTGGATGTAGAAGGTTGTTCCATGGTTTATGAGATCCTCTCTCTCTACTCACTTTCGCAATATAATTATCATTAATTGCTTTTAAATGTGAATTGTTTTAAAAAATATATTTTGTGGTGTATAATTTATTTAAATGTATTTTCTTGAAAAATATTTTTTTGTATTAATATTTTATGGTCTAATATTTAAAATCAAATTTCATTAGGATTTATTTGTGGATAATTTTATTAATGCTGGTAAGTAACATGACATGTTTTTTGACAGGCAGTGCCAGACTCCTGTCCACCACGACACGTATTCATTAGATATGTTTTTCATCATAATCTATATACCTACTACATCAGATTAATGATTACCAAACTTTCAAATTTCTTCTAAATTAATTAACACTATGACTTTTCAATAATTATAGTCTATTGCACATTATTTTAAAATCATAACATGTGAAAGAACCGTCCCAAAATATTTGATGAAGATAAATGGAAGGAAGGTTTATTTCTGAATATGGATAACAGCAATTGGAAGCAGCAATACTGCAGAAGAAAAAGAAGATGAGTATACATATATATGAACAAAATAATTGCAATCCAATCTTTGTAAAAGGTTGAAATCCCTTGAAAGAAAGAAGAAAGGGAAAGAATGAGAATCAATTAACATTTCCAGCGTAGAGCAACAGAGAGAAGCCAGTGGCATTGCTACCACAAGACTTGGTGGATGAAAAACACGAAGTCCAAATTGTGAAAAACTCGTTGTAGTAACCCCTTCTTTGTGAGAACATATCACCTCACGTTTTTTTGGCCTTCGGATGTCTAAATTGCAGTGGCTCTTTTGGACTTCAGAATGGCAACTGGAATCATAATCCCAGAAATTACATAAGGGTTTCAAGTGAATCCCTTTTTTCACTCCGTTTATTATTTTTTTCAATAGTAAAATAATGTCTTGTTCTGTGTTGAGTTCTTTGTTACTAGAATGTGAAGATTTAGCTGTTGCTGCACCAAACATTTTATCCCTAAGATCCCTTGACTCCATTTGGTGTTTTGCTTTGAGCCATCTCAATTTTTGTTGAAACTCTCTCATATCCACTCCCCGAGCCACGACATAACAAACTGATAGTCGACAAAGAGTTTTCAGATAAACTTTTAGGGGGGTTTCCTGGATCATGTGCAAACTTGTTTTTCAAAGCTCCCTTTCCTTTGTCTTCTGCTAATACTGATTTATCTAATTGTTCATATTGCTCATTAGAAAGGCTTTGATCAGACTCTACTGAACTCATTTCACAACTTTCTTGATGATTCCATAGCTCCTGATACAACTGACATTCCGGTTGGTTTGATTCAATAACTGTGTCCCCTCTAACACGATTGCCATAATCAGATGGAAAGGTTATCTCCTCAAACCGCCTATGCATCGAAGTACATCCATGTCTACAGCACTGAGGAAGCTGCGAGTTCTTTCCAACTTGATTATGTAAATGAAAATCCATACTAGTGCCATCAGAAGTATCATTAGACACACAATTGTGACAAGAGAAATTAGTTACAAAATGGTTAGTTTCTTCAATTCCTGGTCCTGGCTTCCATTCAGGTACCAAGGAAGCAATTTCCCCATCTATCGTATCAGCTATGCTGGTAACATCCTGATCAGTAATGTCCAGTTCTGCTACCATTTCGGTTGCTACACTTAATGCTGTGTCCATCTCTATGTCAAATGGGAAATAAATATTTCTAATATGTCCTGCCATATAAATAAGTCAAATTATCAATCTCAAATTCCATCATGATATATACAAGTTATGAGATAAAGTACCAAACAATAAAGGCAACATTCCAACCGTCTTTGTCTGCAATTCTGAGTCTCAAAAAAATTCCACCATCATCTTTCTTCTTTCCTTTGATGCTTATGTCAACATCTTCGCAGGCTTCATCATCATGGCACTCGAAAAGTTCAATTCCACTAGGTTCAATCTCAGCTGTATGAGAAATCCAGTCTGCTTCATGTTCAAAGCAATTTGAGCATTCAGTACACATGTTACTATAGCTCCGGTGAAGATGAAAAAATGGCTGATGGATAAGAGGAGCCATGCCATCGAATGCTCCACTCTCCATAGGCCCCAAATCATAATCGTAATAATCAATCTGAAGAAAAGGATCACCTAGAAGCTCCCTTGCAGAGAGCCTTACAGACACTGTTGCCATGCATTTCTCAACAAATTGTCGCACTTCTAGGTCCTTTACTTTATACAAGGCTTCCGGTTTCTTCCCCTGGAAATGTAAAATGCGATTCATATCTTGCCAGTCCTGAAAAAATCGCTTATTTAACATAAAAGAGAGAGAAAGCAATCTTACAGAAATAACTTTCTTGTAGATTTGTGCTGGATGACTACATTCACTATAAGGATATTCAAATGTGATCATTTCTAACACACACATCCCAAAGGAATATATGTCAACTATTCGTTATAGGACTCTTCATAAACTTCTGGTGCCATGAACTCGGGCGTTCCTGTGGAAATACAGACGTCACAGATAAAACTCTAATTAGAATTGCTGATCCTAAATCATTCCCTAATCATCTCAACAACACCACATCACACGGTTTTATATGTTATTGCCATTTTTCAAAAGGTGGCATCCATGAACTGAACTAATCGCAATTGGAGTTAGGATTGGGCAGGTTTTTCTTGTTAGCTTCTTATATGATAAGAAACAGATATACCTACACAATGAGCAGCATGTGACTTGCGGAGAATTGCTGCCAACCCAAGATCCCCAATTTTAACTTCCCCTTGGTTTCCATTGACAAAAATATTATCACATTTTAGATCCCTGTGGATCACAGGTGGATCATGGCTATGAAGATAGTGAAGCCCTCTCAGGATCTGTCTACACTAGTGTTTCACTGCTCTAATGTTAATTCTTTTGTGCTTTTGTCTATACCTATAGTGATAATAAAAGAATAAACCAATAGTACAAGTTCTCAAAAGCACAAAAAGGATCATACACATGTAATGTAGAGGAGGGGTAAAAGGTTGAAAATGAAGGGAACTCACTGCCTAAGGGTGCCAGAAGTGAACATTTCAGTCACAAAGTTGAGATTCCTATTAGCAGTATCGACCCAGGACGTGTAAAACTTCATTATGTTTCTGTGCTTCAGCGTCTTGAGAAGATGAATTTCACAGTAAAGCCTCTCCAGATCTTCAGGGCTCTGCAGAAAATCATACAATTTGACTTGGTTCCAAGCAACCTCAATCCCTTGATACTCATCAAATGCCCTATATCTGAATCAATCGAAAATCGGAATAAATCAACAAATATCAAATGCCCAGTTCAACAAAGCTACAGAAAGACAAAGAGGATTGGACCAAACCAAACTATAACCATAAAAATTGAAAATTTGAGAAAGATAAGAAGTGGGAGGTAAAAGGGTTTCTCTGAAATATTTATACACTGTCTTTGAAGCTCCTTTGCCGAAGAAAGACAGTATAGTTACTCTGCCGTATCTGCCAGTTGGATCAACTTCGACCAACTCAGAAGCGGCACAGGAATCTGTTCATTCATTTCTTATTCTTTATGATTTTCTCTAATTTTCTTTCTCTCTTTTCATTAGGCTTAACTTGTAACAAAAAAAAATTTATCTATAACATCTAATCTATCAAAAACAGTAGTTAAAACATAATGCATAATAAAGATATTTATATCGACCATTCACTAAAATTGTATTTCAAAAGATTACATTCTTCATAGGAAATTAAAACATAACTAATTACATTTACACATATATACATATAAACAAAATAAGATTTTTGTTTTTCAAAAAGCTTTTAAGGCTGCAACTGGCTCATTCAAGAGCACCTTCCACAGTACCATCTGCAATATTACCTGCTCC
>Ga0209700_109119_pt1 | contig 11865 bp, 7 predicted proteins | sample SiratroredBW_FD_187528 | JGI IMG/M metagenome (GOLD analysis project Ga0209700, IMG submission 187528) | Root nodule microbial communities of legume samples collected from California, USA - Siratro red BW (SPAdes) (version 2) | ecosystem: Host-associated > Plants > Roots > Nodule | place: USA...
TTAGTTATAACCGTTATTTAAAAATCAGTTTTTGCCTTTATTAATTTTTCAAATGTTTTATTTATTTAGAAAAATTATTAAGGAGCCCTTCTTTGATTGAGATCATACCCATCACCAACTTGAACTTCAAACTTACTCCCACAACACACATTTCTAGATCCTAGACTCAAGTCTTCAAACTTTAAGAAATCTTCATCCATCCTTCACATGATCTAGAGCATCTTCACTTGGTTGAATTCATCAAATCACTGCAGCAGTCCACTGGTGCTAACAAGATTCTTATATTGTGATGATACATGAAATTGAATGTTTTTGATTTGTTAAAATTTGGTCAGTTTATCCTTTTCTTTTGGTTGTATTGTATTTGATTTTCTATCTTGATGATCGTGTCTTGACACGGGAGCAAATAGTACTGCAGATGGATCTTTGGGAGATCATCTAGGTTGAAAGATGTTGTTAAGAATAATATTATATTTTGAAAAACTTGTATCTGTTATTGTAAATATGTTTTGAAATTTTAGTTTAGCATTATTATGTAATCTTGATGTATGTTAAATATAAAGTATTGTAAAATATAAGATATGCATGATGTTAATACTATTGTATTTATTGCGTTTTTTCTTTCTCCTTTCCTTCCTAGCCTCTCTTTCTTTTAAGCCCCTCTCTCTCCATTCCCTTCCAAACCTTTCAAATGTTCTTTTTTAATTTATTTATTTTGTTTTTAATGTTGTGAAACTTTAAAATTTTTTTCAATTACTTGCACTTTCCCCCTTTTATTGTTGTTTTGGTTTCTCTAATCTTATTCTTCTAAGGATTGATTTCTTATTTGGTTGAATTTTCAATCATGGATTCCTGTCTATTTTATTTAAACGTGTCTTTTTTTTCTTTCTCGGATTAGTTTTGTGTTAAGAGAAGAATAGGAACAAATATAAAAATATTCCATTTTTCTTCTGTTGGATGTTTAAGTGTTGAGATCATAGCAAGCTCTAAACACATAAAAACATCGTAGAAGGAATCCAGTAACATGAAACTCATTTTGATGGTTAGGCCAGCAGTTTATAATTTGCAAAGAACTATTGAGTTAGAAAAGCTTTTCGCTGTTTTAAGACTTTATAAGAACAAAGAAGAAGCTTCTAAGAGCAAAAAGGTTCTTCACTGACTTCAATAGTAAAAAATTGGGTGAAGGTTCTTCAGTGTTAATATTAATATATATATATATATATATATATATATATATATATATATATATATATATATTATTTATGTTCCTTATCTTCTAAATTTTAAATTTTAGAATTTAAATAAAGAATAAAAGATTATTTTACTTTTTTAAAATTCAAACTCCTAGTTAAAGATCAAATTAAATCTAAAGATAAACTTTTTTAAAAATAAATTATAATATTACACTTAAACACTTATAACAAAACTTATCTTTTATGTAATCTTATTAAAATAAATAATGGTAACCGATATATCAAAACAAAATTTAATATCTAATAATATAATTGATATTAAATAATTTATATAAAGAACATAAAATAACTTCGAGGTCCTAAATAATTGGACACATAAACAAATTATTTTATTTTGTTTGTCAGTTACTAAGACATGGAGAGAATAAAAAAAGTGTATGGCATTTCCAATCTTAAAAATTGAGATATTTATTTATATTTATAAATTTATCATGGGAGTGAGAAGTTATATTAATAATTTCTATTTAAAATAGGATTATAAAAATTGAACCATCAATATTTTTTGTTATCTATAGTTGGGTTTAGTAATAAAATATTTAAACGGAGTGTATTAATTATTAAAAGAGTAACAAAATTATCCAAAATTTTAGATAAAAATAAATAAATGTTAAAATTAAAAAATATAATAATTAAAATAATATTAATAACAAGTTAACTAATTAAAACTTTCTTTCTTTCTTTTTTTTTCTCTTACTCTCTCTTTTTATTTCTCTCTTTCTTCCTTTCTCTCTTTCTCCCTTTCTCTCTTTCTTTCCTTTTCTTTTTCTCTCTTTCTCTCTTCCTTTTTTTCTTTCCTTCTTTTCTTCTTTCATGAAATCTTCTCTATGCAATCCTTCCAAATTTTTTAGCTTTTTATCTTTTTCTTTGATTTTGTGATCTATAGCTTTTCATTTTTTTCCAATTACTTGCACTTTTTCCTTTTTATTATTTGTTTTTTATTTTTGTTTTCTAATTGTTCTAAAGATTGAATTTTTGTTTGGTTTGATTTTCAATTGTAGGTCTCGTCTAATTTTTTATACGTTTCTTATTTGTTTTGTTTTCCGATCATTTTCTTTGATTTCACACATTTCAATAAGAACAAATATAAAAATATTCCATTTTTATTCTTTTGAATATTAATTGTTGTGATCAGAGAGAGAGAATTTTAAAGGAATAGAGCATAATTGAAGCAACACAGTATCACAAAACCCATTTTGATGGTTAGATTATAATTTACAGAGAACTATTTCGTTAAAAAAGTTTGTTATTGTTACATTATGATTTAGATAGAACTATTTTGTTAGAAAAGTTTCTCGTTGTTTTGGAAATTCACGAGAACAAAAGTTGTTAAAGAGAGAAAAGGTTCTTCAGCTATTTGAATATATGATAAAAAAATTAGATAAAACAACTTACTAATCTAAGAGATATACTGATAAAATCATGGAAGATGAAAATACTAATATTTTGACTATAAGTCTAAATGTTAGTATTTATATCTTTCATATTTAATCAATATATTTTTTTAGGTGATTAAGTTATTTTATCCAACCTTTTACTATATGTTCAAGTTGCTAAAAAACTTTTTCTTTCTTAACAACTTTCTTTTTATTTTCATAAATTTTTAAAACAAATAAAAGTAAATTTCTAATAAAATAGTTCTTTACAAATCAGGTCTAGCCATGAAAATGAGTATGGTGATATTTTGTTACTTCAACGATGCTACCACGCCTTTGAAACTTCCTAATCTCAACACTCAATACCCAAAAGAAAAAAAAAAATATTTTATATTTGTTCCTATTAATAAAACTGCGAAATCAAAGAAATGATGGAAAACAAAACAAATAATAAACATATAAAAAATTAAACGGGACCTACAATTGAAAATCAATTCAAACAAAAAGTCAATCTTTAGAAGAATAAGAAAACAGAAACCAAAAACAACAAATAGAAAAAGAAGGAAAAAGTGCAATTAATTGGAAAAAAAATTAAAAGCTATAGTGGTTCATAAGGGAGCGCAAAAGAGGTTCATAAGGGAGCGAGATACTGACGAATGCAATGGTGGTGATGAACTTCCATAACTTGACTAAAATTAAGGGAAGAAAGGTATTTTGAAGGTAACCAATATTTTACCTATAGTGTCCAATTTGTTTAGTAAAAAGTGTATTTCATTAGTTTTAATTAATTGATTTATTATCTTGTGAATCTTGATTATTATTATCTTAATCATTATATTTTCTTAATTTAATATTTGTTTATTTTTAAATTTTGGAAAGTTTTATTAGATATCTTTATTAGTCTTTAATAAACCCATTTAAATATTCTGGGAGCAAATTCAATCATGGATCACCTATTGCATTCCTATAATCTTATTTAAATAGAAATTATTAATATTCTGGGAGCAAATTCGCCCAAATTCAATCATGAATCACCTAATGAATTCTTATAATATTATTTAAATAGAAATTATTAATATTTGTTGTGTCTCTTCCACCATAACTTTATAAATAAATATCTTAAAATTGGCGATACGATACATATTTTTTTAATTCTCTCTATATCTTAAGAATTCACATGTCAAATAAAATAAATTTTCTGTCTAATTATTTAGAACCTCAATTTATTTTATGTTATTTGTTTAAAATTATTTAATATCATTATATTATTAGATGCTAAATTTTGCTATGATATATATCTCAGCTATTCTTATTTCTTTAAAAATATTACATAGAAGATAAGTTTTATTATAAATGTTTAAATGTAGTATTATTATTTATTCTTTAAAAAACTAATCTTTGAATTTAATTCGATCTTTTTCTATTTTCTTAAAAAACTATTTAAACTAGTACGAAGTATAAATTTAATCAATATTTTCCGCGTTATCTATTGGGTTTGGTAATAGGATATTTAAACGGAGTGTATTAATAATTTCTATTAAAAATAGGATTATAGGAATTGAACCATCAATATTTTTCGTTATCTATAATTGGGTTTGGTAATAGGATATTTAAACGGAGTGTATTAATTATCTAAAGAGTAACAAAATTATCCAAAATTTTAGATAAAAATAAATAAATATTAAATTAAGAAAATATATTGATTAAAATAATATTAATCAAGATTTACAAGATAACAAATTAACTAATTAAAACTAATGAAATATACCTTTACTAAACAAATCGGGCACTTATAGGTAAAATTTTCGTTACCTTCAAAATACCTTTCTTCCCTTCAAAATTTAGTAAGTCATGGAAGTTTAACACCACCATTGCATTCGTCAGGTTTTCTCTATGTTGGTCCCTTATGAACCTTTCTTTCTCGAAACTCTCTATTTACAATCCTTCCAAACCTTTTAGCTTTTTATTTTTTATTTTCTGATTTTGTGATCTATAGCTTTTAATTTCTTTTCAATTACATAAACTTTTTCCTTTTTTTAATTTATTGTTTTTGGTTTCTGTTTCCTTATTGTTCTAGAGATTGATTTTTTTTGTTTGGTTTGTGTGCTAAAGGGCTGACAACCCTTATAATCAATATAATAAATTTCCTGATTTTGTTATAATCAATATAATAAATACCCGATTCTTTTATAATATCTTAAAAAATAACTAACTAATACAGGGAATAAGCCCAATCCAGGCCCATTATTATATCTATAAATATAAGTTTGATTATAACACAAAAGGTATTTTTAAACTCTATTCTATATCTCTACACACTCTAACCCTAGACTGACTTGAGCATCGAAGTGCCTGCGTCGGAGTGCCTGCAGGACCCCTCTCCCGGGACGATGTAATTTGGAGCAATTGGAGCACGAAGAAGGAGCAACACTAGAAGACATTGTTGTTGTTGGAGCCAACCGATCTCTTGCAAAAATATTTTGGCTCCCACTGTGGGGCTGAGTAAAACTAATCCTACCCCACATGACAACATTATTATTTTAAAGAATTATCATAATCCCTCTATCTCAATTCTACAATATCAAATTATATTATTTTATTGAGGAACATAAAACATAATGAGTATTGACAAGCATGAAAATTTCAAAATGGTACATTATTAACATTTTATATAAATGTTTATCGATATTATATTATAATTGTTGACCAATTGATCATGGGTTCAAACCAAGCAGAGCCTCCCTACGTTAAGGTACGACTATATATAATAACTCTCTATTGTAAATTTTCACATAGAACGGTCTCAAACTGCATGTTAATTATATATTTTGTAACTAGATTTCTATCAAAGGAAAAAAAGTGAATCATCCATCTAATTCTTTAATCATAAGCTTAATATTATTTCAGCTTCATCATAGAACTTTTATTTGTAAACCTTTTTCCGATTATGCTTTAAAAAAGAGTAGATGGTAAATAAAATAGGAATATGTACCAAAATTTGGACATGGAAGATTTAAAATATTCACAATATTAGTTACTTCAATTAACAATTACCATGTGTGTAAGTAATAGTATTTGAATGATTAAAAAATAAGATTAGAACATATTGGTCTTATTACTTAAATTATTTAATATGATTTTTACTCATATAAAAGATCATCAAATTATAATATATTTTTTAGTTTGTCAATGAATTTCAAAAATTATATTTTCAACAAATGTGTTAACCCTTCCAAGCATTATTGATGGTTATTAATTGATTAACTACATAATTTATTGCCTGTATATAGACTTATAAATTATTGTAGATATACATTGCTTATGTATGACTAATTATTTATGGGTGCAACTATAGAATTTGTTAATCACCCACCTATTCTTATAAAATGTTATTGCTCCTGATGGTATAATTGGCATTTGGTAATGTTTCATGACTATGTGTAGATAATTTTCAAAACATATAAAATTTTCCTGTGAATTTGCTTTGTCTTGGAACTAGCTAGTATTTTTCCAATAGATAATTCTACCGAGGTAGATACATAAGCAAACCTTTTTCCGATTATGCATTAATTAAAATCAATGTAATCATATTAGCGATTTTGATCCAATTTGTTGAAACCAAATTAGGGATGCATGGAAACAAGAGCTATTTACATGATATGATGTTTCACATCTTCAAATTTATATGCTAAAATTGAGTTGCAATAGTCTTTCATGTCTCCAATTCAATAGTGTAGAATTTGATTGCAATTCCACTTATTTTTGATATATTTAATTTCACAAGTGGGACTCACATGTGACATCCCTTTTGATTTTGATATATTGAATTTTTCTAATCGGTATTTTTCAAGCTACAACAAATACCAAGGTGATCATAGCGCCCAAAAACAACACTCATGCGACTATCATCGGGCAAGCGATGTCATTCTATATATTATTCTGATCTTTCGCACATAGAGGAACTATTATTGTTATTGGATACAAAATGTGGTATAAAAGTGCTTGTCTAGAAAAGTTCTGGCAAGGAAAAACTTGGTATTTAAGCGTGTCCATTGCTGACCCACCTTTCTTTACTGGGAACTTACCTGGTTAACTAGTTCACGATCTACAGTCATTGTTACAGTAAACAATGTCTTCAAAATTTTTTCAATTATGGTTTCAGGAAACTCATTCTTGACGACCGACCGCGAGGTGGCCCCTAGACTTTTGATCATTAAGGCTCGGGAACTCTTGGTCTTACGGTCCTCATGGCTCACCATGAGACCTCCACTTTCCTTATAGTCCTCATGGCTCACCATGAGATCTCCACTTTCCTTACGGTCCTCATGGCTCACCATGAGACCTCCACTTTCCTTACGGTCTTCATGTCTCATCATGAGAACTTTTCACTTTCCTTGCGGTCCTCATGACTCACCATGAGACCTCCACTTTCCTTACGGTCCTCATGGCTTACCATGAGACCTTCACTTTCCTTACGGTCCTCATGGCTCACCATGAGACCTCCACTTTCCTTACGGTCCTCATGACTCACCATGAGACCTCCACTTTCCTTACGGTCTTCAAGCATCACTATGAGACCTCTTCACTTTCCTTGCAGTCCTCATGCCTCACCATGAGACCTCTTCACTTTCCTTGCGGTTCTCATGCCTCACCATGAGACCTCTTAACTCTCGATCATCATAGTTGACCCCAAGAAGCGTATCCGTTTTTGATAGGCCAAGTATTCCTCATGCCTGACTATAAGGAACGTACGTGCTTTTAACTAACCATACAAACCTGGTGACCGGCCATGAAGGGTGCCCCTACATTCGACTAGAATGTGGAGCACTCTACAAGAGATTACACGCTCACACCGACTATATATATATAACCACGAAATGAATCGAGAAATGCACACTAAAACGAAGTAAAAACAAACTAATATTAATAAGGACTGGAAAGTAAAAAAGTTATCAGTATTCATTTACAAAAGTAAAGGCTGACCAAAGTACAGCCGTCAATACTATTATATAGCCAAATATAAGCCATCAAAAGGAGCCTATAGAGCCAGGAATATCTACATCTAATCAGAAAGAATGACATTTGGAGTCGAAAAGTCTCCACCTGCTTTAGACGTCCCACTATGTACTTCGGTTTCCTCCTCCTCTTCGTCTAAAATGTCCATGATTGAAGTCAGCTCACCCTAGTAAATATCTTTCCGGTTATAAACTTTCCATCATCTACCGGAACTTGGTAGAAGAAAGCAGCTTGTCGCACCGTCCGTTCAAAACCAATGTTATATTGTTTCACAAGGACAATCTGAACCGACTTGCCGCATTGCCCGTTCAAAACCAATGTCAAGTTGTTTCACGAGGGCAATTTGAACCTCCCGGAAGTCCTTCTCGGCCTTCTTCCAGAGAAGTCCTTCTTCCAAGCTAAGGGTAAACTTATTCATCTTTTGGCCCAACTCGACATCTTCTTCGCTAAGGAAAGCCAAAAGTAAGAGGAAAACGTACCAAACACGGTGCTGTTCAGATCTTCACACCAGTAGGTGTTGAGAATTTCCTTAGCAACTATTCAGGTGAAGTTGGGTAGGGGCAACATTTAACGTACGAAGTACGCCCAAGCAGAAGTCATCAAACGATATAAGGACGCATGAGCCCTTCATCACCCAGGTATACATGTAGAAAAAGTTGGTCAAATACGACCCCTTACCCCAAAAAAAAAACTAGGTTGGATGTAGTGCACCGGTGTAACACAAAGACCCCATCCGGCACAGAAGGTGCTAAAATATCCTAACCATCAATTAAAAATCTAAGGGAAGCTAACGTTCAATACTTGGAAAAGTCTAAGGGAGGCCATGGTTTCCTTAAAGGAAAGAAAGGACGACCGTTGACTTGTCGGAGCGTCGCGGTTGAAAGTTTGAGAAAGACGAAGAATGTGGTGGGGTCGAGTGCTATTTATAGATGTAACCCAGCCATGACGCGACCTCGCATCAGCCGCACGATCAAGAATGCTTCAACGGTTAAGATCTCCCATCCTCTCACGTCAGGTACAAAAATCGAGAAAATGCACGAAATTTAGAAAACGAGCGGGAATTTCCATCAAGCAATTCCCCCACAGGTAGTCGTCAAAACTCAAAAAACCACTGGTCCATCCACGGTCATTCGTCAGAATAAAATTCAACTCCTGTTTACGGTCGATCATTACGGTTTGAGTTACAGTTCCTTAACGATCGATCGACAACCTTATTTAACACGTCCACAACCAACTGATCGTACGCTAGCCCATCTCACTTAGGACGACCTGCCAAAGCATATTAAATGCTTTTCAGATACCATGTATCCTCAAGGACTTCGGGGGCTTATGTACTATAGGGTTGACGTGGCAACCCTTAGGTCTGACGGGGCAGCGATAAAGAATAATAAATACCCGATTCTGTTATAATCAATATAATAAATTTCCCAGTTTTGTTATAATCAATATAATAAATACCCGATTTTGTTATAATATCTTAATAAATAGCTTATTTAGGGAATAAGCCCAACCCTTGAGGCCCATTACTACATCTATAAATACAGGTTTCATCATAACCCAAAAGATACCTCTAAACTCTATTTTATATCCCCTGCACACTCTAACCCTAGACTGACTTGAGTGTTAGAGTGCCTGCAGGACCCCCCTCTTGGGACGGTGTAATTTGGAGCAGTTGGAGCACAAAGAAATAACAGCCCTAAAAGACATTGTTGTTGCTGGAGCCAACCAATCTGTTGCTATAACAATTTGATTTTCAATTGTAGGTCCTGTCTAATTTTTTATATGTTCCTTATTTGTTTTGTTTTCTGATCATTTTCTTGGATTTCCCACTTTTGTTAATAGGAACGAATATAAATATATTCCATTTTGTCTCTTTTGGGCATTGAGGGTTGAGATGAGAGAGAGTTCAAAGGCGTGAAGCATCATTAAAAGCATAAGTGATTAGATTAAAAGCATATTTGATGGTTACATTATAATTTGCAAAGAACTATTTTGTTAAAAAAGTTTCTAGTTGTTATATTATGATTTGGAAAGAACTATTTTGTTTAAAAAGTTTCTTGTTGTTTTGGGAATTCACAAGAACAAAAGTTGTTAAAAGAGAACCTATTTGAATATATTGTAAAAAAATTAGATAAAACAACTTACTTATCTAAGGGATATACTGATCAAATCGTCAAAGATGCAAATATTAACACTTTGTTTTAAAGTCAATATGTCAGTATTTGCATCTTTCACGATTTGATCAATATATCTCTTTAGGTGACTAAGTTGTTTTATCTAACTTTTTACTATATATTTAAGTTGGTGAAAATCCTTTTCTCTCTTAACAACTTTCTCTTTATTCTTATAAATTTCCAAAATAACAAGAAATCTTTTTAATAAAATAGTTCTTTGCAAATCATATACTATTGGTCTAGCCATCAAAATGGGTTTGGTGATCCTTTGTTGCTTCAATGATTCTCCACGCCTTTGGAACTTACTTGATCTCAACTCTCGATATAAAAAAAAATGGAATATTTTTATATTTATTCCTATTAACAAAATTGCAAAATCAAAGAAAATGATAAGAAAACAAAAGAAATAAGGAACATATAAAAAATTAGACAGAACCTACAATTGAAAATCAAACTAAACAAAAAATCAATCTTTAAAACAATAACAAAACAAAACCAAAAACAACAAATAAAAAAAAGAAAAAGTGCAAGTAATTGGAAAAAAAATTAAAAGCATCACAAAAATCAAAGAAAAAGATAAAAAAAATTAAAAAATTTGAAAGGATTGGAGAAGGGAGTTTCAAGAAAGAGAGATTCACAAGGGAGCGATACAGAGAAAACCTCACGAATGTAATGATGGTGTTGAACTTCGATAACCTGACTAAAATTTGAAGATAACGAAAATTTTAGCTATAAGTGTCTAATTTGTTTAGTGAAAGTAGTGTTTCATTAGTTTTAATTAGTTGATTCGTTATCTTGTGAATGTTGATTAATATTATCTTAATCATTATATTTTCTTAATTAATATTTTTTTTATTTTTAAATTTTGAAAAGTTTTATTACATATCTTTATTAATATTTAATAAACCCATTTAAATATTCTGGGAGCAAATTCAGTCATGGATCACCTAATATATTTCTATAATCTTATTTTAAATAGAAACTATTAATATTAATATCTGTTCTGTCTCTTCCACGATAACTTTATAAATAAACATCTTAATTTTAAAATTGGCGATATGATACATATTTTTTTTATTTTCTCCATATCTTAAGAATTCATATGTCGAATAAAATAAATTTTCTGTGTCTAATTATTGAACCTCAATTTATTTTGTTATTTTTTTAAAATTATTTAATATCATTATATTATTAGATGCTAAATTTTGCTATGATATATATCTCGCTTATTCTTATTTCTTTAATAAGATTACATAGAATATTAGTTTTATTACAAATGTTTAAATGTAGTATTATTATTTATTTTTTAAAAAAACTAATCTTTTGGATTTAATTCGATCTTTTTTTCTATTTTTTCTTAAAAAAACTATTTAAACTAGTACAAAGTATAAATTTAATCAATAAATTTAAATATGATCTATAAAAGGAATATTTCGATGAAAATATTGATAATAAAGTTACACATATAATTAAAAGATTTATGTATATAATTATTAGATTAATTGGCGTCTACTTCAGTAAAAGTAAGTTTGATTGTTTAAAAAAGAAGTAAAATTACCTTTTTTTTTCTTTATTTGAATTCTAAAATTTAAAATTTGGATGATAAAGAATAGAAAATTTGATAATAATATTAATAATAATAAAATATTAAAAATTAATAAAAATAAAAATACTAATATGCATAATAATGATCTAATTATTAATAATAATATTCAATATATTAATAATAATAATAATAATATTAACTATTTAATATTAATAATATGTTATTATTATTTATATTAATAACAATATATGTCAACAGCTAATTTTGTCTAGATGAAAAATAAAAAATAAAAATATTTAATTCATGTTCACATATTTTAATAATAAAAAATTAAGAAAATAAAAAAATGATAATAAATAATAAAAAAATAAAAATAAATTAAAACTAAAAGAAAATAAAATTAAAAAAAAGAAAAAGAAAAAAAGAAAAATGAAACAAAGAAAAGAAAAATGAAAAAAAATAAGAAAAATAATAATAAAGAAAATAAAAATAATAACAAGAAA